>Ga0209006_10002903_pt1 | contig 15609 bp, 18 predicted proteins | sample JacPin_JW_Ref_O2_FD_188567 | JGI IMG/M metagenome (GOLD analysis project Ga0209006, IMG submission 188567) | Forest soil microbial communities from Algoma, Ontario, Canada - Jack Pine, Ontario site 1_JW_Ref_O2 (SPAdes) (version 2) | ecosystem: Environmental > Terrestrial > Soil > Boreal... | reverse complement strand
CCCACTGCTGCAGCAGTTCCGTTACTTGGTCCGCCTGGACTCCCGGCACGGACTCTCCCTAGCGCTTTTGCGCGCTGGCTCCCAGGGTAGTCGTGAGCCCCGTGCCGGTCAATTGGACGCAGTTGGCTGAATATTTTGACTTCGTGAGGGTTTTTTCACTGCTGTTTACGCCTTTCTATATAGACAGCAATTGTCTTGCTTTGAGGATTTGTTAAATGCCAAGCACGACGCCGGCATGGGGCTCACGGTTGCCTACCTCAGAGCTGAATATGTCTTACAACGAGGGTTCAAAGCCGATGAGCAAGAGAAATTGAGCGTTAGGCATGAGTTGGCTGCCGACAGGCTTGAGCCCAAGCAAATGGATGCCCCGGTAGCCGCGTTACGAATCCATCAGCGTTGCCTTGGCAGCGGCTGCCAACCGCATTCATGGCCGTCGCGGTGCTGACCGGATGCGCTGGCGGCTTCGACGACTGCCCGGTTCAAGGCGGCTGCGGCCCCCGCACTCAAGTCAATCTCGACGGAACCTTGAGCGGCTTGGTTGGCTCAGAACCGGTGCTGCAAAATAGCTCGCCGGTCGGCTCTCAATTTAATGGTCAATTCAGTGGCCCATCGTCGAACGGGATCGAGAGTTTCCTGGCTGTGCCTCTTAATTCATCCTATAACCTCACGGTGCAAAGGCAGTCGACGAATCCCTCCCAGACCTGCGTCGTCACCAATGGGTCCGGGACGGCGGGCACTGCTGACGTCACGAATATTCTGGTGACTTGCATCACCAACCCCCCGCGTTTTGCGTACGTGGCCAATAGCGGCTCCAACAATGTCTCGGCCTACAGCGTCGATTCCACGACAGGCGCGCTAGTAGCAATCGCGGGCTCTCCTTTTGCTACCGGGAATCTCCCGGTTGCGATTGCAGTCGATCAGACCGGACACTTTGTCTACGTCGCCAATCAAACCGACGCGACGATTTCCGCATTCACCATTGATCGCACCAGTGGCGCGTTAAGCCCGGTCGGTGGCTCGCCGTATGCGACCGGAACCGCCCCAACTGCCGTCGCGATCGACCCGTCAAGCTCTTTTGTGTACGTCACGAATAGCGCTAGCAATAACCTTTCAATCTATTCAGTGACCGCGGGTGGCGGACAATTGACGGCGCTGTCGAGTCCAGTCGCGACTGGCGCTTCACCTGCCTCGGTGGCAATTGATTCGAGCGGAGCGTTCATTTACGTTGCAAACCAAGCGGACGCGACGTTCTCCGCGTACACGAGCGAGAACGGCGTGCTGAGTGCCTTTGGCGGTTCGCCGTTCGCCACCCAGCAAAGTCCACGAGCGGTCACCATTAATCCCACAGGCGACTCGATTTTCGTCGCCAATTCTGGGTCGAATACACTTTCGGGATTCTTCTGCTGTAGCCAACAGAAAGTGGTAGCCATGACTGGCTCGCCCTATGCCACGGGCACTCGCCCATCCGCCGTCACCGTGGATACATTGGATAAGTTTGTCTACGTCGCCAACCAAGGCTCCAACAACATCTCGGCGTTCGCACTCGATGCCACAACCGGCGCGTTGACCGTCGTCGCCGGCTCGCCGTTTGCAGCCGGTACAGAGCCCTCCTCCGTGGCGGTAGATCCCAGGGGCAGGTTTACCTATGTGATCAATAGCGGCGCAGATACGGTCTTCGTCTATTCGATCGACGCCACCACTGGCGCGCTGGCGCCGATAGGAGGCTCACCGTTTGCTACCGCAACACAGCCCACGGCGATTGCCATCAGTGACTAGCATCCCATCTCCGCGAAGATTGTCCACGGGAAACCCAGAGACAATAGCCAAAGGAGGCTCCCATGTTAATTGCAAAGAATACTGCCGTACGAGTCGTGAAACTCGCGCTTCTCATGATGGCAGCGACCACGACCATCGCTTCAGAACCGGTCTCGTTTACATCGTTTGACATCCCCGGGGCTACCAGTTACTTCGTTGCGGGAATCAATGACGAAGGCCTTATCGCCGGCACGTGGACGACCGCCAACGGAGCGAGTGTGGGCTTCATTCGCTTATCTGACGGCCGCATCAGTACGCCGATCGTAAATCCCAATGACAATTCCGGGCTGACGGTGCTACGGGCGGTCAATGACGAAGGCGTGATTGCCGGCTTTTACGGCGCCAATGTGAGCCATGGCTTCCTGCTCATCGACGGAAAATTTCAGACGGTGGTTTTTCCCGGTGCCGTTGCTACGGCTCTGCGCGGGATCAACAACTTGGGCGATGTGTCCGGTACCTACTCCGTTGTGGACTTCAATGCCGATGAGTTTGGCTTCATCATTCCCCGCCGCGGGCCGCCGATCAGCTTCAAACTGTCCGATCCTACGGGCACAGGCATCGTCGTCGGGGGCATCAATGACCTACGACAGCTCGTCGGCTACTACACGGATGCAACCTCTACGCTGGTCGGCTTTCTGCGCCAACCCAGCGGTCAGTTCGTGAGCGTCATCGTTTCGGGGGCGGTCAGCACACAAGTAATTGGCATCAACGACTGTGGAATTGTGGTTGGCACCTATGGTGACGGCAGCACGGCACACGGATTTTACGGCCGGCCCGGGAACCTGCATGGCTTCGATGTGCCCGGAGCGGTCGCAACATTTGCGCAGGGCATAAACAACGAGGGCCGGCTAACCGGACGCTACGCCACGGCTGACGGTGTTCCGCACGCATTCATCAGCGGAAGAGTTGCGGCGGCCTCCTGCCTTTGATTCTCCGCATTTCGCTATGAGACTCGAACCCACGGGAGTAACTCATGCCCAGGTATGTGAATACGCCACTCTTTTATATCAGCTTCTGCAGTGCGCTGGCGCTGTTGATCTCCCTGTCCGCCATCGCAGCGGACGGTGATAGCCCGCTGCAGCAATCACTCACTCCCGGAATGCGTGTTCGAATTCTGGCGCCAGGCGTCGCGCCCAACAAAGTCATCGGCACCGTCGAGAAGGTGAGCGATGACTCCGTGACCCTAAACGTTCCAGGTCGCACCGAGCCCGTATCGATACTGCGCGAGAAAATCGCGCAGCTCGACGTAAGTGAAGGTCCCCGTTCTCGAGGAGTCGATTCGGCGATCGGGGCCGGTATCGGCGCTGCCGCCGGGGCTGCCGGCTGCGCGCTGGGAAATGGTAGCGGACAAGGTCACATCGTTAGCACCGGCGCGGTAGCCGGCATATGCGCCCTTTTCGGTGGGGGCCTTGGTGCACTGATTGGCGCCGTCATACCGCCCGGCGAGCACTGGAAAGAAATCGCCGCGACGCGTTATCGGGTCAGTTTCGCACCTCGACTTGATCACGGCGCCGATTTGGCGGTCGCCTGGAAATTTTGAGATAGGCACGCGTCTACGCGTACGGCCCCCATGGAGGCAACCCATGAGATGGTTAACTGCTTGCCTACTCATCATCACGGTCAGCGGATGCACAACCCTGCGACCCATCGATGGCAGCCCGTCATCCAAATCCTGATGCGAAGAATGGCGGAACTCATGTCGCACCTAACCTCTTTATCTTGCCTTTGGCCGTTTCGCAGCTCCCGAATTGCTGTCCAGAAAGGGGCAACCAGGCGTTGGTACCACCTCTTTCGATGGCCGCAAGGGGCCCTTCTTTTTTTGGTATGCCGGCCAGAATGCAATCAGGCCATCTAGGATCCTCGCGCGCGTCGCCAGTGGATCGCCTTACTTGTTTTTCGAGGCCTCAAAAACAGGACGTTTTTGCCACAGCTTCCAGGGACGGATTTACAGCGGCCCGAAAAATAAGTATCGATCCACACCCCACTTGTAGTACATTGTAATACATGAGCACCCTCACCCTTCGCGTACCAGACGATCTGGATCGAGCCCTCGAGCGCCAGAGCGCCGCACTCGGGATTTCCAAAAGTGATCTCGCACGCGAGGCGTTGAAGCGCTACTTGCGGGTCGCGGAATTTCGCACCCTGCGCACCAAACTGGTCGCACGCGCTCAAGCCGGCGGAATCAATACCGACGAGGAAGTATTCGAGGCACTTAAGAAGAAGTGAGAATCACTCTTGATTCTTCGGTGCTGATCGCGGCACATATCAGCCGCGCCGGCGTTTGCGCGGAGCTTCTCGAGGATATCCTGCTCCATCACGATCTCGTGATTTCCGACTTTATCCTCGCTGAACTCAGCAGAAAGCTTAAGGAAAAGTTCGAATTTCCAGCGCGCGATGCGGGTCAAATCGTCGCCTTTCTTCGGCGCGTTTCCATTCTAGTCTTGCCCACGGATCTGCCGGCAGATGTATGCAGAGACTCCACGGACGTCCCGGTGCTCGGTACCGCGATTGCCGGAGAATGCTCATTATTGATCAGCGTTGACCGCGACCTGCTCGATATGCGGGAGATCCGAGATATTCCCATCATTCGCCCAGGTGAATATTGGCGCCGTGCCGCAGAGATCGAATGATCTGGACGACCTCGGCCGCGTCTTCGCGCGCCTTTCTCTTTGCTCAGCTAATTGAGACGCAATTAGAGCACGTGTCCAACTTGTCCGCGGACTGTCCGTTTGACTGTCCGCGGTCGCTTTGTGGCCACCCCGTCGCCCCATCCGATGAAAATCTCTCCTCAAATAGCCCTTTTGTAGTGAGTGCCTGCAACCTGCACAGCCCTTGCTGTGTTATGGCCGTAAGGATCGATGACAGTTACTTCAGGAGACGCACATGAACACCATGATCACCAAACTCACCGCCGTCGCCGTCGCCCTCTTAATGAACGGTGTCATCATGAGCGCTGTCGGATACCTATTCGCCTTGCAGGCGCAGCCTCACATGTCAGCGATCGCGTTCGTGCACAAAGTGGCCGCGCATCATTGGGTGTGATTCGGCGACCGGCGACGCGTAAACTCCGCGACAGCAACGCCAACTACAGCGCTTTCCTCTGAGGCGTCCTCCGGGACGCCATGATTTTGAGCAAACCGCGGTGAACTCAACGGTCGTTAGCTTGTATGCTCACACAAGTGGATCCGTCTGTTTCTTTTCCGGCGCCGGGACGATGCGATCAAGCTCAGGAGTCCATTCTGAATGCCTTCGCTTCCAACTAAATTCTTCGTGAGTCTTTTCGTAGTCGTGGTAGTGCTCGCATGCGGGCCAGAGTTGCGCGACATCGCGAGTGTCGCTGGGCTAACGCTGCCGCGCTTCCCGTTTCCGTTCGGTCGTTCGCTGGTCGACAATCTGCTCATGGTCCTGCTTGCAGTGATCTGCGCCGCACTGCTGTCACCTAAGCGGCGGTGGCACGTGGTCGACAAACTAGGTTTGCGGTGGCGTGGTTGGAAAGCGCCGGCACTGACACTGCTGGCGACTGGACCGGCTTGGATCGGGCTGGGCTGGCAGGGAAAGATCGCGAGCGATCTTGATCTCAGGAGCCTGCTGTTTCTGGCGCTGATTTTTCCCTTGGCGGAGGAGATCTCCTTTCGCGGCTTTGGCTTCATTTTCATTCGCCGATATCTTCGTTGGCCAATCGCTGGGGCGATAACGATTCAGGCCATCTTGTTCGCCACGATTCACTGGATAGGCGTGCGCGCCGACGGTGCGGTGGCCATCCAAGTTCTGATCATCACCCTCGCCGGCGGAGTGCTCTTCGCAATTCTGGACATTCTCGGCGGTTACACCATTTGGAACGGATGGGTGTTCCACGTCTCATTGAACGCGGCGTGGTCGGTCTTTGCGGTGTCGGACACGGCCGCAACAGGATGGATCGGGAACCTCCTTCGGCTGGCAAGCGCGGGGTTGGCGATACTGCTTCTCCTTCGTTTCCAAAATTCGATCGAACCCAAGCCTGCGCAGTCGAAGCATCTACACGCCTGATAGTGGCGTAGCAACGAGCGGCTTGATGTATGCGTGACGCGAAACCCATGTAGCGGATTGCTTGATCGAAATTGGCGCACTGAAGTGAACACGCGCAGCCGCCAAGTCGCTTTCATCGACGGATCTCACACCGGTTCAGATGCCGCTGACGCGTAACCGGCGAATCATCGGCATCGTCTGCTGGGCGATGCCGATGAGTTCCAGCTCGTGCTTTTCGGACCCCCTAATCCTTCTTTCGAAATTCCACCTTATGAGCGGCAATCGCACCGGCAGTCCTGCCGGGTGCAGTCTGGTACGTCCAGTAAAGATTGGTGTGCGCAATGACTTGTGCCGGCGCTGGCGCGCCCCACTTTGTTTGGTCGAACGTCGTATGGGCGTCGCTGACCAATAATGCATCGTATCCTCGGACAAACGCGCCATGCAGCGTGGAGCGATTGCACGCATCTGTTTCAGCTCCCACGATGATGAGCCGGCCCACGCTTAGATCGGATAACACGCTTTCGAGCGCCGTATCCTCAAACGCGTCGCCATAGCTCTTCAAAATGACCGCCCCACGCTTCCTCGCAATGGCCTGTCATTGCACCAGCTGTCAGCGCATGACCGGCAGCGCCTTCTCCCTAAGCGCCGCATTCCCCAGCAGCGCATTCTCTGTTACCGAAGGAGAGCCGGTCATCGGTGGCCTCCACGGCAGCCCCCGCCACTACTTCTGCCCCCACTGCATGAGCTGGCTGTTTACGCGGCCCGACGGGTTTGACTTCGTGAACGTTCGTGCAACGATGCTCGATGATCCAAGTGGCTTCTGCCCATTCATCGAAACATACACAAGCGAGAAGCTACCGTGGGCAACCACACCAGCACCCCACAAATTTGCGAAGTTCCCGGCCATAGAGGAATACAAAGGATTGACGGAGAAATACGCGCAGTGGGCTGCAGCGCGATAGGAGATTCTGCGATTCCGCCCGCTGTGCCTTATCCGTCTGGCCCGGCCGTTCGGGCTCCTGCCCTCGCCCGCCACGGCGAGTCATAATCGCGTAGCAGGGTGTGACTTTCCACTAGAGCTCAATGATTCCGCGCTTCGCGGCAACCGTTACCGCGTGAGTTCGATCCGTTACCCGCAATTTCGTAAAGATGTTCTTCATGTGGCCCTTCACGGTTTCCTCGGAGACGCCGAGTTTCCCTGCGATCCGCTTGTTGGAATTGCCACTGGCCGCATGCTGAAGGACCTCGATCTCTCGGTGACTCAAAGCCTCGTCGATGGCGCCGAGAGCGACCGCACTCGCCATCTCCAGCGGTAGATGACGCCTGCCCGCGTGGACGGCACGGATGGTCTCGAGAAGCTCGCGGCGTAGCGAGTTCTTGAGCAGATAGGCCGAGGCACCCGCTCGCAGCGCCCCGATGGCCTGCGCGTCGCCCGCATAGGTCGTGAGTATGATCACGCGAGCAAATGGAGAATCGCGGCGAATCGCGACAAGCACATCGACGCCGCCCATTTCCGGCATGCGCAGATCGAGTAGGGTGACGTCAGGATGAAGTCGGCGATGAGCTTCGACCGCCTCGGTCCCGGTGGCCGCTTCGCCGACGACTTCCATGTCGTCTTGCTGGCCGACGACGGCCACGACACCTTCGCGTAGCATCGGGTGATCATCGGCAATCAAAATGCGAATCTTGACGGAAGTCATGGAATGGCGCCTCCGGTGCTCACTGCTGGTCTCGGCCACACTCGACTGAACCATCCACCCGGGTAAGCCGCATAGGCAGGAACCACGACGCGAATCAGGGTGCCGCGGCCGGCATCCGACTGAACGTCGAGCCGCGCATGGATGCGCTTGGCCCGCTCGCGCATACCGAGCAAACCAAAATGTGCCTCCCGCCGCCCCGTCTTAAGGACTTGGGGGTCGATGCCCTTGCCATCATCCCGGACGGTGACGATCAGTTTCCACCGGTGGTAGGTAACGGATACTTCGATGTGCTTAGCTTGCGCGTGCCGGAGCGCGTTCGAGATGGCCTCAACCGCAATCGCGACCAGTTCCTCCACCGCGGCCTGATCGATCGGCGTCGGTCTGCCGATCTCACTCACCTGAATCAGTGGTGCGCCGCCAAAACCCACTTCACCGGCTTTTGCCGACAGCATCTCGATCAAGCTTCCGCGGACTACCGGCGTGCGAAGATCGAGCAAAAGCTCGCGGCTCTCGATCATCATATCCTCGGCACGCTCCAGCGCCTGTTCCATGACAGGCGCGAGATCATGGTCTGGCATCCGATCGGCGATGGATTGAAAGCGCAGCAGCAAGCCGTGGACGCCTTGTAGCAAAGTGTCGTGCAAGTCCCGTGCGATGCGTTCCCGTTCGGCAAGACGCGAATTGAGGCTAGCCTGCATTCGTGACGTGATATTGGACAGCCGCAAACGATAAGCGACGCAGAGGGCGACGATCCCTATGAAGATGCAGACAGCGCGGAACCACAGCGTTTGATAAAACATCGGCGCTTGCGACAGCGTCAGCGCGGCGCCCACTTTATTCCACACGCCATCGTTATTGGAGCCGATGACTCTAAAGGTGTACTGCCCGGGCGGAAGCCGGGTGTAGAACGCCTCTCGTCGAGCGCCGGGATTAACCCAGTCCTTATCGATACCGTCCAGTTTGTAGCGAACCTGGTTGCGCTCGGGAGTCTGCAGGCTAAGCACCGCGAAATCAATTTCCAGGCTGACCGCACCTTTTTCAAGAGCCAGCGTTTGCGGATGCGAATAGATTTGCTTGTCCACGACTGCCCGTGTGAGAACCACTGGAGGTGCAAAGCTGTTCTTCAATATATGCGCTGGATCAATCCACACGATGCCGTTTTGAGTCGTGAACCATACACGACCGTCGGCACCGCGAGCCGCTCCATTCATGGCGTATTCCAGCAGGTTGGGGCCTGGTAATCCATCGCGTACGTCGAACACAGCTGGGTGCAGCTCGGCTCGCGAGTCATTGAAGGCGTTGGTGAGCTCTTGGGTCGGTATCCGATAAATGCCCAACCCCGATTGAAGCCAGGTATTACCGATAGCGTCTTCGACGACACCCGTCACATGCCGCAACCAAGGATAGCCACCCGGTAGCGGCTCGACATGATCATTGCGCAGGCGCGCGAGTCCCGAGACCCCTGCCAAGAGAATTTCGTGGGCACCGGCGTAGATGACGTCGAGGCGCCCGCCCGGTATTTCGCGTAGCGGCCAAAGCATTTGCACGGGATCGTCAATACGCATCAGACCCTTGTTCTCGATAAACACCAGCAGTCGTCCGGAGGAATCGAATAGGAATTTCGTCGGTCGCTCACCCGGCGCCAGCGCGATCGGCCGTGGGAGCCATACTTTATCCTCAAAATGAAACAAACCGCCTGCAATCGAGAGAAACCACGGGGAGCCCAGTAAATCGGACTCACATTTCAAAAATGCGCGAACGCCGGGAATATCGGGGGCTCGTACTGGAGACTGACCGGGAGGAATGCGATAGATTTCCTTATAGGCGCCGAACCAAATGTTGGCCCGACCGTCTTCGCAAATCGCCATTGAATTGTCGAATCCCCGCAGGATGGCGGCAGGGTGCTCGCCGGGTAGCGCCCGATAAAGCGTGTTGCTGTCTGCCATGTAGACCACACCCTGCCGATCCGCACCGACGATAAATCCATCCTGCGAAATTCCGGGGACTCCCGGCTCGAGGATCACATTCGCGGTGCTGAATCGGTCCAGGCCCGTGGAGGTCCCGATCCAAACATTTCCCTCGCGATCTTCAAGCAACGAGATCGCGGAATTTGCACTAAGACCGTCCTTCAAGGCGAAGCGCTCACTGGGCGCTTCGCCGGGTACGATTGGAAGATGGATTTTGACGATGCCGCCGTCAAAACTAGTAGCCCAAAACTGATCAGGACCGTCGAACAGAAACTTCAGTCCCCGGCCCATAAAGATTTTCGGTCTGCCTGGGAGGGAGGCCACGATCGCCCCAGGCGCGAAGTTATTTTTCGGATCATCCAACCAGTGCTCCATCCCCATCAAGCCCTCGAGCTTCGGGTCGCTGATGCGGATACGCTCGAAGCTCGACGCACCGGGGTGTAAGCCATAGAGGCCATTGTCGAGCAGCACGTCGATCGAACCATCGCTGACCTGAAACAAGCCGATAATGAAGCCTTGCGGCAACCCTTGAGCGGCCCCGACATTTTCCCAATGATCGTGTACGAAACGCGCGATCGGGTGTCCTTGATACCCGTTGAGAATCCACACAGCGCCATCCCTTCCCTCAACAATGCTATTTATTTGTTTGGTTTGCGGATCTGGGCTGCGGTCGATCTGATGGCCATTTTGCATGACCAGGATGTGGCCATTCTGCAGACCCACCCAAAGTTCGCCGGCCGACGTCGCCTCGAGAGCCGTGACGGCGGACTCTGCGTCGATTGTTGACACTAACTCGAACTTCATTCCGTCGAACCGATACAGACCGTTTGAAGTGCCCAGCCAGAGAAAGCCGTCGGGCGTCTGGGCGAGCGCAGCCACATGTTCGGGCGCTCCATCGTTAATGGTCCACGCCCTATGCTTCGCCTGGATCAAGAGCCCATTTGCTGGCAAAGCGTATGCATCGGGTGGTGCCGCAAGGGCAAAACCGAAGGCTAAAACGGCGATCAGCCGACCTCGGCAGCTCTTGAGCATGGCACCCCCGAATGACGCGGCTTCGAGTGTACGTGGAAGGCTCCCTGTGACACGCCCTATTTGCGTTGGGGTGCGCCCCCCTGAATAAGGGGTTGCTAATCGTAGAAGCAGGGGATTCCTAAAGAAAACGATGATTCCCGGTGCGCGCGCCGAGGGGCGCCATCTCATCCTCAGGCCCCCCTCCAATTGGGATGTCCTCCGCATATTCAATGCGCGACAGTGACAACCACGGAAACAATCAAGGCCTGAAATGAAACTCTCCAACATCCTTTTTGTGCACGGTGCCTGGGCCAACGCCTCGGCCTGGCACAAGGTGCTTCCCCTCGTTGAGCCGCTGAAACTCGAACTAACCTCAGTCCAGTTGTCGCTGACCTCGCTGGCGGCGGATGCCCAAGCTCTGCGCCGCGCGATCGAACTTGCCGAAGGTCCGACCCTGCTCGTCGGACACTCCTACGGCGGTGCCGTCATGACGGAGGGCGGCTGCGATGACAAGATCGTCGCGCTGCTGTACGTGGCCGGCTTCGCGCCCGACGCCGGGGAGTCGGCGGCCTCGCTCGGCGCCGGCGGGCCGCCGACCAAGCTTCCCGGCGAGCTGAAGGCGGATTCGCACGGCTTCCTCAAACTCACCCGCTCAGGAGTTGCGCGCGCCTTCGCACAGGATCTGCCCGATGAGGAGCAAAAGCTGGTGTTTGCCACACAGGGGCCGATCTCGGCCGCCGCACTCTCCGGACCGATCACGAGTCCCGCGTGGAAGCGCAAGCCCAGCTGGTATCTGCGCACGACCCAGGACCAAGCGATTCATCCTGATCTGCAGCGCATGATGGCAGAGCGCATGCAGGCCGCCGAGACGGATGTCAGCAGCAGCCATGTGGCGATGCTGTCGCGGCCCGAAGCCGTGGCGGATCTCATCATGCAGATCGTGCGGCAAGACCCTCAGCACAAGACTGCAACGGCCCCACGATCCAATTGATCGCCGAAGAACGAGACCTTAGACATGCACAAGAAGATCCGCATTCTGATACTCGGCGCGACCGGCCAGGTCGGTGGGCACCTCATCAAAACACTTAAGTCCGACATTTGGCTCGAAGTCGTCGCGGCAGCGCGCAACGTCAACAAGGGCCAAGCCCTCGGCGTCCCCGTCGTGCATCTGGATCTCGACTCCATCGACACTTTTGATAATGCGCTCGCGGGCGTCGACCGTCTCTTCATGGCCACGGGCTACACCGTGGACATGCTGCGCCAGAGCAAGGACTTGGTGAATCACGCCAAGCACGCAGGTGTCAAGCTCATCGTGCATTTAGGCGCCTGTGGTGACGATGATACGCGTGTCGCCCACTACGGCTGGCACCAGTTCATCGAACGATACATCGAGGGGTCGGGCATTCCGTTCGTGCATCTGCGCCCCGAGATCTTCATGCAGAACCTGCTGGGTTACGGCGGTGAGCGTTACGTCAATGCAGGGGTCATTCGTCACTACGTAGGCGATACACGGTTAAGTTGGGTGGATTGCGAAGATGTGGCCGCCGTCGCATCAGAATGTCTCTTGAATCCCACTCGGCATGTCGGCAACACCTATCGCTTAGGGTATGACGCAAAAACCTATGAAGAGATCGCACAAATCATGGGCGATACCTTGGGTAAATCTCTCCGCTACGAAGCCCGTCCACCGTCGGAATTCTTGCGCCACGTGCTGGCCGCGGGGACTGAACCGGCCTACATGAAGTGCGTCTTCGACAGCTACACCGATTTTACGAACGGGGCCGGTGAGAAGGCGGACGAGGTTTTCGATAACTTCCCCGCATTGGTCGGGCGAGAACCTCGACTCCTGTCGGATTTCGTCCGCCATCATGCTGATCAATTCCGCTACTAAGCGAGAGCCCTAGTCCTCATGAGCATGTCCCGATGGTTTGGAGCCAATCGCCCTACGCGGATCCGCCCGGTGGGAAGGGTTCGAGCCGCGCTGGGTGCAATCCGTTACGCGTGCACCTTACTCAGGCAATTGCCCATGCAGCCATTGTTGACGGCGCTGGTCATGTCTCTCGTATTGGGAATCCTTCCCATGATTTTGACCGCCCTCTGTTCAGCCGCTTGTACCGTGCTGAATTGGTGCCGGTATGCAGTCCGCCCGCACCATCAAACGCCCGCGAAAAAATCCCGTTCCGTCGAACTTATCAACCCCCTGGAGCTTCTATGACACCGCTTCTTCAAATTGCGATCGAGGCTCATGGTGGGCTTAAGCGCTGGTCGGAGGTGCGAACTGTTGTTGCATCTGCATCGATTACCGGTGCCATCTGGGCCATCAAGGGGCAAGCCAACTACCTCAAAGACATCGTCGTGCACGTCGATACGCAGCAGCAGCGAGTCGTCACCGACTTCCCCACCCAAGACAAACGACTGACATATAAGCCTGCGCGGGTGGCGCTTGAGGTGCCCAAGGGACGCGTCAGTCTAGAACGCAACGCGCCGGAAGCATCGTTTGCCGGACAGAGTCAGGAGACACCTTGGGATCCCTTGCACGTGGCCTATTTCCAGGGTGAGGCGCTTTGGACTTATCTCAACTCACCCTTTTTATATGCGCAGCCGGGCTTCGTCACCGAAGAGATCGCACCAATCGAGGTCGAAGGCGAGCAATGGCGGCGGCTCAAAGTGACTTTTCCCGATCACATCAAGAGCCATACCAAAACGCAGTTCTCCTGCTTCGGTCCCGATGGCCTGCTGCGACGTCACGACTACACCGTCGACATCTTGGGCGGCGCCAGCGGACTCAATTACGCCTATGACTATCAGGAGGTCGAGGGACTTCAGTTTTTCACCAAAAGGCGGGTCTACGCCTACCAAGGCGACTATGAGCGGGTGCCGGAACCGCTGCTGGTGAATATCGAGATCAGCCGCATCACGCTCGAGAGGAACTGACACCCATGAAACTTTCCGCACTCTTTGAATCCCTCCAATTGGGCGCCCTCAATCTCCCCAACCGTATGGTGATGGCGCCTTTGACTCGCATGCGCGCCGCTTCCGGCGGGATAGCCACCCGGTTGATGGTCGACTACTACGCTCAGCACGCGAGTGCTGGTCTCATCGTCACGGAAGGCACTGCGGTCAGCCCGCTCGCGCACGGGTACCCCGCATCGCCCGGCATTTACACCGCTGAACAAATTGCGGCGTGGCGCGCCGTCACTGATGGGGTGCACAGCATGAACGGCCGCATCCTCATGCAGATTCAGCACAATGGTCGCGGCTCACTTCCCGCCTACAATCCAGATGGATCGTTACCGGTGGCGCCGTCCGCAATCCCCTACGTCGGCAAGGTCTATACGCCCACCTTTGAGCCTCGAGATCCGCCGGCTCCACGTGCCCTCGAATCCTCTGAGCTTGGCGTCGTCGTTGAGACGTTCGCGAAGGCTGCCGCCAACGCCATGGCGGCAGGCTTTGACGGGGTCGAAATTCAAGGCGCCAATGGCCACCTCATTGATCAATTTCTTTGTGACGGCAGCAATCAGCGAACGGACAACTACGGTGGGACCATCCCCAATCGGGCGCGCTTTCTGCTGGAGATCGTCGATTCGACAATCTTAAGGATCGGCGCCAATCGACTCGGCGTTCGCTTATCTCCCTATGGCCGGTACGGCGGAATCTTGGATTCAGATCCCATTGCACTCTTTACCTACGTTCTGCGCGAGCTCAGCTCGCGGAAGATCGCCTACCTGCACTTGATCGAGGCGCGCGGCTCGGAGATAGGGATCACGGATGTGCTTCATGCCAATGCCCCCGACAACGCACAATTGTTCCGCCCAGCCTTCTCAGGTCCCCTGATTTCCGCTGCGGCCTACACGCCGGAATCCGGCGCGCTCGCAGTACACAAGGGACAAGCCGATGCAATTGCATTCGGTCGGCTCTTCCTAGCAAACCCCGATCTCGTCGCACGAATCCGTCAAGGGGCTCCTCTCAACTCCCCTGATCGATCGACTTTTTACGGAGGCGGCGCGCGGGGCTACACCGACTACCCCACGCTGCAGCCGCAGCCGATCGCGGAGGTCTCTTGAACGTGGTTGACAGCACTTTACAACCAGGCGCCGCGTGGCTCGCAATCGTTCGTCGACCCACACTTCAAGAGTTCTCCTGCGCGTTCTCTGCGGATCCTATTCTCGAGGCTACGGTCCTTGGAAAGCCGCTCATCGGCGTGGCCCGTATACATGAGTTTTTTTGCACAACGCGGTCGATGTACGACCGCATCGCCTTCGTACAGGAAACTCGCTCCACCGCAAGCACCTACCTTGAATGGGAAGGCGTCTTCCAAGGTAAGGCGGTTAGCGGCGTAACGATCCTGACCTACGGCGCGCAGCACGCTATCGAGCGCATCCGCCTATTTCACTACCCCTATGAGCAACGGAACGCCTTTTCGGTGGAACTTGTGCGCAGGCACTCGTTAAAAACGGAATCCTTCAACACACTTTCAGGAGTGCTTCATGAAAATGAACGGTAATACAATACTCATCACCGGCGGCGGTTCCGGAATCGGCCGCGGTCTTGCCGAGGCGTTTCACCATCTCGGCAACCAGCTAATCATCACAGGCCGACGTTTATCGCGCCTTCATGCCGTATGCGATGCAAATCCCGGCATGATCGCCGTCGAGCTAGATATCCGAGATCCAGAGGCCGTCAAGCGCGTTACCGCACAGATCGCCGCCGATCATCCTGCGCTTAATGTCCTTATCAACAATGCCGGTATCATGGAACTCGACAATGTGGCGGGCGCGGTCGACGAAGAGATGCTGGTGGCGACGGTCACAACCAACCTTGGCGGCCCGATCCGGATGAGCGGGGCCTTGGTTGGGCATCTCAAGAATCGGAAAGACGCCGTGATCATCAATGTTTCCTCAATTCTAGGCTTTGTGCCGCTCGTGCCGACCGCCGCCTATTCCGCTACAAAAGCGGCACTGCACTCCTACACGCTCTCTCAACGCTACAGACTGCGCGACATCGGCATCCGGGTCATTGAGATTGCGCCTCCCTGGGTACGCACCGAGCTGCTCAACAGCCTCGAAGAAGACCGCGCAATGCCGCTCGATGCATTCATCGAGGCCACGATG
>Ga0209006_10002902_pt1 | contig 15618 bp, 7 predicted proteins | sample JacPin_JW_Ref_O2_FD_188567 | JGI IMG/M metagenome (GOLD analysis project Ga0209006, IMG submission 188567) | Forest soil microbial communities from Algoma, Ontario, Canada - Jack Pine, Ontario site 1_JW_Ref_O2 (SPAdes) (version 2) | ecosystem: Environmental > Terrestrial > Soil > Boreal... | reverse complement strand
CTTGGTCCACATGCCGAATCACAGGCTCCCTATCGTTGTGGAAACCGTGAATCACGCCAATCTTTCCGATGCCAGAAACTCTTGGGTCAGGCTCTTAGACTGCCAGGACGGACGGGGACGAATTTTTACCGCGACGCCGCGTTTCGAAGGAAACAAGCTCATCATAGACGGGAAGGACGTCGACAATCGGGACCATGAAGCGAAAACGCATGGCTGGATAAAGGATCCGGAAAAGGGCACCCACGCGCGTCGGGTTCACAAATTGCCCATCTTCTGCTGGTCGATAGTCGAAGGACTCGAGGACATGTTGACGCCGAAAAATCCTGCTTAGACTCTGATTACAGGTGCAGCGGCGGTCGAACGGCTCTTCCCCGGTCCATTTGCGGTCTCCATTGCCGCAATCAAACGCTGCGCCCTGAGGGCGTAGGCACCGATCAACGCGGCACTTATCCGCGGGCGCGCTTGCCGAACGGGCTCGATAGCTAAGGGGGCACTCTCATGACCACTCGCAGGACGTTTCTCAAATATTCGGCGCTGAGCATCGGCGCCTTCGCCGTGGGGCCGGAGTTCGGCGCGTTCGCGGCTGACGTGCGGCCCTTGATCGAGGGCGTCGCCCAAGCGTGTCGGCGTCTCGCGCCGCTCGGGTGGGGCGAGATGCTGAAGGACGCCACCGGCGGCCAACTCGACATCGCTGCGGCGGACCTGAAGGATGAACTGAATAAGCCACTTGCGATCGACCGGACCTATCCCGGTTTCGGCGACTTCGCTCTCTCGGCGACGCGCGCGGTCGAACCGGGCATCCCGGACCGCAGTCTGCTCTACCAGCGTTCGCTGCGCCCACCGTCGTTGCGGACAGGAAGGGTGTCGATCTTGGAGGATTCCCGACTCTGGCGGAGATGGATGCGCTCGAGAATTATGTCTACGGCGCCGAACCACCGACCCTCGATGCTCTTCGGGCGCGCGTCAATGCGATGTCTCCGGCGCTCCAGGGTGGAGAGACGCGGCGAAAGCTCGGTCTCGTGGTTTACGCCCTGCAATATCGTAACACGCCGATGTCCGTGCATGGGCGCCATGCCGAACTCTGCTTCGCTCGTTCCGGCGTCGCAAGGCTGGGAACAATCGAACCGCTCTACGATGCGCGAGCACGCAATTTCGCCTCGTTGGACCCGGCGCAGCCTTTCGAATTTCGCGTCGTGCCGCGTCGTTTCGCGGTGTATCTTGCAGCCGAGTTCAAGGGGCGGAGCGGATTTGGGCCTCAGGATCCTTTGCCCGACGATGACAAGCTGAAATTCTGGGCGCCAATTCACAAGCTCTTCAGCGGCTCCGAGTGCATCGTCGGCTTGAATCTCCAGGTTGGACTCGAGCGGGGCCTACAAAACGACGAACTGGCGCAATTCCACCGTTACCTCGATCACGCCGGACTTGAGAACAACTGGTCCGGCGAGGACCTTGAACAATTCCCGTTCACGATCAAGAACGAGTTTCTTGGATCGATGTCGACGCGCCCTGACTTCGGCGACGGCGTGCTGGAGCCGCGTCCGTCCCCGCTGGTGACAGTCGCCCAATACAAGGGTCGCCTGCTGACCTTCCCGGTGGACGGAAGCTATACGTCCAATCCAGACAATATGCAGTTGTCGTCGATGCAGATCCTACCAGGCGGGGCGCCGACCAGAGACCCGCACTACACGGAGGACGCAGGACAGACCACGCAGCGGGCGGCGCCGCAATTCACCAATATCAGGCATCGCCTCTTGCCGAACGGCGAGATCGAGAATCTGAATTTGCGGCCCGACATGAACGCGATCATGGACAAGGGAGGCTATCAGGCCCTGAATTACGTCGATGGAGCCGGCGATGGTTGGATCGCGGCGATCTGCCCGCAACTGGAGGGCGTCGTCGACAAAAGATTGGCAGCATATTGCATGGTCGGACTGCCCGACTTCTTCCCGAAAGTCACCCAGCGGGAACTGATGGTGTGGTGGCGGGACAAGGTTCCAGCGACAATTCGCCAAGCGCTTTGGGCTATTCAGCCGCTTGCAATGTCGCAGACCCGCATAGCGGCCAACATTTCTCTGCCGGTGGGTTTCAGCATCGAGGACACCACAATCACCGCAGTCGTATCGCAACCGACGGATGGAGAGGGTCCGGTGCAGCCGCCCAACGGTCCCTGGTCGATCGAAAAGGTTGGCCTTCCGGACGGCGCGGTTGGTCTTTTTGACCCAGGCTGGGACACAAGCCAGGGGGTCTATTATCGGTCTGCGGATTTGCCGCTCCAGAAATTCCTCGCGGGCTACGGGTTAGGGTCTCCATTCATCGAGGACGCCAAGATCTGCGCCGCGTTTGGCGCGTATTGGCCTGGACTGGCGCCGGATTCGACCCGACAATATGCGCCCGACAAGAAGATCGGCGGTGTCGTCTATCCCTATCCGACCATCGCCCCGCTCACGGACGAAGAACTCGGCAGCGCGCCGCTCGAGGATGGCAAATTCATGCCTTGGGACGGCGTGCCTGGGCCGCGCCTGGCGACGTTCCAGGGTCGTCAGGTCGCCGCCTATACCGACATCATGCGAGTCGACTACATCGACAAGGTCGGCACGATGACGGCGGCGCTCACCTCCCGCATCGACACGGATGAATACCTCGCGCGTATCCTCGCCATGGAGGCCGTCTACTGGGGGCTTGGCATCCACGATCCGGACATTACCCCGTGGAACAAAGTGGTCGAGGAAAAAGCCGCGTGGGCCGTTCTGTCGTTCCGCACGGCGAAGGCTGAGGATTCCGGTCTTGCCGCAGCGGAAAAGGCCACCGGCATCAAACTTGCGGGTCTGCGGCGCTATTTCTTCCACATCTATCGATGGGGCAAAGTGAACCCGGACCCCGACGACATGCGCATCGTCTTTGTGGACATGCTGGAACCGGCGTTCGCCTACGTGTCCGGCAACACGGTGTTGATCCAGCGGGACGGTGGGGCATGGCGCGTCGATCAGTCGATGCCGACGTAGTCGTCGTTGGCGGGGGCCCCGCAGGCGCCGCCGCAGCGATTGCGTGCGCGACGCGAGGGCTGCGCGTCATCCTTTGCGAACGCGAACGGCTCGGCCGCGACCGGCCGGGAGAAACGGTGCATCCTGGCATCGAGCCTTTGATGGAGCAACTTGGCGTCGCCGACCGAGTGGCCGGGACAATCGGGGCGCGCCATCCCGGCATCTGGGTCGAATGGGGTGGCCCGCGTCGCTTCGAAGCCTTCGGCGGCGATGCAAGCGGACCGTGGAGAGGGCTTCAGCTCTGGCGTGCCGATTTTGATGCGCTTCTTCTCGCGCGCGCCTGCGAGCTCGGCGTCAAACTACGACAGCCCTGCGCCGCCACAGGAGTGCTGATGCGCGACGGGATGCTCGACGGGCTCCAGACGGCGGTTGGACCGATCACCACGCGGATAGTCGTCGATGCTTCCGGCCAGACGCGTTGGCTCGGTCGCGCCCTCGAGGTGGCTAGCCCTGCACGGTCGATGCGCCTCATCGCGCGCTACGGTTACATGGAAGGCTCGTGTCCGCTCTATGACGACGCGCCGTCTTTGGTCGGAGACGAGTCCGGGTGGACATGGACTGCCCTGGTGCGCCCGAAGCTCTACCAAATGGGCGCGACTTTCATTCGACGGCCCGCCTCGCTCCGACTGGACGCCGCCACGCCTACTCGCCCTGACGCCCCGCGCGCGCAGCCGTGGAGCGGACGTGACCTGGCGGATGACGAGCAAGGCGGCCGCTCCCGGATGGTTCATGGTCGGCGACGCCGCGGCATCGCTTGATCCGGCGTCGTCGCGCGGCGTGCTCAAGGCGATCATGTCCGGCATGACCGCCGGCCATCTCATCGCCGCAAATCCTCGACGGTCGGGCGCCGGCCGCGGCGGCCGCAGCCGCATATCACGACTGGCTTGCCGCATGGTTTTCCACCGATGCCGCCAACCTTGCGATATTCTACGGCAAATTACTGGGCTTCAGCAATGGCCGTTCATTGGCCGATTTCCGCAGTCAACGGGAAACTACGCCTCATCCTACATAACCGCGCCGAAGTTTGCGGTGTCCTTGTAGCGCACGATCCCGCTCACGAGCTTGCTCTACCCGTCGTCGAAGACCCCCAATTCACGCGCGGCTGCCATAGTCGCCGCAGATCGCGCCACTCGGGAAGGTCCGGACATGGCGCAACTGTCGCGTTCCGCCGACGTCCGCAATCACACGGATTGTGTGGAAAAACCGATTTTTCGCGTCGATCACAATTTGAACGGCCATAGGCGGCCTTGAAGAAAAATTCGGCAGGGCTTCGGCCGCGCGGGCGATCTTGCCACGTGTGGCCCTCCCATGCGCCTCATCGTGACGATTATCTGCGCAGATGAGGTTCGGCGCGCGAAACCGAGATTTTCGTGACCGATCATTTTGCGAGTTTTTCCATACAATCCGTCGGATGCAGCAGATCGTTCGCACACTTGGAACTTCCGCTTGAGGTCGACTTGACCCATACAGACGTGATCGCGGAATGACCGCTGTTTGCGCAAAGCGGTCAAAGAACCGGAGCCTACGTCAAAGCGTTCATTCAGATTGCGGCGGCATCTCACGATTCTAATTCCTACCATAGAGCCATCTCGTGGACTCGACGGGTCTCCATTTTTTGGAAATGCGAAATTTTTCTGCGCGCGCCTGACAAGTGCTCTCGCCGATCTCGCGGGGAGCGGGTAGGGATCGGCCGGCCCGCTTTGCCCGGCCGGGTGGGCCTCGCTGAACACAGCAAATAGATCAGCGGGCTGAAGCCTTGCATAGTAACAATACGTCCTCTGGCGGTTGGTCAAATCGGAACTTGAACAGCTTTCACCCCAAGCGGTACCGATCGGGCTGCTGGACACGCCGTTGCGTCTGAGCGATCCTGCTAGGCCATGTGAGGCGCGGCGATGGATGTCGGCGGGTGGCTTCGCGGTCTTGGGCTCGGCCAATACGAGGAGCAGTTCCGGGACAACAAGATTGACGCGGACCTGCTGCCGCGGCTGACGGTTGACGACCTCAAGGACATTGGCGTCTCGGTTGTTGGCGATCGAAGACGGCTGCTCGATGCCATCGCCGTAATAGCTTGCGCAAAACCCCCTGCGGACGTCCCTGCTTCCCCGTCAAAGTCTGCGCCGCTCAAGGGCCCGGAAGTCTCGGCTGAGCGCCGACCGATCACCGTGATGTTTTGCGATCTCGTCGGATCGACCAGTATCGCCGCGAAGCTTGACGCCGAAGACTGGCGCAACCTGGTCAACGCTTACCTCGACGAGGCGACAGGGGCCGTAACCGGGCTCGGCGGCCATGTCCTCAAGCGGTTGGGTGACGGGTTGATGGCGCTCTTCGGCTATCCGCAGGCGCAGGAGAATGACGCCGAGCGCGCGGTCCGGGCGGCTCTTGCCATCCAGCGCGCGCTTGCTGACCTCAACTCGAGGAACTCCTCCAAGGGCGCGCCGGAACTGTCGGCGCGCATCGGCCTCGAGTCGGGGCCGGTCGTCGTAGAGGCGAGCGGCGAGGTGTTCGGGGATGCGCCCAATATAGCCGCACGAGTTCAGGCCGCCGCTGATCGGGGCTCAGTGCTCATAACAACGAACGTGCATCGGCAGGTCGCGGGTCTTTTCGTGGTCGAGGAGCGCGGAGCGCACGAGCTCAAAGGCGCGTCGACGTCGGTCGCGCTCTACCGGGTCGTGCGCGCGAGCGGCGGGCGGCGCTTCGGCGCCCGCACGCTGACGCCGCTGGTTGGGCGCGAAGAGGAGCTTGACCTCTTGCGCCGGCGCTGGGAGCGCGCGGCAAGAGGCGAGGGCCAGCTTGCGCTGGTTGTCGGCGAGCCGGGCATCGGCAAGTCGCGCCTCGTCGAGGAGCTTCGGTTGAAGCTCCTCGCTACGCCGCACACCTGGGTCGAATTCTCGTCGTCACAACTGTTGCAGAATACGCCGCTGCACCCGATCGCCGAATGGGGCCGCCAGCGTTTCGGCGGCGCCGACATCCCCGCTGGCCAGCGCCTTGCCGACCTCGAGAACACGTTGCAGCTGATCGGCCTAGATCCTGCCGAACATGCGCTCCTCGTTGCGCCGCTCGTCGACATCCCCTTACCGCCGGGCGGCGGCGCCAATCTACCCCCGGAAGAGCTGAGGCGAAGACAGCTCGCTGGCCTGATGGCGTGGTTTCTGGCAGGGGCGCGCTCGCAGCCCGCGGCGCTTGTGTTCGAGGACCTGCACTGGGCCGATCCGACCACGCTCGATCTCATGCAGGCACTCGCCGAGCGGGGCGCTCAGGCGCCGCTGCTCATCCTCGCGACCACGCGGCCGGAGTTCCGGCCGCCCTGGAGCCTGCGCTCGCACCACAGCGTCATCTCGCTTAGCCCCCTCGATCGCGCCGATGTCGCGGAGATGGTCGGCGAACTTTCCGCTCGTCATGGGCTGAGCAAAGAGGTGGTCGAGGGCGTTAGCGACCGCACCGGCGGGGTGCCGCTGTTTGTCGAGGAGGTTACGCGCCTTCTGCTCGAGCGCGGCGAGGCCGGCGGCTTGCAGGCGATCCCGCCGACGCTGCAACAGTCGCTCGCCGCGCGCCTGGACCGGCTTGGCGAAGCGCGCGAAGTGGCGCAGATTGGCGCCGTCCTGGGACGAGATTTCACCTATTCGCTGCTCAGCGCGGTCGGTGGAGTCGACAACCCCGCCCTCCAGGCGGCGCTCGACCGGCTCGCCGAAGCGGATCTCCTCATCGCCGAGGGCGCGGGCCGTGAGGCGACCTATCGCTTCAAGCACGCGCTGATCCAGGACGCTGCCTACGACAGCCTGCTCAAGAGCCGTCGCCAGGCGCTGCACCGCGGCGCCGCTGAAATCCTGCGCGAGGACGCAGAGCGCGCGGCGGGCGCGCCCGAAGTCGTCGCCCACCATTTCACGCATGCCGGCCTCGACGACCAAGCGATCGAATGGTGGGGCAAGGCAGGCGATTCTGCCCTTCGGCGCTCAGCCTTCCAGGAGGCGATCGCCCATCTCGGCAAGGCGATCGCAATGGCCGACAAGGGCGCTGCTGGGACAGCGGCGGGCGCGTCGGGCGAGCGGGCGCGACTTTACGCTGCCTACGCCAATGCGCTGATCCCGGCGCGAGGCTATGGGGCGCCAGAGACGACGGAAGCGTTCGCAAGAGTTCACGAGTCCGCGGCCGGCGAAAATGATGTGCCGGAACGGGCGGCGGCCGACTATGGCCTGTGGGTCGGGAGCATGGTTCGGGGCGAGCTGCCGGCCATGAGGGCGCACGCTGAGGCGTTCCTAAGCGACGTGGCGGCAAGACCCAATTCGCCCGAAGCTGGCGTCGCGCATCGCATCGTTGGCTCCACTCATTGGTACGCTGGAGAGTACCGCGAAGCGCAAGATCATCTAGAACGCGCACTCGCCTTGTTCCAACCTGGGCGCGACGACGATCTCTCCCTTCGTTTCGGACAGGACGCCGGCGTTGCGGCGATGCACTACCTCGCGTTAGCGTTGTGGCCGCTCGGCGATGTCGAACGCGCGACTTCGCTCGTCGGCCGCGCCGGGGAGCGGATCGCGGGCCTCGCCCATATCGGCACGCAAGCATATGCGAAATGGGCTGCGGTCATGTTCGAGCTGATACGTGGCGATCTAGACCGCGCCACGCCGAACGCCGTCGAACTCGCCCGACTCGCGCGCCAGCACGACCTGCCGATGTGGCGAGCCTACGCGGTTTTTCTCGATGGCCTGGTGAAGGCTGAAAGCGGCGCGCCCGTCGATGGGCTCGAGGACATGCGCCGCGGCGCCGAACTTTTGCGCAAGCAGAACGTTCTGTTTGACGGACTCATTAAGATTGGTCTCGCCGAAGCCGAAGCCCGGGCAGGCGATGTCGACGGCGCACTTGTCGTCCTCGATGAGACGCTCGCGACCTCCGAACGGCTCGGTCATTGCACGTTCGATGCGGAGCTTCACCGTGTTCGGGGTGAAATCTTGCTGAATCGTGAGCCAGCCAATCCGGTGCGCGCCGAAGAAGCCTTGCGATCCGCCATCGCCGTCGCTCAGCGTCAAGGGACGCGCAGCTTCGAACTGCGCGCCGCGCTCTCGCTCGCCAAGCTGTATCAATCAACCAACTGCCCTACCGAAGCCCACGCCGTTCTGGCGCCGGCGCTCGAAGGCTTTGCTGCCACGCCGGAAATGCCCGAGATCGCGGAAGCGCAGGCGCTGCTCGCGGCTCTGGCGGAGACCGAGGAGGTGAAGGCTGAGGACAAGCGGCGTCAACGTCGCCAGCACCTTCATGTCTCATATGGCAACGCGCTCATCGCCGTGCGGGGCTACAGCGCGCCGGAAACGACGGAAGCCTTCGCCCGAGCCCGCGAGACGGCGTTTGGCGACAAAGACACGCCGGGGCGATTGGCGGCCGATTACGGCTTGTGGGTCGGCGACTACATGCGAGGCGACTTGCCATCGATGCGGGCGCACGCTGCGGCCTTCCTCAGCGACGTCGAGGCGAGACCCGATTCCCCCGAGGCCGGCGTCGCACATCGCGCCGCCGGGCTCAGTTGCTGGTTCGCCGGCGAATATCGCGAGGCGCGGGATCATTTGCAACGCGCGCTCGCGCGTTTCCAACCCGGCCGCGATGATGATCTGGGCTTCCGATTCGGATGGGACCCCGGCGTCGCCGCGATGGCCACTCTGGCCACCGCGTTGTGGGCTCTCGGCGAGGTCGATCGCGCGACTTCGCTCGTCGACCGCATTCAGACGCGGATCGCGGACCTCACCCATGTCGCCACGCTCGCGCCCGGAAAAATCCACGCGGCCATGTTCGGATTGATGCGTCGTGACTACGTGCAAGCGGCGCAGAACTCCGTCGAGCTTGCCCGGCTCGTGCGTGAGCATGACCTGCCTATGTTTCGCGCGTTCGGCGTGTTTCTCGAGGGTTTGGCGATCGCTGCGAGCGGCGAGGTCGGGCGCGGACTCTCGGACATGCGTCGCGGCGTCGAGCTGCTGCGCGAACAGAACGTTCTGTGGTTCGACGGGCTATTGAAGATGGCGCTGGCTGAGGCGGAAGCCCAGTGTGGAGATGCCGGCCGCGCCGTCGCGATCTTCGACGAAGCGCTGGCGACGTGCGACCGCACCGGCTGTCGCGCATTTGAAGCTGAACTGCATCGGGCGCGAGGCGAAATGCTGCTAAAGTGTCACCCCGCCAACCCCGCGCCTGCGGAAGAATCCTTCCTGACCGCCATCGCTGTCGCAAAACAGCAGGGCACGCGCAGCTTTGAACTGCGCGCCGCGACCTCGCTCGCCAAGCTTTACCAATCGACCGGCCGTCCGCTCGAGGCACACGATGTCCTCGCGCCCGCGCTCGAAAGCTTTACGCCGACACCGGAAATGCCCGAGATCGCCGAGGCGCAGGCGCTGCTCGCGGCACTGGTGGAGACCGAAGAGGTGAAGGTTGCAGAAGCGCAACGGCAGCGTCTGTTACATCTACAAACGTCCTACGGCCAGGCGATGATGTGGGCTAAGGGTTTCGCCGCGGAGGAAACCAGGGCCGCCTTTTCGCGCGCGACGGAGCTTACAGCCAAGACCGACAGATTTGAGGACCGCTTCGCGGCCGCCCACTTTCAATGGACCTTGGCCTTCCTGCGAGGCGAATTGCAGTCGGCGCGGGAGTTGGAACTGAGCTTCTTGAAAGAAGCAGAGGACACGGGTCGGGTCGTTGAAGCCGGCGTCGCCCGACGCGGCCTTGCGCTCGCCTGCTACCAAGCTGGCGATTTCCTCGAGGCTCGCACCCATTGTGAGCGAGCGCTCGAGGCTTGCGATGCTGAGTGCGACCGGGAGACACAGGAACGGTTCCACGACGCCACTGGCCCCGTGGTGATGTCCGTACTCGCCGTGACCATGTGGCAAGTGGGTGAAGTCGACCGCGCGCGCGAACTGATCGAGCAGGCGAACCGGCGCGGGAGCGAACTCGGCCACGGACCTTCGATGACCCATCCGCTCCTTTGGAAAGCCCATCTCGAAATCCTACGTGGAGACCCGGCCGCAGCGTTGAGCGCGGCAGAGGCACTGGATGATCTCGGCCGGGAGCATGGGATGCCGTTCTGGCGCACCGACGCGGGATTGAGCGCAGGATGGGCGCGCGGTCGTCTTCATGTCGCCGCGACCGGGGCGGAAGACCTTCGTCGCGTGCTGGCGGACCGCATCCATCAAGGGGCGCGGTATAATGCTTGGTTCTATAACGGGTTGCTCGGGGAACTCGAGGCCGAGACGCTAGGTCTGGAGAGCGCCCTGGCGCGAATCGATGAAGCGATCGCGCTCGCACGACAGGTTGAAAATCGTTGCAATCTCAGCTTTCCTCATCTTCTGCGAGGCCAACTCCTGCTTAAGCGCGATCCGTCCAATCCCGCCCCGGCGGAGGAAGCCTTCCAAACTGCGCTCGAGATTGCGAAGCAACAAGGCGCGCGCAGTTGGGGCTTCCGCGCGTCGCTCTCGCTTGCCAGGCTCTACCAATCGACCGGCCGTCCCGCCGAAGCCCACGCCGTCCTCGTGCCCGCACTGCAAGGCTTTGCATCGACACCGGAGATGCCCGATATCGCCGAGGCGCAGACGTTGCTTGTGGCACTGGCGGAGACCGAAGAGGTCAAAGCCGCGGAAGCGCAGCGGCGGCGTCGGCTGCATCTTCAAACGGCCTATGGCCAGGCGATGCTGTGGTCTAAGGGCTTCGCCGCCGAGGAGACCAAGGTCGCCCTAGCACACGCTGCGGAGCTCGCCGGCAAGTCCGACGGTTTTGCGGAGCGCTTTGCAGCCTGCCACGGCCAATGGACCATTTGCTTGGCGCGCGGTGAATTGCGATCGGCGCGGGAAATGGCCTCAGCGTATCTGAAGGAGGCGGTCGGCGTGGGCCGCGCAGTGGAAGCCGGCGTCGCCCGCCGCGGCCTCGCCTTGACCTGCTACTTCGCCGGCGAATTCCTCGAGGCCCGGACCCATTGCGAGCGGGCGCTCGAGGCCTGCGATCCCGAGCATGACCTGGAGACTCGAGAGCGCTTCAGTGAGGACACCGGAACCCTGGCGCTGTCGTTGCTCGGCATGACAGTGTGGCAACTAGGCGAACCCGACCGCGCGCGCGAACTGATCGATCAGGCGATCCGGCACGCGACCGAACTCGGCCACTCCCCGTCAATGGCATTTCCTCTCCAATGGAAAACCCTCCTCGCAATCCTGCGCGGCGACGCCACGGCCGCGTTAAGCGCCGCCGACACCATGGAGGCTCTCTGCCGGGAACATGGGATGCCGTTTTGGCGCGCGAGGGCAGAAATATACGCGGCGTGGGCGCGAGGCCGTCTCCAATGCGATGCAGCCGGCGCACCCGATCTTAGACGGGCGCTGACGGCCGTTGCTGATCAAGGCGGGATGGGCGACGCTTGGTTCCATACTTTACTACTCGCGGAACTCGAGGCGGAGACGCTAGGCGCGGACAGTGCGCTGGTGCGCACCGATGAAGCCATTGCTCTCGCGCGCCAGGTCGAAAGTCGTTGTGACCTGCCCTTCGCTTATCTTCTGCGCGGCAAAATGCTCCTAGCGCGCGATCCATCCAATCCCGCCCCCGCGGAGGAAGCCTTCCAAACCGCCATCGCCATCGCCAAGCAACAGGGCGCGCATAGCTACGAGCTGCTTGCTTCTTTCTCGCTCGCCAAGCTCTATCAATCGACTGGCCGCCTCGCCGAGGCCCACGACGTCCTCGCGCCCGCCCTCGAAGGTTTCGGGCCGACGCCCGAAATGCCCGAGATCGGGGAGGCGCAGGCGCTGCTCACGACGCTGGCGAAGATGGATGAGGTCAAAGCCGCTGTCGCGTAGAGGAAACGTCGGCTGCACCTACAGACAGCTTATGGTCACGCGATGATGTTGTCCACCGGCTTCGCTAGCGAAGAGACTAAGGCCGCTTTTGCACGCGCGACGGAGCTAGCGGCAGGGGGCGACCATTCTCTGGAACGTTTGGTGGCCGCCCATGGTCAATGGGTCTTAGCAACCGTGCGCTGTGAATTGCGTGCGACGCGCGGGCTGGCATTGACGTTCCTTCGGGAAGCGGAGGAGGCCGGGCGCGTCATGGAAGCTTGCGTCGTTCACCGCAGCCTTGCCTTGATCTCCTACTTTTCCGGGGATTTCGCCGAGGCGGGATCTCACTGCGAGCAGCCGCTCGCCGCCTGCGAGCCCGAGTGGGACCTGGAGGTGCTGGAGCGTTTTGGCGACGGCATCAGCGCTGTAGCGATGTCCTTCCTTGCCTTGACGGCCTGGCAACTCGGGGACGTCGAACGCGCGCGCGAGTTGATTGAATCAGCAAACCGGCGTGCGGCTGAATTCGGCCATGGCCCGTCGATGACCACACCACTCTACTGGAAGTCCTACTTTGAAATCCTGCGGGGCGACGCCTCCGCGGCGTTGACTGCGGCGGAAGCCCTGGAGGCTATCAGCCGAGACCAGGGAATGAGTTTTTGGGCCGTCATGTCCAAATTAAACGCCGGTTGGGCGCGTGGTCGCTTCAATAACCCCATCGCAGGCGCGGCCGAACTTCAACAAGGGCTAACAGCTTACGCGAGTCACGGAGCCAGGCTCGCCACGGGATTCTACACCGGACTGCTCGCCAAACTGGAAGCCGAGACCCTGGGCGCGGAGAGCGCGCTTTCGCGCATCGACGAAGCGCTCGCCCTCGCGCTTCAAGTCGACCACCGTTCAGACCTCGCCTTCCTGCATCGCCTCCGGGGCGAAATCCTGCTCGAGCGCGATCCAAATAATCCCGCTCCCGCCGAGGAAGCCTTTCAAACCGCCATCACCGTCGCCCGTCAGCAGGGGGCTCGCAGCCACGGCCTAAAGACGGCGCTGGCGCTCGCCAAGCTCTATCAATCGACCAGCCGCCTGGCCGAAACTCAGGCCGTCCTCGCGCCTGCCCTGAAAGGTTTCGCGCGGACGCCCGAAATGCCGGAGATCGCAGAGGCGCAGACGCTGTTGGAGGCTATCGAGGCCGACGCGCGTGTGAGGCACGAATAAACACCACTATGGGCTGGCGTTGGTGCTATTCTGAGTGACGCCCAGAGGGTGCGCCATGGGGGAAACGCGCAAGCTCGCTGCAATCCTGGTCGCCGACATTGTTGGCTACAGCCGACTCGCCGCGGCGGACGAGGATCGCACGCTGGTGCGCCTGCGGGGCCTCCGTAGCGGTCTCATTGATCCCGCCGTCGCCATCCATCATGGCCGTGTCGTCAAGCGCACTGGCGACGGCATCATTATCGAGTTTCGCAGCGTGGTTGACGCCGTGCGTTGCGCCATCGAGGTGCAGAACGGCATGGTCGAGCGCAACGCTGGCTTGCCACCGGAACGACGCATTGAGTTTCGCATCGGCATTCACCTCGGCGACGTCGTCGAGGAGTCGGACGGTGACTTAATGGGCGAAGGCGTCAACATTGCTACGCGCCTGGAGGGGATCGCCAAGCCCAACGCGATCTATCTCTCCGAGCACGCCTATTGGCAGGTCAAGGGGCGTCTTGATCTGGCGGTTCACAATCACGGCCGGACCCAGCTCAAGAACATCGCCGAGCCGATCCGGGTCTATTCGTTCGACGTCGGCCAGCCCGCGCGGGCGAAGTCTGCGCCGCTCACGGCGGCTCAAGAATCCGCCCCGCCGCGCCTCTCCGTCGTCGTCATGCCGTTCGCCAATATCGGTGGCGGCCCTGAGCAGGAGCCTTTTGTCGACGGAGTTACAGAAAGCCTGACGACCGACCTGTCACGGATACGTGGGGCCGTGGTAATCGCCCGCAATACGGCGTTTGCCTACAAGGGCAGGCGGCTTGACGTGAAGACGATCGGGCGCGAGTTGAACGTCCGCTATGTCCTCGAAGGCAGCGTTCAACGTGGCGGAAACCGCATGCGCGTCAACGTGCAGCTCATCGACGCCGAAACGGGCAATCATCTCTGGGCAGAGCGGTTCGATAAGCCGCTCGCTGATCTCTTCGACATGCAGGACGAAATCGTCGCGCGCTTCGCAGGCGCACTCAACGCCCAGTTGGTCGCCGCCGAGGCGCGGCGCGCGGAACAGGCTCCAAGCCCCGACACGATGGACCTGTATTTTCAAGGTTTGACTTGGCTCAACAAAGGTCTGACCCCTGAGAATCTCGCACAGGCGCACAGCTTTTTCGAGCGCGCTTTGTCCGTCGACCCGGGCAATGTTGACGCGCTCGTTGGATCGGCGATCGCGGACGTGCGCGAAGGCGCAAATTCCTTTGTGACCGATGCGGCGATCGCCTTCGCCGCGGCAGAAGCGAAGTTGGGCAACGCCTTGTCGTCGGTCCCGGACCATGCGCGCGGACATATGTGGTTAGGACTTGTCGACATATGGACCAAGCGTGCCGCGCAGGGCATCGCCGAATGTGAACACGCGTTGGCGCTAGATCGAAATAGCCCATGCCCCTTCAATTATCGGAAGAGGCAAGGTCTTTGTCGGCCGTGCTGAAGAAACCGAGGCACACGTTGGCTGTTCACCCTGCGCCGCGAACTGATCCGCTTCCAGCGTGTGTTGGGGCTGATGCACGAGGTATGCAACAAGCTGACGCATGTCTCGCTTCCGGCGCTCGACGGGAAGTGTGGCCCTATTTTCAAGACGTGCTCGATCACGTCCGACGGGTCGAGACGCGGGTCGGGGGTTTGCGCGAAATTCTCACCTCGGTGTTCGAGGCGGCCAATCTGCTCGAGCAGCAGCGGCAAGGGGTCATTGCGCGCCAGCTCGCCGCCTGGGCGGCGATTCTTGCTGTGCCGACGGCGATCGCCGGCATCTACGGCATAAATTTCGCTAATATGCCCGAGCTGAAGACGGATTATGGCTATTTCATCGTCCTCGGCGTCATCGCTCTGCTCTGGATTGTACGTCCGATTCAAGAAGGCGAGGTGGCTCTAGACCGATTTCCTCCGTTTGCCGTCGCGAACATCATTGTAGAGGACTGTGCGACTACCTGAGATCACCACATGCCCACTTGAAGGTCGTCCGATCTCAAAGGCCGCCAGAGCCGGCTCCCCATCCGCGTCACCTCTTCCACGTTGGATCCCGCCCCAACTTCTGCCAGTTCGTCGGGACCGCTCCCTCAGGACCGCAATGGCGCCATGAGATCAAACTGTATGCTCACATCGAGCGCGGGCGAAGGCAATCGCTGACGCGGACGGGACTCGATTGAGGCGCTAAACATCCGAGCATAGTTGAAGCGCTCGCGAAGGTGCGGGCGAAAACCGTGTATCTCGATGGCGAATTGTGTGGCGTTGGCGACGATGGTTTGCCGAGCTTTTCGCAGACCCAGGCCGCGAGGGACCTGTCGCGGCCGTCGAGATATAGTAGATCGAAAGCGAAACAGACGAGCCGAACCCCGCGTGAACCGCCAATCGGCTGTTGGTTCTGGCCAACTTGCGAACGTCTCGGCAGCGGGCAATCCGCGCGGCCGAGCCGTTGCGTCGCAGATTTGTTTCCCTGAGAAAGCCGCACATCGCTCGGCTGCTCAAAAACCACCGTCCCGCTCATTGGCGCGATCTAGCAGCTGATTGGCTCGAAATAGCAAGACGCTACAGACTCGAAGCGATAAAAGCGGCGT
>Ga0209006_10002901_pt1 | contig 15618 bp, 12 predicted proteins | sample JacPin_JW_Ref_O2_FD_188567 | JGI IMG/M metagenome (GOLD analysis project Ga0209006, IMG submission 188567) | Forest soil microbial communities from Algoma, Ontario, Canada - Jack Pine, Ontario site 1_JW_Ref_O2 (SPAdes) (version 2) | ecosystem: Environmental > Terrestrial > Soil > Boreal... | reverse complement strand
CAAAATCTATCCGGTGATGATGTCGCGCGCGATGGCCTGGTTTCGGTGGTCCGCGCTGATCACGATCGTGGTCGGCGTTCGTTACTACTTTCATCTACTTAGTGTGGATGCGCACAACGCGGGAGACGCGTCGCTCACGTTAAAATGGTTCGGATGGTGGGTGGTGGTCTGGCTTGTGGCGTACGCGCTAATTTATCCGTTTCAGCTTCCACGCGATGGAATCCTGGCCAGTGTTTGGGTGCGCGCGATTGCGATATCGGCCATCGTGATCGCGGCGTCGTGGGTGGTGTTGGAGCTAAACGGCGGAGCAGACGTTTCGAACGCGCATCTGTGCATAAGCGTCGGCGGAGGATTAGGATTTCTGATGGTGATGAATACTTGGGGCGTCGTTTGGAGAGTACAGAAGAAGCTGATTATTTGGTCGCGTGCGAGTGCTGAGCAAGGCACGCCCATGCCGCCGCAAGCCGCTCGGTTAGCGCGTTGGAGTTTCCTGGCCTCGCGCGTGGGGTTCTGGCTGTCGTTCCCAATGCTTTTCTTTATGGGGGCGGCAGAACATTATCCGTTCCTCAGCAGCATCGGCCGGTGACAACTTTTCTGGAGAGTTTGAGTTATTTGCGTTGCGACAGTGCGCGGGCTACGAGCGCCAGCGGAGCGTTATTGGGCCTTCCAGCGGATTTTTGAGCGGCGTGTTGGTGCGGCGCGATTCTAGATGCGCGGCCTTCAGTTCGAAGTACCAGCGCGCTTGGCGGTCTGCGTCATCTACCAGCATCATGCGGTCCTCGTACTTTAGTCCCAGCGCTTGCTTTTCGATCACTTCGGTATCCTGGCGGATGAATCGCGGGCCGAAAACGTGAATGATGAAGGAGACCACCGGAAACCAGGTGAGAATATTCCACGAAGCGCAAAAATCGAGACGGCAAAGATCGTGACGGATCGGCGTTACCGTGGTGCGGCTGGAGAGCCAGTAACGGCCCGCGCGGATTTGTTCGAAGCGCTGGTTAGGCAGGACGAAATCGATCATGGTGGTGGCGGGCTCGCCGGTGAGGAGCTTCAGGATTTTGTAAGGCGCGCTGTTCGACGACGGGGCATGCGGGCTCATGCGAAAACCATTCGGAATGGGTTCGAATTGTTTTTGTTTATCGCGGATGCTGTGGCGGCTGCGCCACCACCAGGCTTGGTGAACGAAAGGGCCATGCGCCGGGTCCATCAATCCGATGATGGCTTGATCGACACCGCAGGGAAGATCGGCCCAAAGATGGGCCACTTGATAATGCGGGCTGAATGTCGGCAATTCCGGCGCGGGCGGCGGCGCGACGTCGGGGGTTCGGCCTTCCGCATTGCTCATGAAGCACCAGACATAACCGTCGCGCTCTTCACAGGGGAAACTTCCGGCGTGAATGCGTTCACATTTTAATTTTGAATCTGCGGTGAGCGAAGGAATGGCCTGGCATTGGCCGGTGTGCGCTTCAAATCGCCATCCGTGATAGGCGCATTCTACGGCCTTGCCGTCAAATTGACCGAAGGAAAGAGGGAACGCGCGGTGCGGACAAACGTCACGTAAGGCGAAAGTTTTTCCTGCGGCATCGCGGCCGAGGACTAGCGGCACATCGAGCAACATCGCGCGCACGAGCTTTCGTCCGCGCACTTGCTCGCTGCGGAGCGCGGGATACCAAAAGCCCCATAGCATTTCGTCAGCGCGGTTCTTTGTTGTTGGGTTGCCGGCACTCATCGATAGGGTCGTATCGTAGTACACGAAACGATTGCAGCAAAGGGCGAGTGCGGCCGCAAGGGTTGCGTCGCTACTGAATTTGGTTCGTGAACGATCACCTGTTACTTTTGTTGTTTAGCGGAAGCTTCCACCTGCTTCAGGATTTGATCCAGTTCGGCGCGATCGAAAAGACGACCGTTGGCGATTACCGCGCTGATTTTTTGAGTGTTGTGGATGTCATCGAGCGGGTTTGCGCTCAGAAGGACGAGGTCGGCGATCATGCCCGCTTCGATCGAGCCGAAGGTGCTTTCTGCGTTCAAAAACTTTGCCGGATTGCTGGTGGCAGTCTGCAGCGCTTCCATGGGCGTGAATCCGGCTTCGACAAAGTTGGCGAGCTCATCGTGCAAACTGAACCCCGGCATGATGTAAACGCCTGGCGCGGTGTCCGTGCCAGCCATGAACGGCACTCCAGCGCGGTGCATCGTTCCGACCATTTGCAGGTTGCGGGCGAAATATTCCTGACGCAATGCGAGAGGGTCTTTCAGAAGGTCTGGCATCATCTCATCGGTGAAGCGGCGCCAGGTTACATCGCGCCAGTAAGCCGGGACGTATTTATCGAGCGGCTGGTGTTTCAGATCGCGCTGATCGAGAAAAGTGCCGCCGCGCTGCCACGCTAACGTGGGGACTTGCCAAGTCTGACTTTTTGCAAGCAAGCGGATAAGGGCGTCGCACTTCTGTTCGTCGTGAGAGGTGAGCATCAGCTTCAAGTCACCTTTACCGCTGATAAATTTGTCCTCTTCGCCGGAACAGGCTTCGAAGATTCCCATGAGGTGCTCGATACTTTTTTGTCCGGCGGCGACGGTTTCCTCGAGACGAACTTTGTCCGGAACATGGCCGACAAAAGGGAGACCTTGTTTGTGGGCTTCTGCGGCCGCGGCGTGGTAGGCATCGTCAGGAACTTCGGATTGCACCTTGATAAAGTCAACTCCTTGGGCCTTGAGCGAATCGACTGCAGCGACGGCGCTGGCTGGTGTGGTGACTGCAATAGAACTTGGGAAGCGCAGGCTCTTGCCATCTGCAAGGTAGCCATCGAGCATGGGACCGGAGATGACCATGCGCGGACCGATGATTCCGCCTGCAGCGATCTGTCTGCGCCAAGCGAAAAGCACGGGGATGTCTCCGCCCATATCGCGCACGCCGGTGACGCCGTTGGCAATGAAGAGGGGCAGGATGATGTCGCGTCCGCCGGGGAACCAGTCGCCGAAGGCGGAATGTACGTGCATGTCCCACAGGCCGGGGATTAAATATTGACCTCTGCCGTCGATGACTCGCGCATTCTTCGGCGCTTCGAACCCGGCTGCGCCGGAAACGGAAGTGATGTGATCACGGGTAATCACAACGGCCGAATCCGGTCGCACGGAAGACGCGCCTGGATTGATCACGGTCACGTGGGTAATTACGATTTGTGCGGGAACGTTCTCAGTCTGCGCCATCGCACATAGCCCGATTACTAGACAGGCCGATAGCAGGAGCGCAGCCCGAAGAGATTTCCACAACATTTCGCGGGAACGATTATTCAATCTCGATGCATTACCTTTAGTCATAGCAGGGTCGTATCGTAGTACACCCATCCTCTGCAACAAAGCGAGCAGTCCGATCGTAGTGTTTGCCGGTAAGCCCATCCATATCATCGACGCGATAAACCAGGAAGTAGTGCGACGCACAACACTCAATAGCAGCAAACGAAATTCCGCCATTTACACCGGCGACCGAAGCCGATGCGGCTATGCCACCTTCATCACCTGCTTGAGCGGCGGCCGTTTGTTCGAACATGTTGTTCGAGGTATTCAGAGAGGTGCTGCTTGATGGCGCGGAGGGGTGCGTCACTTTTTTGCAGACGACTGATCAGCAACGCGCCTTCCAGCGAACCGATGATTAATTGCGATAATATTAGCGGGTCGATACGGTGATCGATCTCCTGTTTCTTGATTCCCTCTGTCGTGATCTTGGACAGTCGCACGGTCCAGTTCTGCAACGCCTTCCTGGCGCGCGCCCGAAGTGCCGCGTTTCCGTCGTCAGTTTCGATTGCGGTATTCATGAGCGGGCAGCCACCGGGCACCAGCCCCGCTCGCAATTCGACAAAATTTTCGATCATCTTCTTCAAACGGTCCACGCAATCCGCGACCTCGGTGACGCCCTCCAGCCTTCCGCTGACGGCTTTTCCCCAGGAATAGTCGAAGACCTCGCCGGCCAGTTCTTCTTTGCTCGAAAAATGACGGTAGATTCCGCCCTTCTGGAGGCCCGTGGCTTCCATCAGGTCCGAAAGTGAAGTGCCCTCAAAACCCTTTTGATTGAACAGCGGGGCGGATTTCCGGACGATTTCGCGCCTAGTTTGCTCTCCCTTGGTCACATCTATCTCCTCGCGGCTGGCCGTGAGGCCGGCTGGTCTTTTATAAAAAATCATTATACTCTATTTGAGACCGAACGGTCTCTTCTACATCTAAACAGCTGGAATTCATGAGCGAGACGCTTACACCAACCGCCTCCCTGAATCTTTCCCTCCCCAAAGTAGGCATCAATCCGTGGTTTATCGCCATCACCGTGACTCTGGCTACGTTTATGGAACTTCTGGATACGGCGATCGCCAACGTCGCTCTTCCTCATATCGCCGGCGGTCTCGCCGTTAGCACGGACGAAAGCACTTGGGTGCTGACCAGCTACCTCGTCTCGAATGCTGTCGTTCTGCCGCTCTCCGCTTGGCTGAGCCGCCTATTCGGACGCAAACGTTACTACATGATTTGCGTAACGCTCTTCACGGTAAGTTCTCTGCTGTGCGGCTTCGCCCCGAGTCTGGGCGCGCTGATTTTTTTTCGCATCTTGCAGGGAGTCGGCGGAGGAGGACTGGCTCCGGTGGAACAAGCCATACTCGTGGACACTTTTCCAGCGGCGAAGCGCGCGGCGGCCTTCGCTCTCTACAGCATGGCGATTGTGACCGCGCCGGCGATCGGCCCGCCGTTGGGCGGCTGGATTACCGACCACTGGAGCTGGCGATGGGTCTTCTTCATCAACATTCCCATAGGCATCATTTCGTTGATCCTGACCAGCCGCGTGGTGTCTGATCCGCCGGCGTTCAAGCGCGAGGTGGAGGCAGCGCGCAAGGACGGAAAGTTGAAGATCGATGGATGGGGAATTTTCTCGGTGGCCATGGCCTTCGCTTGCCTCGAAGTCGTTCTCGATCGCGGACAAACTGAAGATTGGTTCGAAAGCCACTTCATCGTAATTTTCTTCACCATCTCGATGGTGGCGCTTCTGTTTGCCATTGTTTGGGAGTGGCGCCATCCCGATCCCGTGGTGGAAATCCGTCTGCTGGCCGACAGAAATTTCGCACTGGCCAATATTTTCTACTTCATGTTCGGATTTACGCTTTATGGATCCACCGTGCTGATTCCTCAGATGATGCAGCGGCTCTACGGCTATTCGGCAACGGATGCCGGGCTAGTCCTGGGACCCGGCGCGTTTGTGATAGTGATTCTCGCGCCCGTGGTGGTAAGGGTTCTTCCAAGACTCGGTGTGAAACGGCTGATCGGTTTCGGATTTTTTGTTTTTGGGATGGCCATGTGGCTTTTCGCCAGCTATACGTTGACCACCGATTACCGACACGAAGCTTTGGCGCGAGCGCTGCAAGGGCTGGGAATCGCCACGCTATTTGTACCCGTGAGCCAGCTTGCGTATTCCAATTTGCCCAGCAACAAGAACAACAAGGCTTCCAGCCTCACCAATCTCTTCCGCAATCAAGGAGGAAGTTTTGGAATAGCTTTCGTCACGACGGTGCTGGCGCGTCGAACGCAATATCATCAGAGCGTGTTGGTGGCGCACGCAAGTCTATTTGACCAGCACTACCGGCAGTTTCTCGCCAACCTCACCAGTTATTTTTCCACGCACGGTTTCTCGCATGCGGATGCGGCGGTGCACGCTCAGGCGGAGGCTTTTAACCTGCTTCAAAGGCAAGCCGCGTTCCTCGCGTTCAACGATTGCTTCACTGAACTCGGATGGTTTGTCCTGATGGGAGTTCCGCTGGTCTTTCTTATTCGGAAGTTCAAGCCGGGAGGGGCCCCGGGCGGCCATTAAAGCTCCGAACTAATTTGACGGAAAGTTGCGCTTACTGTAGAAAAAACCTTATCGCTCGGATCACCGTCGCGGGCTGTTCAGCTACGACCCAGTGGCTTCCTTCCGGCACACGCTCGATCTTCAAAGTCTTCACGTACTGATCCAGGCCATCCAGATTACCTTGCAGAAGAGCGGTGTCTTTCAGACCCCAGATGACTAGGGTGGGCACGGTAATGACCGGATTCTTCGGTATCAAGAAAGGAGGTGCATCGGCTTTTCCTCCGCCTACAGGCGAGCTCAATTTCGCAGCGCGATAGTAGTTCAATCCGCCGGTCAGGCCCTTTCTCCAGCATTCCAAATATTTCCGGCGATCTTCCTCGTTCGCCCATGTTGCCAGGACGCTTTGTTGAAGCAGGGCAAAATCATTCTGGGTGAGCGTTTCCTCCGCCACCGGCGACGTGAAAAGGTTGAAGTACGCAGAAGCCTTCTGCTGGTCGGGATTATTCGCTAATTCCCGCGCGAAGACCACCGGGTGCGGCGCATTGACGATCACCAGCTTCTCCAGCATTTCCGGATGCGCCGCAGCGAACGCCCAGGCAATCACGCCGCCCCAATCGTGGCCAACCAGCTCGAACTTTTTCGCGCCCAACTTCTCCGCCAGAGCTCGGACATCTTCGACGAGAATGGGGAGGCGGTATGCGTCCACTGACTCAGGCATCGACGAAAGGTTGTAGCCGCGCATGTCCACCGCAACCGCATGGTGGTCCTTCGCAAATTCAGGCAGCAGCACTTTCCAGGCGTACCAAAATTCGGGAAACCCATGCAGAAATAGAATCAGTGGCCCTTGGCCCTGCTCCACGTAATGCAGCCGGACTCCGTTCACCTCGGCATGTGCATCGTGCGGAGTCGATGCTGCTGTGCCGTGGCCTGCTTGCATTTGAGCCTCCGTGCTGGTGACGCTCAGCGCCATCGCCAGGACCAAAATCGGATAATAGCACGCACCCCGCAAGCGCTCCTGAGCGTCGTGCGACAGCTAAATCAAGCTGGAAGCTTAGAATGCCAGTCTCGCCGCCGACGAATGGCAACTATTGCGTATTCGGTTTGACTCACCCGGGAATCGGGACTATTCTGGACGTCGGAATGAACACAATGCTGGCCTTCTTTTATTAGCGCTCTCCTCCTTCGCCCGCTCGCTGCGGGCTGAAAATCCTTCACGCTGGTTTTCAAGAATTACCACCACAAACCACGATCTATTTATTGCGAGGCATGGCATGGCGAATCTAACGCTTTTCGAGAAACTCGATAACATCGAGTCACGCTACGAAGAATTGACGCAACAACTTTCCTCGCCCGAAGTGCACAACGATTCGGCTCGCTTCCAGAAGCTCGCGAAGACGCATGCCGAAATGGCCGAAATGGTGGCGAAGTACCGCGAATGGAAGGAAATTCAGAAGGGTCTGCAAGGCGCGAAGCAATTGCTGGTTGAAACAGACGACACGGAAATGAAGCAGATGGCTCACGATGAAGAGCACGAACTGGAAGCGCGCAGCACCATCGTCGAGCGCGAATTGAAATTTCTGCTGCTCCCGCGCGATCCGAACGACGACAAAAACGTGATCGTGGAAATCCGGGCTGGTACCGGCGGAGACGAAGCTTCGCTTTTTGCCGGCGAACTTTTTCGCATGTACTCGCGCTACGCTGAAACGCAGAATTGGAAAGTGGAAATTCTGGAAAGCTCGGCTTCTTCCATTGGCGGGATGAAGGAAATCGTAGCCGCAATTCAGGGGAATAAAGTTTATTCCAAGTTGAAGTATGAAAGCGGCGTTCATCGCGTGCAGCGCGTTCCGGCCACCGAGCAGCAGGGGCGCATTCACACTTCGGCGGCGACTGTGGCGGTGCTTCCGGAAGCGGACGACATCGACATTAAAATCGAGGCCAAAGACTTGCGCATCGATACGTTTTGTTCGTCCGGGCCAGGCGGGCAATCCGTGAACACGACTTACTCCGCTGTGCGGATCACGCACATTCCCAGCGGGCTGGTTGTCTCGCAGCAGGACGAAAAATCACAAATCAAGAATCGCGCGAAAGCGATGCGCGTGTTGCGCGCGCGGCTGTACGAACAGGAACAGGCCAAGCAGCACGAAGCGATTGCTGCCGAGCGCCGCGGCCAGATCAAGACCGGCGACCGCTCCGAAAAAATTCGCACGTACAATTTTCCGCAGAACCGCGTTACCGACCATCGCATCGGGTTGACGCTCCATCAACTGGACCAAGTGATGGAAGGCAAGCTGGGGCCTATCGTTGACGCCCTTTCCACGCATTATGAATCGGAGCGGCTGAAGCAGGAACTGGTGGAAGCGTAAGCCGACTGAGCGGTAGCCGCATGCCTGATCAAGACAATTTCTTAAACACTCCTGCTTTGGATGTTCGCGCAGCTTTGAAAGAAGGAATGGCGCGGCTGCGCGCTGCGGACGTACCGTCGCACACACTTGCTACCGAGCTGCTTCTGATGCACACGCTTGGGCGCGATCGTACTTGGCTTTATACCCACCCGGAAGCGTCTCTGGATGTCACCGACGCCAAAAAATACTTAGCTTTGATTGCACGACGTGCGGCCGGCGAACCTACGCAATATCTGACCGGCAAGCAGGAGTTTTGGGGACTGGAGTTTGAGGTAACGCCCGCGGTACTGATACCGCGCCCGGAAACCGAGCATGTGATGGAAGTTGCTTTGGCGCGGCTGGGATCTCGTGGGTTTAAAATTCATCTCGACACCGGAAAGCCGCGCGAAAAATTGCGGGTGGCCGACGTGGGAACGGGATCCGGTTGCCTCGCTGTGGCCTTGGCCTGGGAGCTGCCGCACGCCGAAGTTTTTGCTACGGACATCTCCGCGCCCGCTTTGGAAGTGGCGAAGCGCAATGCTGCGCGCCATTGCGTCGCCGACCGCATTCATTTTCTGAGCACAAATTTGCTGGATGCGTTGGGCGACGAATCGCAAACGGGGACTGGAAAATTACCGAGCTTCGATCTGATCGTCAGCAATCCTCCATACGTGGGGCGGGATGATGCCTCGCAGATGCAACGCGAGGTTCGCGACTACGAACCGCATGCGGCTCTTTTCGCTGGTCCTATCGGCGTGGAAATGTATGCTCGATTGATCGAGGGAGCTGGACGCTTACTTCGTCCTGGCGGCATCCTCGTTTTGGAGCTTGGCTACAATTCGGCTCAGCATGTGCGCGACATATTCGCCGGGCAGAATTGCTGGACGAACGTTGCTTTCACGAACGATCTCGCAGGGATTCCGCGCGTGGCCGCCGCCAATCGCAGCTGACGAAACTGTCTGACCGAACTGTCTGAGCAAACTGGGCGGCCTTTTGTCATACAATCTAACTCTCGCCTGATCCACCTATGCCGAAGCTGGCCCATTTTCGCGCGAAGCACGATGCGCAGCCACCCACTGCAGCGGATTCCTCAGCCAACATTCTTCACATCGATATGGACGCGTTTTTTGTTTCGGTGGAGTTGCTGGCACGGCCCGAGCTGGTGGGGCTGGCAGTGATTGTCGGTGGGCAACGCGACCAGCGCGGCGTGGTTACGTCTGCGAGTTACGAAGCGCGGCGCTTCGGCGTGCACTCGGCGATGGCATTGCGCACGGCGGCGAAACTTTGCCCGCATGCGCTATTTCTCGACGGTCATCATGAACTTTATGGGCAATGGAGCGATCGCGTGGCAGCCATTCTCGCGAAATACTCGCCTACAGTGGAGATGGCTTCGATCGACGAAGCCTACCTCGACCTAGCTGGGACGGAACGCCTGCACGGGCCATCTCTTGGCGCTGCGCACAAATTGTTGCTGGAAATTACTGCAAGCACAGGACTGCCGTGCTCAGGTGGTTTGGGTGCGACGCGCTTGGTGGCAAAGGTCGCGAGTGAACAGGCCAAACCTCGTGGCTTGGTTTGGATTCCGCCAGGCAGCGAAGCTGTTTTTCTCGCGCCGCTGTCGGTGCGAAGAATTCCAGGGATTGGGAAGGTTACGGAAGCATCGCTGAAAAGTCTGGGCGTTGAAACGATCGCACAGCTCCAAAGCGTTCCGCTGGAGCGCCTGGAAGAAGTGTTTGGAAAATGGGGGCAAGCGCTTTACCGCAAGGCGCGAGGCATCGATTCTTACGAGTTTTTTGTGGATGCCGAAGCGAAATCGCTATCGCACAATCAGACTTTTGGCGAGGACACAAACGACCGCGAGATGTTGGAGTCCACGCTGAGCCATCTATGCCAGAAGGCGTCCAAGCGGCTGCGCGATGCGGGGCTTCACGCTCGCACCGTCTCCATTACACTTCGCTATACGAATTTTACGACCATCACACGCAGCCAAACGCTTGCGGAACCTTCTGACTTGGATTCGATCTTTTTGCGCACGATTCGCGATCTCTTTTCACGCGCCTGGAACGGTGCCGCAAAATTGAGGCTGGTGGGCGTGGAATTCTCGTCATTTTCCGCGGGCTCCGGCCAAATGGAGCTACTCGACCCGGGACGGCGCGAAAAATTGGAACGCCTGGCGCGCGCGACGGACGGTCTTCGCGACCGGTTTGGATTCTCGAAAGTACAATTGGGCGGCTCGCTTAAGGTCCGCGGTGATGGTGACGAGCACCGTTAGATTTTTCCGTTCTTTGCAGCCTTTGCTTGAGCCAAACAAATTTGCTGCAATTTGTTTCCTGTCCTATAGTTTCGTTCTCATGGCCAAATCGTCAGATCCCGACAAGCGCTCCAAGGGCCTCTTCCGTAACGTGCGCGATTTCTGGGCGCGCGTGACAGAGGGCCTGAAAATGGGCCAGCTCTGGGGCGAATTCAAGTCCGAAGCGCGGTCCAGCTACGGTCTTTATTCCAAGGACGTGGATTGGGACGCAATCGGACGCGAAAAATCGAAATTTAAGAGATTTTTATTCGCTGCGTGGGGCCTCTTCCAGGCGATGTTGATGAAGCTTTCGCCCGCGCGGCGGGTGCTGCTGATCATTGCACTCGTGCTGATCGCGTTCCATCCCGAATTTCGCACTAACTCAGGTAACGCAGAGCTTAACTTCGAAGGACTGGGCGCAGTGATCCTCTTCGTATTGCTCGCGCTTGAGTTGGCCGACCGCGTGACGATGAAGCGCGACCTGGAAATTGCACGCGAAATTCAGCAGTGGCTGGTTCCAGCACATGCTCCGGAAATTCCGGGGATGGACATTGCCTTTGCGACGCGGCCTCAAAACACGGTGGCGGGTGATTATTACGATGCGTTTTTGCGGCCGTTACCTGTCGCCGGAGCGAGCGGGCCTTCGTTACTGATCGCTGTTGCCGACGTTGCCGGAAAGAGTGTGCCGGCGGCGCTATTGATGGCGACGTTTCAGGCGAGTTTGAGAGCCCTCGCTGCCACAACCGCCTCACTGGATGAAATTGTGGCAGGCCTGGAGCGGTACGCGCGGGCGCATAGCCTGGAGGGCCTTCGCTTCACGACTGCATTTCTCGCGGAGATAAATCTGAATACTCGCGAGATGACTTACGTAAACTGCGGGCACAACGATCCCATCTTGCGGCGTGCTTCGGGACAAATCGAACGGCTCACGACTGGCGGCCCGCCTCTTGGCTTGCCCGCGTTCACGGACAACGAGCTTCCCTACATGTCCGGGCGCACGCAACTTATGCCGGGCGATCTGCTGTTTGTTTTTACCGACGGCGTGGTGGAAGCGGTGAATGAAAGGGGAGAGGAATACCGCGAGGACCGGCTTCTTCCGTGCGTGAACTCGGCCACCGGGAGCGCGGCAGATGTTCTCTCGAAAGTGATGACGGAGGTTAACACTTTTGTGGGCTACGCACGCCAGCACGATGACATTACCGCTCTTGTTCTGCGTGTAACGGCGTAGTTGCGGCGACGAATTGTACCCTTACTTTTTTCGAATCGCACAGTTTCGCTCAGAGAAATTGAGATAGAATCGCGGCGGCTTACCCAGCAATCAATCAAAATGCTCACGAGGTGCACGGATGCGTTTTGTGACTCTGTTTGTTTTGTTGCTCGTTGCCGCGGATGCGGTTGCACAAACTCAGAAGGCTCCGGACGTCGTGGAATTCGTCAGCGTCGATGCGCCGGTGGTCGTGCTGAATCACGTGCGAGTAATCGATGGGACGGGTGCATCTGCGAAGGAAGATCAAGCCGTAGTGGTCACGAACGGCAAGATACAGTCCATAGGGCCGGCTGCCTCCGCGCAAATCCCGCAAGGAGCGCAAGTCATGGACCGCTCCGGCTACACGGTTATCCCTGGCATCGTTGGAATGCACGACCATCTTTACTACACGGATTCAGCTGCGGTGCAGCGCGTTGGTGGAAGGCTCCCTGAGCCGGGATTGTTTGTGATGGAGATTCCTTACACTGCGCCGCGACTCTATCTAGCGGCCGGCGTGACCACGATGCGCACGACCGGGAGCCTGGAGCCGTACACCGACCTGAAAGTGAAAAGCCGCATAGATGCGAACTTGATGACAGGACCAAGCATCGATGCGACTGCGCCGTATCTGGAAGGCGCGCCGACAATTTTTGCGCAGATGCATGAACTGACCGGCCCGGGCGATGCGAAGCGCATGGTGGACTACTGGGCGACGGAAGGCATGACGTCGTTCAAAGCCTACATGAATATTACGCGCGAGGAGTTGGGAGTGGCGATCGAGGCAGCGCACGCGCACAAGATGAAACTGACGGGACATCTTTGTTCGGTAACTTGGCCGGAGGCAGTGGCTCTGGGGATTGATGACTTCGAGCATGGGCCAGTGTTTGCAGACACTGAATTCGTGACGGACAAAAAGCCGGACGTCTGCCCACAGGGCGGCGCTACGGCTTGGGCAAAACAAGACGTGAATGGAGCACAAGTGCAGGAGCTTATCCACAATCTCGTGTCACATCACGTGGCGGTGACTTCGACGCTCCCGGTGTTTGAAGCCGGTGTGCCGGGGCGTCCGAAATTGCAGCGGCGCATGCTGGATGCGATGTCCGCGGAATCGGCGCAAAGCTATCTGACGCTACGCGCGAGTGTGTCTTTGGATTCGCCGATGACTTCGCTAATGCGCAAAGAGATGGATTTTGAGCTGGCCTTTTCCAAGGCGGGAGGCTTGCTGCTCGGTGGTCCCGATCCAACCGGGAATGGCGGCGTGCTGCCGGGGTTCGGCGATCAACGCGAAATCGAACTCCTGGTGGAAGCGGGATTAACCCCGTTGCAAGCCATTCAGGTGGGCACGCAGAATGGCGCTGTGTATATGGGGCAGCAAGATCGAATTGGGACGCTCGCTCCGGGCAAACAGGCAGACCTAGTTTTGATAAAGGGCGATCCTTCAAAGAATATTGAAGATATCGAAAACGTGGAGACAGTGTTCAAGTCAGGAATTGGCTACGACTCCAAGAAGTTGATTGAAAGCGTGCGCGGCCAAGTGGGAATTCGTTAATTCGCCAGAGCGGTTGCCTCTTATACGAGCCAAGATAGAACTTCAAAATCTCCGCAACTACCAAGCGCGCAGAATTTCGCTCATAATCGCAATATGGAAGCGCGAGCTCTCGCCGAGCGCATTTGCCAAACGTTGAAGGCAGCAGGGCATCAAGCCTACTTTGTGGGCGGGTGTGTGCGCGACATTCTTCTGAAGCGCGAGCCCGCTGACTACGACGTGGCCACAGATGCGACGCCGGATCGCGTGCGGGAATTGTTTTCGCCGTCTTTTGCAGTGCTTGAAGTGGGGGCGAAATTCGGGGTCATGTTGGTGGTGGATCCGGATGGAAGCGAACAAGATGCGCCTTTAACAGTAGAAGTTGCCACGTTTCGCTCTGACGTCGGCTACTCGGACGGGCGGCATCCCGATAATGTTGTGTTTTCAAAAACCGCACAAGAAGACGTGAAGCGGCGCGATTTTACGATCAACGCGCTGCTGATGGATCCGGAAACGAATGAGGTATTGGATTTTGTCGGCGGGCGCGAAGATCTGCGCGCGGGAATAATTCGAGCTATTGGAAATCCGGAAGATCGATTCCGCGAAGATAAGCTTCGCCTGGTTCGGGCGGTGCGCTTCGCGGCGCGGCTTCACTATGCGATCGAAGCAAGAACGTTTCACGCTATTCAGAAGCTGGCTTCTGAAATCCAGCAAGTTTCCCCGGAACGGCTTCGCGATGAATTGACCAAGCTTTTGACTGAGGGCGACGCGCGCCGCGGCTTTGAGCTGCTGGATGAAACCAAACTGTTGCCCGAAGTACTTCCTGAAATTGCGCGGATGAAGGGTGTGGAGCAGCCGCCGCAATATCATCCGGAAGGCGATGTGTGGATTCACACGCTGCTAATGCTGGAAAAGCTTCGTGCGGGAAGTTCTCCGACCCTGGCCTGGGGCGTGCTTTTGCACGACGTTGGGAAGCCGGCGACGTTCCGGCCGGTTTCGCAGACTGGCGATCGGATTCGCTTCGATGGGCACGTAGAGGTTGGCGTGCGTATGGCTGAAGAAATTTGCCGTCGCTTGCGTTTTTCAAACGAGGATACGGCGCAAATCGCCGCGTTGGTTTCGAATCACATGAAGTTTAAGGATGTGCCGAACATGAAAGCATCCACTCTGAAGCGCTTCGCTCGGCTAAATCGATTTGATGAGCACCTCGAGCTGCACCGCCTGGATTGCCTCTCGAGCCACCGGAAGCTCGACAACTATGATTTCGTCCAAAAGTACATTCAAGAAACGCCCCAGGAGCAGATCCGGCCAGCCAGGCTTTTGACCGGGGACGATCTTCTGGATATGGGGTTCCGGCCGGGGCCTTCGTTCAAGCGAATGTTGGATGCTGTCGAAGAAGCCCAGCTAAATGACCTTATTCGCACCCGCGAAGAGGCCATCGAGTTCCTAAAGTCGCTATCTTCCGACAATAATACAAACTGATTGTTTTCTTACGTTTAGTTGGATCCAAAGGTGGAAATAGTGCGCGGTCTATACTTGAAATTTAGACTTTAGTCTGGTAGTATCAACATACTTCATAACATCCGACTAATTCAGTGCGTTCCTTTTCAGCGTCTGTTGCATCTAACGTTATTGGAAGGCAGTTAAAGTAATTGTCCAAGGGGGATCAGGTGAGTAAGACAAATCGAGTTATCCCAGAACAACTCGCGATTTTACCTGTGCGCGATACCGTGCTATTTCCGGGCGCAGTGATGCCGCTGCCCGTAGGCCGGGAGAGTTCTCTAGCGTTACTGAATTCGCTGGAAGGGCCCGAAAAACTTCTGGCTGTGGTGGCGCAACTGGACCCGCGAATTGAGGTTCCTACCGGTTCGGATCTGCACAGTGTGGGCACGCTCGCGAGAGTCCATAAGATGGTACGGATGCCCAACGGAAACATTGTGGCGTTCCTAGAAGGTTTGGAACGCATACGGGTAGTTGAAGTGCTGTCACTGAAGCCATTCTTGCGCGGGCGGGTGGAAGCACAGCCCGACCTGGAAAACCAGCGCGATGCTGAATTGACGGCGCTCGAGCGAAACGTGCAGGAATTGTTTCGCGATGTGGTGACACGTTCACCGCAACTGTCTGACGACCTTCAAACCGAAGTGATGAATCAGCCTTCGCCGGAGCGTTTGTCGGATTTTGTGGCGTTCACGTTGCCGTCACTGAGCACAATGGTTCGGCAAGAACTGTTGGAAACATTCAGCGTGAAGAAGCGGCTTGAAACGCTGATCAACGAATTAACCAAAGAACGCGAAGTGCTCGATCTGCGCAACAAGATTCACGAGCAAGTTCAAGAGCAAGTGAACCAGACGCAGCGCGAGT
>Ga0209006_10002900_pt1 | contig 15619 bp, 17 predicted proteins | sample JacPin_JW_Ref_O2_FD_188567 | JGI IMG/M metagenome (GOLD analysis project Ga0209006, IMG submission 188567) | Forest soil microbial communities from Algoma, Ontario, Canada - Jack Pine, Ontario site 1_JW_Ref_O2 (SPAdes) (version 2) | ecosystem: Environmental > Terrestrial > Soil > Boreal... | reverse complement strand
CAAGCCCAATCTCTGAGCCGACGTCGCGAAAAAGCTCGCATCTACGATCCAACATAGTCCGGTGTTCATGCGCGGGCGCTTAAATTCAGTTTCATTTTTCGGAGACCTCTTCAAACGATTTGCGGCGAGCGCCGTGCAGCAAATGCGGGTGGCCGTCACGAACCTCGCGCCCTCAAAGCGGTTGCTTCTGGATTACGCAGACGCCGCGCGGAAAACCAGGAAAGCACCAGTAGCGGCGTAACACGTCGCAACTGCACGGAGCCCGTTCGCGACGGGCTCCGGAGTTCGTCTTCAACCGTTATCGCCGTGGAAGCCCGGGCAGAAATCGTGTGCCGTACTGCATAGCGCCTTATCCATCGCATCCTGGGCGCGCCGTCGACGCGATCGTTGAAAACCCGTCCAGAGATGCCGTTGCTGCGACCGCCGTTGCCGTGGCGCAGGTATTGACCACCGAGATCGCTATTCCTGCGACCAACAAGCTGCACGAACTCGGCGGTACGCGCTCGACTCTCGCGCAATATAATCTCGACCGCCACTGGCGAAATGCGCACTCACACCCTGCACGATCCGGTGCGCTGGAAATATTTTCATATAGGAAATTACGCGCTGAACGGGATACCGCCGCCGAGTCATGCCTGGAGCTGACCTCCTTCTATTCCGATTGCAAATCCGATGTCCGCTTTGTGGAAGCCGCTGAGAGAAAACAGAGTGATGTTCGGCTCAGGCAGCTCCTGCGGTGCGCCTTAAAGTGGCGGCTTGCCATCATGGAGTTGCGCGGCAATCAGCTTAGCCGCATCCCGCAAGTGACGTGATGAGGGAGGCGACGGATTGCCTGGGTGAGCCGCGAACCAGGCCGATGCAAGGCTGCTACAACCGACGACAGGAGGAGTAAATATTTCTCCAAAATTCAATTTTTACGCATCAAAGCACAAGTTGAATAGAATAGTATTTCTATATAGTATTGCCGTGTAGATTAGCTCGTATCCCGATTTTGCAAGAAAGTTCTATAGATGACCGATATCGCCGCACCGCCGCCGGATACAACGCGTCGCATCGATGCCATTGATCGCAAAATCCTGAGGGTGCTGCAGGAGGATGCGTCGCTTTCGGTGGCTGAGATTGGCGAGCGCGTCGGCCTGTCGTCGACCCCGTGCTGGAAGCGCATCCAGAGAATGGAAGGCGAGGGCATCATCACCGGGAAGGTCGCGCTGGTCGATCAGAACAGGATTGGCCTTGGGTTGTCCGTCTTCGTGTCCGTTGAAAGCGGCGACCATTCCGACGCTTGGCTGAAGAAATTTGCCATTGCCGTAAGCGCCATGCCTGAGGTCATGGAATTTTACCGCATGGCTGGCGATGTGGACTACATGCTGCGTGTCGTCGTGGCGGACATGCGGAGCTATGACATTTTCTACAAAAAGCTTATCGGCGCGGTCGCATTGAAGAATGTGACGTCGAGGTTCGCCATGGAAAAAATCAAATCCGTGACCGCGTTACCCGTTCCCGCCCTGGAAGCCGCATAGTTCTCCCCGTCGCGATTTGAGTGCCGATGCACTCAGTTCCGCTTCGGATTCTCAGATCCTCGCCTCGGCGGCGTTGTTTTGTTGAAAGCAATGGCGGCGGGAACTCCCTGGCGTAGCGTTGGGGGTCCGCACATTGGTGTCCTGCCGTGGCACGGCAGACCGCCGTTGAGATTAATCGCGGCTTGTCGTTCTGTTTGCGCGGCAGTGCCAGGTATGCAAAGCACGATAAGTCCAAAGCTGCGGCCGTGACCGAAATTGCCTCGGAAAAACTCGCAGGAACTTCGGCACTCGACAGAAGATCGATGAAGTTCTGAAAGACGCGGTGCATCTGGTGTCTGCATTTTGCGCTGCTAGCTGTGGGACGAGGGTGACCGGACTTTTTCGATAATTATGCAACGAACGCGTTAGGCTTCACTATCGCCTAGGCCTTGTCCGATTTGATGCGAGGCGACCAGGGTAAGCCACCCAGTATTCTTTCATGGAACGGCTCGGGAGTTACCCCCGAGCCGTCTATGGGCTGAGGTTGGCGCTATTAGACACCCTGCTTCGTCGCGAAATCGCTTATGAGCTTGGAAATCTCTTCGGAGTGATCCTCAAGCGCGAAGTGCCCAGTGTCCAGAAGATGAAGGTCGACGTTCTTGAGATCTCGCCGATACGGGTGTGCGCCGGCTTCCGGGAAAATGATGTCGTTCTTGCCCCAGACGATTAGGGCAGGAGGTTGATGTCGCCTGAAATACTCATGCCAGGCAGGATATTGAGGAGGGTTGGTGCGATAGTCGTACAATAATTTGAGCATCAACTCCTTGTTGCCCGGACGATTTAACAGCGCGTCCTGGAGCACCCAACTATCTGGGCTAATCATTTCACCATTCCTCACGCCGTGGGTCTAATTCCATTCCAGTGCTGCTGCCGAGATTCCGGCCTCGCGAATCTTGTCAAAGTTCCCCGGTGAGGGATTCGTCCATAGATCGCGCAATGGCGCCCAGAAACTGTCAGGTAGGCCTTCCTCATATGCGTTCGCATTCTGGATAATGAAGAAGGACACTCTTTCAGGATGCTTTCTCGCGAGGCGAAAGCCGACCGGGCCCCCAAAGTCCTGCATGTACACCGCGTATTTGTGCAATCCGAGCTGCTCAACAAAGCGATCGATAATCTCGGCCAGGAAATCGAAACCATACGTGGAACCCTCTGCCTTCGGACCATCGCTGTATCCGAAGCCGGGATAATCGGGAGCGATGATGCGGAAGCGCCCGGAAAGTCTGGCAATCAAATCCCGGAACATGAAGGACGATGCCGGAAACCCATGCAGCAATAGGAGACCTGGCGCCCCGGTATCACCGGCCTCTCGATAGAAAATGCGCACGCCGTCGATTGTTAGGTGTCGATAGAAGGTCATTGTTCCTCCAGAACAGTCGAAGAATATTCGACGATATGGTTCGATAATAGAACCAGTCGAGTATCGAATTCGGTTTTATTTTGCAACCGCTATTCCATCGGCTCGCGGTGTCGTGATGCGCAGAGACGCGAGACATGAGAGCAAGTGCGGGTCCGAGGCCTTCACCGCACCGCGAGTTGATCCTCGACATGGACGCTTGAGAAATCCAGCGAGGACAAGCCTCGTTCGAGCTGCCCTCGCCTTCTGCTGTGTTCGGCCATTGTCCTCACGGTCGCATTTGTGGCTCGCCAATTAGGCACCCAGTTCAGCCGCTGCCGACAGTTCAAGCTGCTGCTCAAAAATAGTTCGATAATAAGACTAGACAGTTTCTCTCGCGTATGGTTCGATGATAGAACCAAATTTCAAAACAGGAGGGTTTAATGCCGTTCGAGAGAAAGTCGGAGCTCTTGGTCCGCGCTATGCTGCGTGATGCCATCCGGAGGATGGCGTCAGGATGGCGGAAAAACCTGATTTGCGCAGCGCTCATCGGAACGACTTTCCTTACCGTGCCGCCCCCAGCGCGGGCCGATGATCCAATCAAAATCGGTTCGATCTTTGATCTCACCGGCGATCTCAACATCTACGGCATCCAGCAAAGCCGCGGGCTCCATCTTGCCGTCGACAAGATAAATGAGGACGGCGGACTCCTCGGCCGCAAAGTCGAAATCGTGGAAAGCGATGCCCAGTCGCAGCAGGCGAAATATACTCAGTATGCGAACACGCTGCTCATGCGCGACCATATTTCCGCGCTGTTCGCCGGACTTACCAGCTCGGCCCGAGAGGCCATAAGGCCGATCGCTCGGCGAGCCAACATCCCCTACTTCTATTCGTCGCTTTACGAGGGCGGGGCCTGCGACAAGCAGACCTTCGTTACCGGCCCGTCAGCCTCGCAGCAACTGGGAGTGCTGATCCCCTGGGCGATCAAGACGTATGGGCGTCGTTTGTTCGTGATGGCGCCCGATTACAACTTCGGAACGATCTCTACCGAATGGATCAGGAAGTATGCCGCCGACAACCAGGCGGAGGTCATCGGCACGGATATTTTGCCGCTGACGGTCACCGACTACTCGCCGACCATCCAGAAAATACAGCAGGCGAAGCCCGACGTTGTCGTCGCACTGCCGGTTGGAGCAAATCAAACAGGCTTCCTGGAGCAGTTCGCTGCCGCCGGCCTCAAGCAGAAGATCGGATTGGTGTCCACCAATTACGGATCAGGCAACCAGCAGATTGCACTGTCGGTTGACGCTGCGCGCGGCATTGCGGTGTCGCCCGAATACGTATCGTCCGCAAAAAGCCCGCAGAACGAAGCGTTCAAGCAGGCATGGCAGACAAAATTCCAGACTACCGATCCTATCATAGGCCCAGCGGTCGATGTCTGGAACGCAGCGTTGCTATGGGCTTCGGCGGTCAAAAAGGCCGGCACCATCGATTCCGACAAGGTCATAGCGGCGCTTGAAAGTGGCCTCTCACTGGATTCACCCAACGGTGCCATCACACTTGATGCGCGCTCCCATCATCTGGTGCAGAGCATTTTCATCGCCAAAGGCAACGACAAGCGTGATTTCGATATCATCGAGACGCACGACCGTGTCGGGCCCGCCTTCGAGCAAAAGGTCTGCGATTTGATCGCACAACCGCAGCTAGCGAAGCACTTCACCAGCTTGAACGATGCAAAAAGTCGCTGAAATCGGGACAAATCGTGCCATGGAAGTCGATCTCGTCGCGATCACACTGATATCGGCCGTTGCCAGCGCAGCCGTGCTTCTGATCGCCACGCTTGGCCTTGCGGTTGTATTCGGCCTCATGGGTGTGATCAATCTGGCCCATGGCGAATTCATCATGCTCGGTGCCTACGCAGCGTTGCTATCGACCCGGGCAGGCCTCCCCTTCTGGGCCGCGATTATCGTTGCCGTAGTCCTTGCTGCCGCATTCGGGGCCATGGTTGAGCTACTGCTGATCCGTCGCCTCTATAGCCGAATTCTCGACACGATGCTCGCAACCTGGGGCCTTAGCCTCGTTCTTTACCAGGCTGCGGTCGTCGTGTTCGGGGCGGTTACCCCGGGTCTCGGTTTCAGCTTCTCCAGCGTAAACATCGGCGCCTACGGCATCTCGGCCTATCTGCTTGTCCTGATCGCCGTCGCAGCGCTACTCACGGCGGCGCTCTACCTCCTGCTAACGCGCACGAGCTATGGGGTGCTGGCCCGCGCCGCCGTGCAGGACCCGCAGATGTCGGCAGCAATCGGCATTGATGCGGCTCGGATCAACACGGCGACATTCGCGCTCGGCAGTGGCTTGGCGGGATTCGCCGGCGCCGTCCTGCTGCCGATCGTTCCGGCGACTCCCGGAATGGGCTTCGCATTCGTGGTCAAGGCGTTCCTCGGCGTCGTGATTGCGGGCCCGCTGGCACTCAGCGGCACTGTCATGGCAATCGGTGTACTCGGTGCGCTGTCGAACATCACCGCAAGTGTCTGGTCGGCTGTATTCGGTGATCTCCTGTTCTTCGGGGCGACGATAGCGCTGCTTCGGGTGTTTCCCCAGGGTATCTCCCAGAGTTGGCGAATGAAGCTGTGAGCACCCAGGTGTCCGATTGCGAGGTGACAGATCTCTCGCTGCCGCGGCGCAAGCGCGATGCGCTGCTCGCGCATCGGGGTTTCTGGATAGCTCTCCTCCTTGTAGGCGCGCTCGCGGCGGGGGCTTCGTGCGTTGACTCGTATCTGGCCTACGTTGCGACCTCGTGGGTTATCTTTGGGCTGCTCGGCCTCAGTCTTGATTTGATCTGGGGTCGCGCTGGCGTCCTGAGTCTCGGGCAGACCGCCTTTTTTGGGATAGGCGGGTACCTCGGCAGTGTCGCCGCCATCAATCTCGCGCCTCTCACGGGGAATACGTTGATCTGTTCAGGCCCTGTCGGGTCGCTCGCCGGAGCATGCATTGCCGGCCTGGTGGGCTGGCTAATCTTCTTCGGCCGCATGGGCGCCCTGCAGGCCACAATCCTAACGTACACTGTTACGCTCATCATTTGGACCAGTGCGGTGTCGTTCCACGCGACCGTCGGTGCCGCCGTGATCGGCGGCGACAACGGACTTGCGGATATCCCGCCCTATGTTGTCGAATTCGGCAACATGGCGACGCCACTCGGCCCGAACGGAATGCTGGCCTGCACGATTCTGATAGCCGGCGGCGCCTATCTTCTTTCGGCCTCCCTGATGCGCTCGCCGTTCGGGCTGCTCGTCGACTGCGTTCGCCTCAATGCTGAAAAGACCGAACTGCTTGGCTACGATACGAGGAAGATCCAGTTCTTGTTATTCGTCCTTGCGGGTAGCATCGCTGGTCTTGCCGGGGCGCTGTTCGGCCACTGGGCCAATTATCTGACACCGTCGGTGTTCAGCGTCCAGGAAGGCCTGCTGGTTCCGATCTACGTCTTGGTCGGTGGGCGCGGAACGTTGGCGGGACCCTTTGTTGGGGCGTTGCTGGTCGGCGGCCTGTCCTTTTGGCTCGGCGGCGGCGTCATCGGCGGACAGACGACGCTGGTCATGGGTTTGGGCCTGATGCTGCTCGTCCTTTTCGTCGAGGGCGGCGTGATCGGAGCGGTGACGAGTCTCTTTGCAAAAGGGAACCGATTGCGCGCGTTGGGCACCGAGACCGAGGGCGAACACCGGCATCCCTCCCTCGCGGCTCTCAAGCACATCGCCCGGCAAGACTCGGACGGCAGCCTTGAGGCGCGAGCGATTGTCAGGCGCTTCGGCGGGATTACGCCGGTCAACGGCGTGTCACTTACGTTCCAGCGGGGGAGGGTTTATTGCCTGATCGGCCCGAACGGAGCGGGCAAGAGCACGTTTCTCCGCTGCTGCATGGGATCCCACACTCTGAGCGAAGGCGAGATCATGCTCGCTGGCAAGCGAGCAACGACCTGGAGGACTTTCGAGCGGGCGAGAGCCGGCCTCGGCGTGAAGATGCAGACGCCTCAAATCTTCGATGAGCTGTCCGTTGCACAGAATCTCTGGGTCGCGGCCTATCAGGTCGAGCGCGATCGACGTGCGGCTGATCGCAAGGTTGCCGCTATTCTCAGCACCATCGGCCTTGTCGCAAGGGCGCAGTTCCGTGCCGGTGAGCTTTCCCATGGCCAGCAGCAATGGCTCGACATCGGGATGGTGCTTTGCATGTCACCGGCGGTGATCATGCTCGACGAGCCCGCTGCCGGAATGACCGCGGTTGAACGGGCTGTGCTCGCCTCGATGATCCGGGAACTCGCTACCTCGGCGGCCGTCATCGTGGTCGAGCACGACATGGACTTTGTGCGATCGCTCGAAGCAGAGACCATCGTGTTGCACCAGGGCGAGCTGTTTGCACGTGGCAGCATCGAGGAGCTCAGGCGTAATGAAGCGGTGCTCGACATTTATCTCGGAAGGCGCAGGCATGTTCGAACTACGTGATGCAAGCGCTGGATACAAGGAAACCGTAATCGTTCATCACGCCAGCCTCCGTGTCGAACGGGAGAGATCGTCGCTCTGCTCGGACGCAACGGCGTAGGCAAGACGACCTTGATGCGATACGCGATGGGCCTTTGCCGCCAAGTGGCGGGCGCAGTCTATCTTGACGGCGTTCCGCTTCCACAATCCACATCGAGGCGTGCAAGGCTTGGGCTGGGCTATGTGCCCCAGGGCAGGCGCGTGTTTCCGCGATTGACGGTTGCAGAGAACATTGCGGCAGCGGCCGTGGCTTGTGGTCATAAGCCGCGCGAGAGCATCGCCAGGGTGTTTTGCCAGTTTCCGATGCTTCGGCAGAAGGCAGACGCGCTTGCGGTAACCTTGAGCGGCGGGCAGCAACAGGTGCTGGCGATCGGCCGATCGCTCGCAACGCAACCCAAAGTACTGCTTCTCGACGAGCCGACGGAAGGGATTCAGCCGTCGATCATCGATGAAATCGCCGGATCGCTGCTGCAACTCAACCGAGAAACCGGCCTCGCGCTCCTCATCGCCGAGCAGAATTTGGACTTCTGCCTGTCGCTCGCGCAAAAGGCCTACGTCATGAGCGGGGGAACGGTTGCTCGCACGGTTACGATTGATCAACTGCGGACCGATAAGGCCCTGTTGCACGAGATGCTGTCGGTTTGATCAGACGCCGGCGGCGCGTCGTCCCTTCGGCGCGTGCTGTTTGCGCGGAGCCGGCGGACCGACGACCTTCCGAACGAATGTCGCGGCTTCATCGAGTTCCTTGCCGTCGCGCCCGCGCAGGGTAAGCCGCGGCACGCGTTGCCCGCTCGCCTTTTCTGTCAGAACCGAGTGGCGCTCCGATTTGTCGAAACAATGGTCCTCACCCCACTGACGCAGGCTGACTGTCACCAGGAAGAGGTCCCGACCTTTCTCGGTCAGCACGTACTCCTGGTAACCACCATCGCCAGCGACGGGCGCCGTTTCGACGACCTCGATGGCGAGCAGATGTTTCAGGCGCGCCGTGAGAATCCCCTTGGAAATGCCGAGGTTCTTCTGGAAATCACTGAAGCGGCGTATGCCGTCAAAGGCATCGCGGATGATCAAGAGTGACCACCAGTCGCCGATTTCGTCCAACGCCCGGGCCACCGGGCATTCCACCCGTCCCATACTCGTTCTCTTCATCGCTCCTCCGGCGCCAAATGGATGCTGGTTCTAAAATAGGACTAGACAAGCGTCATTGCAACTGGTTCTATAATAGAACCACAAAGGGAGATAATGACGAATGACAGCAACAGCTACCAAGGCTGCGGAAGCGGGCGCGGCGATCAAACGCAAGAGCCCCGTGCGCGTCGCCGTGGTCCAATTCAATCCGCAGGTCGGCCTCGACAATCTGGAATCGAACGCGCTCGCTGTTCGCCAGCGCTTGCAGCAAGCAGTAAAGGAAGGTGCCAACCTGATTGTGCTGCCTGAATTGGCGACCACAGGATATTGCTTTCACTCCCGCGAGGAAGCCTTTGCCCATGCGGAACCTGTACCCGATGGGCAGACTGTTAGCGGCTGGATCGCCTTCGCCAGGGAAAAGCAAGTCTATCTCGTAGGATGTCTTCCTGAAGCCGATGGCGACCAGTTGTTCGACACCGCTGTTCTGGTTGGGCCTGACGGCTTCGTCGGCAAATATCGCAAGACCCATCTCTGGAATGAAGAGAAGCTCTTCTTTACGCCGGGTAACCTCGGATTCCCCGTGTTCGATACGAAAATCGGTCGGATCGGGTTGCTGGTGTGCTGGGACATCTGGTTTCCCGAGACCGCTCGTATCGTCAGTCAGCTAGGCGCCGATATCATCTGCATTCCGACGGGCTGGGTTTGGACGCCGCCGCCGCTTTATGATGAAAGCGGTACCTGCATGGCGGCATATCTCACCATGACGGCCGCACACGCAAACAACGTGTTCATCGCGACGGCGGATCGGATCGGCACCGAACGCGGTGCAGGATTCATGGGTAATTCGCTCATAGCCGGCACCAATGGATGGCCAATCGGCCGCATCGCGGGCCCCGACGAGGATACCATCCTGTACGGCGATATCGATCTCGTTCAGGCGCGCACCGCGCCGATCTGGAATCAGTTGAACGATCTCCATCGGGATCGGCGTACCGATCTTTACGATCAGTTGTTGGGGTTTAAGGGCGCCCAAGCGCTTCCACGATAGCGTGAAGGTCGCGGGCAGTATTGACCAAAGTCGAAGGAAGCGGGCGAAAGCCGTTCCGATCTCTTCGAAAGGGAATATCTCAATGCATCAAACGTTGACCAAGAACCGCCCGGTGGCCGCCGACGCCATCACATCGGCGATTTCCGGACATGCCCGATCCTTTGGCTTGGGCACGACCTCGAGTTTCGCACTGACCGAGGAGTGCCTGTTGCGAATTTCAGATCCTGCCGGAGAAGGCGAGCGGACCTTCATCAAGGTGTGGGCTGACGAGGCGCGCGCTGCGGCGAAGGCGCAGGACAGCCTCCGAAAGATCGGTCTTGCGCCGTCGCCGATCGCCGGCATGCCGATTTCAGTGAAGGACATGCTGGATGTCGAAGGCGAGGTTACGCTCGCCGGGACAAAGGCCCTCGACGATGCGCCGCCCGCGACGCAGGACGCGCCGGTGATCCGAAGGTTGAAGGCCTCCGGGGCAATCCTCACGGGCCGCACCAACATGGCGCAGTTCGCGTTTTCGATCGTCGGCCTCAACCCTCACTTTGGAACACCGGGAAATCCGTGGGATCGGACTCGAATTCCCGGAGGCTCCTCTTCCGGAGCCGCGGTGTCCGTGGCGGACGGCATGGCGGTTGCAGCCATCGGATCGGACACAGTTGGTTCGATCCGAGCGCCGGCCGCTCTCTGCGGCATCGTCGGCTTTAAGCCGACGCAGCGCAGCGTTCCCCTGCAAGGGACTATTCCACTCTCGGTGACGCTGGATACGGTCGGCCCGCTCGCCCGAACGGTCCACGATTGCGCTCTGGTCTATGCGACGATCTCAGGTGAACCCTGGCGAGAGTTACGGCCGGTCGGAGCCAGGAGCCTCAGGCTCGCCATTCCGCAAACGCGAGTACTGGAGGAATTGAATCCAGCGGTATCGCGGGCCTTCGAGCGGGCAAGCCGGCGTTTGTCCGAGGCGCGCGTTGATTTGATCGATGCGAGCTTCGGTTACTTCGATGAAATCGAAGCAAGGAACGGATGCGGTGTGATCGAGTACGTCGATGCGCTCGCCTGGCACAAGGAGTTGCTGGCCAGGCGCGGAAACGACTACGACCCCAATGTCCGTGGACGCGTGGAGAAGGGCGCTACGATCGCGGCGTGGGAATATGCGGCGATGCAAGAATGGCGCAAGGAGATCATCGCGCGGTTCGACAAGGATACTTACCCTTACGATGCGATCATTCTCCCGACGGTGGCAATTACCGCGCCGACGATGGACGAGTGCGAGCGTGACGAAGGCAATATTCGGTCGAAGCTCCTTCGAAATCCTTCGCTTTTCAACTTTCTGGATCGCCCGGCGATCACGATCCCGATCCACGTGCCGGGAGAGGCTCCGGTCGGTCTCATGATAGTCGGAGAGCGTGATCAGGACTGGCGATTGCTCAGCATCGCGCATGCCCTGGAATCAGTTTTGGCGAGCTGAGCAGAGAATCATGCCATACCTTCAGCTCGACGTCTCGGAATCGTATTTGCCCGACAGCAAGCGGCGACTCGCAAAGCAGCTAGGCCGGATCTATGCTAACAAGATGCAGGCCGACATCAGCAGGGTATCGGTTGCGATCCGCGAATTGACACCCGGCGGGCTATGGCGCTGTACGCCGGACGAGCCCTATCAAGCGGCTCTTCTCATGTGCGATATAAGGAAAGGGCGTCCTCCCGAACAACGAGCCGAACTGGCGAAGGAGCTCATCGACGCGTGCGTCGACATCCTTGGCCTCCGGATCGAGCAGATCAACGTGGAGTTCACACAACATTCCGGCGACGAGATGTATCACCCGATGCGTGGTGGATTGAGCACGGACTGGCATCCGGATGAGCTCGGATAGACGACGAGACCCGCTGGGCTTGGCCCGCCCCCGCATGATATAACCTACGTTCAAGCCGGACAGCGAATGCTTCATCGGCAGGCAAATGTCGAACTCCGACATCCCCTGACAGTGTCCCGCGACGGTAATCCGGATCATCTCACGGCACTTCCGGCTTCAGGGGCCAGCCACTAGGGGAATTGGTGATGAAGAAATCCACGGTCGCATCATTGGAGTGACAGCCGTGTCAGATGCATGCGAGGCGCCAGCTCAAGACTTTATTATAGAGGAGACGACGATCGTCGACATTCAGCGGACGCTGCAGACCAATGTCAGGACGGGCCGGCAGATCGTCCAAGCCTATTTCGATCGAATTGCAGCATATGATCGTAAAGGTCCAACACTCAATTCCATTCTGACGCTGAATCCAATGGCTCTTGTGGAGGCGGATCGGCTCGACGCCGAACGGGCGACTGGAGCGCCAGCCGCCGAGCAGTGCGCCTGCGCTGCCCAGGCGATAATTGCCCCTGCTCGGGCAGGCCCTCAAACTTTTGGATGCATTTCTTTCCAGCGGTGCCCGCGCTCGTAGGCATCGGCGGCGCGGATCAGGGTCATCTCGTCGAAGGGACGGCTTGCGAGCTGTAGGCCGATGGGAAGTCCGGCACTATCGAACCCGCAGGGCAGCGATATCGCGGGCAGCCCGGCCAAATTCCAGGGATAGGTCAGCCGCCATGAAGCTGCGAGCACGCTCTCGTCCTGTGCTCCGACGCGAACCGTCCATTCCCCGATCGGCCACGCCGTGAGCGGGCAGGTGGGTCCGAGAATCACGTCCACGTCAGCAAAGACCTTGGCGAGATCATCGATCAGCACACGGCGGAGCTGTTCGGCTTTGAGGTAATCCGGTCCGGTGACCAGGCGGCCCATCTCAACCAGCGTGCGCACGTCTTCGGTGAAGCCGGTCACCGCTCCGCTCGCCAGATTGCGACTGTGGTAGGCGGTAGAAGATGACAGTTCAATTGCAAAGATCGCTCCAAGGCCGAAGGCGAGGATCGGCAACTCGAATTCAACGAGACGGGCCCCTGCGTCGCGGTAGAAACGGATCGCGGCGTCGATAGCCGCGTCGACGTCCGGCTGATTGCTGTCGAACATGTGGTTGCGGCAGATGCCGACCCGAAGATCAGTGATGGGCTGGCCAAGCGCCGCCGTAAAATCCGGAACGTCGGTGCGAGCTGAGCCCGGATCTTTCGGATCGTGACCGGAAATAGCGTTCAGGGCATAGACGCTGTCAGCAACAGTATAAGAGAGCGGCCCGGCATGGTCGAGCGACCAGCTATGGGGAACGATGCCGGCGCGGCTCACCCGGCCGAAGGTCGGCTTCAGCCCGACCGTGCCGCACAGGGCAGCCGGGATGCGGATCGATCCGCCCGTATCCGAACCCATCGCCACCGGCACGAGCCGCGCGGCGACGGCAGCGCCCGATCCCCCGCTCGAGCCGCCAGGGACGCGGCTCAGATCCCAAGGGTTCTTCGAGGGCGGCGTTACATTGCCCCACGCGAATTCGTGCATCCGCGTCTTGCCGATGATGACCGCGCCGGCCTCGCGCAGCTTCGCGACGACGGTGGAGTCCTGCCTCGCAAAGTGCACGCCGGGGGCGTCGGTACCTGCGTGGCTCGGCATGTCCGCTGTGAGGTAGTTGTCCTTGACCGCCACAGGCACGCCGTGCAGAGGTCCGCGCCACCGACCCTGAGCGATTTCGCGATCTGCCACCGCAGCCTGGTCGCGGGCATCCTCGGCAAGGCATACGAAGCTTTCCAGCTTGCGATCGAGCGTTGCGATGCGGTCGAGCGCGTTCTCGACGAGATCCGGGCTTGTCAATTTCCCCAGGCGAAGATCGGCCGACAGCTCCGCAATGGGGCGCGTGATCGGATTTTCGCGCATTGCCACCCTCAGTCCTGCTGGCTCATCGGCATCGGTGCGAAAACCACCGCCGGATGAACATCTGTCAGATCGAGGCTTCGCAGCTTTGCGATTTCTTGAGCCATGGGCTGGAAGGCGGCGAGAACAGCAGACCTTCGCTGCTTTTCAAGCTGGATTCCCAGCGCCTCAAAAAGCATCTCCATCTCGTTCATCGTATCCTCCTCATTTTCTCTTACCGTCCCCGGCTCCCGCCGCCTTCCGGCCGATCGGGAGGCGAGCGCAGCAGCATTTGCGTGACCTCAGGTGGGGCCGGCTCGGCAGCGTTGCCGCGCTTTGGCATCCCTTCGATGAAGGGCATCAGCTGCGCACGCGCGATGCGCAGCACGCGGCGCAGTTCTGAGATCGGTTCGGCGTGTTCATCCACCCGGATGTCGATCAGCGCATAGACCTCGTTGGCGTAGACCTGCAAAGCTGCGGATTGCTTACCGCGCTTGTCCCCTCCCGCAGCGTCTCCGGCTTCGAGAGCCAACATCAGGCGCTCGGCAAGGTCCTTGGATTTGCTGTCGTCGAAAGCCCCGGCCATGGCGTCCAGCACTTCGGGGCCCGTGAGCATATTGCCGATGACCGCGACGCCCGGTCCCAGGATTTGTCCGGCCCATGGCGTGCATTCCGTGCCGGTATGGGCGGCGCTTGCTCCGCTTCCATCTACAAGGCCAAACTGCCGGAAGGCGCTCGCCTCGTCGCCCGCGAGCGCGGTCGACAATGCATCCGTTGCACCTGCCCCTTTTTCCAGTTCGGCGAGCGCCGTCAACGCCAGATAGGGATTGACCCAGCTCTGGGTCGATGCTGCGCCGACAGCCGACCGGACGAAGGGACACATCGAGCCAACAGCAGGTACGGCCGAGGCTACAGCCACCCCGAGCTGCCCGGTCCGCGGACATCGGGCGATGATGGAGAAAGTGTTCGCTTCGCGTCTCAAATAATCACACCCGCAGTTGATCCTGGACACGTACGGCAGCAAGCCCGTCGCCGGCCACGCCATCATCGGTAATCTCGCCAATCTTCAGCACCGCGTACCGGTCCGCGACCGAGAACGCGAATGGCACGTTCTGCTCTACGACAAAGATCGCCGTCCCGGTGCGCTTGCGCTCAGCCAATAGAATCTCGGTCAGGCGGTGGATCATGGACGGCTGCAACCCTTCCGAGATCTCGTCGATCAGTATGAGGCGAGGCGAGCCGAGCAATGCGCGGGAAACAATCAACATCTTCTGCTCGCCGCCACTGAGGGTGCCGGCCTTCTGGCTCAGTCGCTTCCCGACGATGGGGAAGTATTCGCTGACGCGGGCCAGCCCTTCGGCAAAGCCCCGATCGTCGCGGAGGCCAAGGCGGAGATTGTCCTCTACCGTCAGGTCCTGAAACAGCGTCTGTTCCTGGGGAGTGTAGGCAATGGCCTTGCGCGCAATCAAATGGGTGGGCAGCGACGTGACGTCTTCCCCGAACAGCGTGATCTTCCCCCTCTTGGCCGGCAGGAAGCCGAGTACTGTTTTGAGGAGAGTGCTCTTGCCCATGCCGTTCTTGCCAAGAAGGGCAAAGATTTCGCCGGGCCGGATGCTGAGCGAAACATCGCGCAGCACTATGGCTTCGCCGTACCCGCCGCTGAGACCGGCAATGTCGAGGACGGTCGAACTCATGGCGCCGGCCTCTGCTGCGCGCCGCCCGCATAGATCGTCCGCACGAGTTCGGAGCCGACCACCTCGGCTACCGAACCGTCCAGCAGTATCTTGCCTTGATGCAGCACGATGATGCGTGTCGAAATTTCGCGAACGAAATCCAGGTCATGTTCGATGATTAGCGTGCAGAGGCCTTCGCGTTGGACGAGGTCGACCAGGATACTACCGATGAGCGTGCGCTCGGACTTGGTGAGACCAGCAGTCGGTTCGTCAAGCAGCAATACGCTTGGCTCAAGCGCCAGCACCATCGCCAGCTCCAGCGCGCGTTTCATGCCGTGGGACAAATGTCGACACGCGATTGCCAACTGCCGGTCGAGGCCGGTTGCGGTAATGACGTGGCGGGCGCTGGCCGGGAGCGTGAGCGTGGGCGCATGGCTTAGCATCCGGGTTTTATTCAGCCGGTAGCGGGCCAGGCGCAGACATTCGGCCACCGTCAGGGTCTCGAAAAGGCTGGTGGTTTGGAAGCTTCGACCGATACCGAAGCCGACCACGCCCTGTGGGGGAGTGCGCGCAATCATCTGTCCAAACATCGCAACC
>Ga0209006_10002899_pt1 | contig 15620 bp, 18 predicted proteins | sample JacPin_JW_Ref_O2_FD_188567 | JGI IMG/M metagenome (GOLD analysis project Ga0209006, IMG submission 188567) | Forest soil microbial communities from Algoma, Ontario, Canada - Jack Pine, Ontario site 1_JW_Ref_O2 (SPAdes) (version 2) | ecosystem: Environmental > Terrestrial > Soil > Boreal... | reverse complement strand
AAGGATGTCGATCAGGCGCTTGTGAGTGCGCATCTCGAAGTGCTCCCGCGAGTCTTTGTACTTGTGCGGTGAGCGAATAACGCAGTACACGTTCTTCTCGGTGGGCAACGGCACCGGGCCCACCACGCTGGCGCCCGTGCGGACAACCGTCTCGACGATCTTGCGCGCCGAGGCATCAATGGCCTCGTGGTCGTAGGCCTTAAGCCTGATGCGGATCTTCTGTCCCGCCACGCTTCCTCACTCTCCAGGTCGAGACCCGGTTTCCTGCCGGGCGCCATAGCTTGATCGATCTGGCCGATCAGGCCGCGCGTCCGGTTGTTGCGCCGCTGTTTACCTGTCTTGGTCCACCGGCCCCCGCGGTCGGGTGTGTCACCCTCACGCAGCCTGGTCCGCGACCGAAATTGGTCTCGTTCCAAGATTGGGACCGGAGGCGTCCGTTTGGACGCCGGTCGTATGCCCGGCCAGGCCTAAACCCGGCGCAAGGCAACCCGAACAGTATGCCCTAGATCCCGGTTACGGCCAAATCCTCCCGACCAGGCCACCGGTCCGGCTCATCAGCGGCGAAACCGTCCGCGGCGCGGTCACGCCGGATGCCCCGGCGACCGGTTCTTACTTCAGAGTAAGGTATGCCGTTATGGCCACCTCGACCAGCACGTATGCCGCATGGCAGCGCCTTTCCGGCCGTCCCGGCGGCAGCCGGCTGTTTTCGGTGGCCGCGATGGCGCGCGTTCCCTACTTCGCGTCGGTGCTGCCGCACGTGGTGCGGATGGAGCCGGGCCTGGCCGAGGTCCGGGTTCCGAAGTGGTTCTTCGTCTACAACCACCTACATACCGTGCATGCGATCGCATCCTGCAATGCCGCCGAAATCGCGATGGGGATGCTGATGGAAGCCACCGTCCCGCGCAGCCACCGATGGATACCGAAGGCGATGACCGTTCAGTACCTGGGGAAGGCCACCACGTCCCTGCGCGCTCGGGCCCAGTTGGACCCGCCGGATTTCAGCCAAATCGCCGACGGTGTCGATCTCGTCGTGCCGGTCAGCATCACCGATCGGAGCGGCAACGAAGTCGTGCACGCCGACATCACCACCTGGGTCACGCGGGTCAGCTAGCCACGCACCAGATACGTTCCGTGGCCGCGACGCACCAAGCCACCGTCGAACTCCAGGACCTCGTTCACCAACGTGCCGCCCTGATTGCGGTAGTTGATCACCAGCACCGACGCACCCCCATAGACCCCGACGATGTCGAAGTGCAGGTTGGGGATGGCTTTTATTGCGGTGCACCAGTATTCGCGCAGCGCCGCTTTGCCGCGGACGACTCCTGCTGAGCCGAGGACGAATTCGGCGGCGTACGGCGATGTGAAGACGACGTCGTCGTGAAAATGCGCGAGCACGGCGTCGACATCGCGGCGGTTCCAGGCAGCCGACCACTCCTCGGCGAAGGCGGCCGCTTCCGGTGTGGTCACGACTTGCCCTTCAGCGTCGCCCAGAACGGGCACTGATGTGCCGCCTCGAAGTCGGTGATGAGCTGACTTCCCCCGGGGCGCAACGACATCCAGGAGTTGTGGTCGGAACTCCCGTCTTGGGCCGGCCAGTCGGGCAGGCCAGCGGCCTTGGGTGCACCATTGGTGACGAAATGGCTCCAATAGCTCATCATCTGGTCGGACAATTTCTGCTGAGCGGGATCCAGCGGCTGCGCACCACCCATGCTGAACAGGTACCGCAGCTCCAGGGAGTGGCTGGCGCCGACCGGAAACGGCGCGTCGCGCAAGAACTTGGGCGCCGGCGCGTGTGGATCGTCGAACTCGTAGGCGTATACCGGCGCGTTACGGCTCAGTGAGTCCGCCAATCGGTCTGCGGCGCAAGCGAAGACACCGTCGGTGGCCGCCGCAGAGTAGGCCAGCGAGGCATCGCCGCCGTAGTGGTCGGGCGAATAGTGCGCCAGCACTGGGGCGCTGTCGGCGGCGCCGAAGATGTCGGCGAGCAGATGCGGATACTCGCTGGACTTGACTCCCCGATCCAGCCTCGACGCCCGCAACGCCGCGAAGAGCGTGAATTCGTCGTGGTTGACCCCCATCAGCACCGGAACCCGGGCTGCCCGATCGGCAGCCAATCCCGCGATCGGATTGTCCGGCAGCTCAGCCGTTCCGGTGACCGGCCCGGAGAGCCCGTCGGAGTCGCCGATGAAGTAGTACCAGGGCGGACGCTCGAGCCGGGTCGCCGGCAGCCCACGCAGACACCGCGCGGTGGTCGCGGGATTGCGACAGCCTGCCGCGATCGCATAATCCACGCTCTGGCGCTGTCCGACCGCCAAGTCGGCCTGCGCCTGACACGGCGCGCTCTGGATGATCGCCGCACGGAACAGCCCGGCCGACCCCGGCGCCACCAGGTGATCGCACACCGACATGCCGCCCGCGGATTCGCCGGCGATGGTGACCTTCCGCGGATCGCCGCCGAACGCGGCGATGTTGTCGCGGACCCATCGCAGCGCGGCCTGCTGGTCGGCCAGCCCGTAGTTGCCCACCGTGCCGGGCGCACCGAGCGACGGGTGGGCCAGGAAACCGAGCGCACCCAACCGGTAGTTGATCGTCACGACAACGATGTGGCCCCTGGCGGCCAGCCAGCGCGCGTGATAAATGTCGCCGCTGCCGTTGACGAAGCCTCCCCCGTGAATCCACACCATCACCGGGCGCTTCTCGTTGTGTTGTCCGCGGGCCGGAGTCCAGACATTGAGCGTCAGGCAGTTTTCGCTGGTCGGCTTGCCGACCCGCGGATTGGGTCCGGTGTCCTGCATGCACTGCGGCCCGGCCTTGGTGGCGTCCAGCATCCCCGACCATCGCGCCGCCGGCCGCGATAGTTGCCACCGCAACGGGCCCACCGGCGGCGCGGCATACGGAATGCTCTGGAACAAGCGGTAATCCGAGGCGACCTGACCGCGCACGGATCCCATCGCGGTGCGCACGACGCCGGCATCGAGCGGCCCGGCGTACGGCGGCTCGGGCCTTCGGGGCGCGACGAGGGCTCCCTGCCCGCAAGCCGCCGCCGTCACGACCGTCACCAGCAGGGCAGCCCAGGCCCGGCGGCGACGAGATGATCGGATCGGCACGAAGAGACAGCCTACGGATTAGCCGAAAGGCCTCACCGGATAATCCGCAATCACGGAGACTTAAACCTGACACGTGTCAATAAATCCCGACCAACCCGGCAGGTGAACACTTGCATGAGCGCACCAATCATTGACGAGGCCGCGAAGGTATTTGCTGATCCGACGTCGTATGCCGACGAACCGCGGTTGCATGCGGCGCTGACCCACCTGCGCGCCCACGCACCGGTGTCGCTGGTCGACAGCCGGCCCTACCGGCCGTTCTGGGCCATCACCAAGCACGCCGACATCATGCACATCGAGCGGGCCAACGATCTGTTCGTCAACGAGGTGCGGCCGTTGCTGGCCACCGCTGCCGCCGACGACATGGCGCGCGAGCAACTGGACGCCGGAATGGGGTTGCGCACGCTGATCCACATGGACGACCCGCAGCATCGCGTGGTGCGCGCGATCGGCGCGGACTGGTTTCGCCCGAAGGCGATGCGGGCGCTCAAAATCCGGGTCGACGAACTGGCCAAGATCTACGTCGAGAAGATGGTGACCGCGGGCAACGAGTGCGACTTCGTGCAAGAGGTCGCGGTGAACTACCCGCTCTACGTGATCATGTCGCTGTTGGGCTTGCCGGAGGCGGACTTTCCCCGGATGCTCGCGCTGACTCAGGAACTGTTCGGCGGTGACGATGACGAGTTCAAACGCGGCGCGACGCTGCAGGAGCAGCTTCAGGTGCTGCTCGAATTCCTCGGCTACTTCAATGCGCTCACCGCATCGCGCCGCGCGCAACCGACCGAGGATCTGGCCTCCGCAATCGCCAACGCCCGTGTCAACGGCGAACCGCTCTCCGACGTCGACACCACTTCCTACTACGTCATCATCGCTACCGCGGGTCACGACACCACGAGCGCGACCATCGCCGGTGGTCTGCAAGCCCTCATCGAAAACCCCGATCAACGAAAGCGCTTGAGCGACAACCTTGATTTGATGCCGCTGGCCACCGAGGAGATGATCCGCTGGGTGACGCCGGTCAAAGAATTCATGCGGACCGCGACCGCCGACACCTCGATACGCGGAGTGCCGATCGCGCAAGGCGAATCGGTCTACCTCTCATACGTCTCCGGAAACCGCGACGAAGAAGTGTTCGACGATCCGTTCCGTTTCGATGTCGGACGCGATCCGAACAAGCACTTGGCGTTCGGATATGGGGTGCACTTCTGTCTGGGCGCAGCGCTGGCTCGGATGGAAGTGAACAGCTTCTTCACCGAATTGCTACCGCGGCTGAAAACCATTGAGCTCAACGGAAACCCGGAGCTCATCTCGACGACGTTCGTCGGCGGTCTCAAACACCTGCCGATTCGCTACCAGGTTCGTTGAGCGCCGCGTTCTGCCTGCGCTGCACGTGCAGGAAGCCATCGACGGCGGCTCGGGTGCACTCCCGGTAATCGAAGTTGGGCAAGGTGGACAATCGACCCAGAACCACCGGGCCCATCAGCAAGGCGATCGCCCGCGAGCGGTCGATATCGCCCAGTTCGGCGGCCTCAGGGCTGTCGAAGATCGCGTCGAACGGCGCGGCGTACTGCTCAGCTATCCGTTCGCGCAGCGTGGTGATCGCGGGGCTGTCGGCGGTCCGGGTCTGACGCGGTTCCGGCAGCTGCTCGAGGTCTCGCCCGAGCGCCAGCCAGCTCATCGCCGTCACCATGCCCGGGGCCTCGGCGATCGATTGCCCGAACGCCAGCACCACCGCGATCAGCCGGTCGCGCAGGGTACCGCCTTCAGACGGCATTGGTGCCGGCGGGATCAGGCCGCTGAAAGCCGCTGCCAGCAACTCGTTTCCGCTCGGGAAGTGGCGGTACAGGGTTGCCCGGGCCACATTGGCGCCACGCGTGACCGCGTCGACGGTGACTGCGCTCGGCCCACCCGCGCGAAGCAGCGCGGTGGCGGCCTCCAGCAACCGAGCCCGGGAACGTGCCGGCCGAGGATCGGTCTTGTCGGTGATGCAGACCACCTCCTTCATCCGATCAGAACAGCGTACGCAAAGCGCCTGCCCGGCCCGATACCGACCGGCGCGCGCGAATCAGCTGACGAACTCCGCGGCCCGATGCCCCAGCATCGCTATGGTGGCGTGCGGGCCGCGGCTGGTGATGGTCGGCAGCACCGACCCGTCGATCACCCACAGCCGGTCGATTCCGTGCACGCGGCACTGATGGTCGACGACTGCCAACGGATCCCCGACACTGCCCATCGGCGCGGTACCACACAGATGCTGTGACGTCGACCAACCAGGCTCACCGACTTGGGTTGTCGGGCTTGCTATTTCGCGAGCCAGATCGCAGGCCGCCTGCAATGCCGCGACGTCGCCGGGCTCACTGTCGAAGCGATGCTCGATCCTCGGCCGGACCAGCGGATCCGCGGAGACCAGGGTCAGCCGGCCGCGGGCCCGAGGCCGCATCAGCGCCACACCGAGGTGCGGCCAGTCCGGGTGTCCCGCCGTCCCGTCGCCGACCATCGCCACAAAGCCACCGGTGTACGGCCGGATTTCCACGTCGTCGGACGTGCTGAGCACTACTTCGAGCACCGGCCGGCCGGTTGCGACCGTCCAGGTCGTTGGCAGCACCCATTCCGGGTGGTCGCTGAATGCCAGACCGACCGGCAACCGGGCCACCAGATCTACTCCGGCGGTCCGCAGCATCGCTTCGTCGCCGACGCCGGAAAGCATGAGTAGATGAGCGGATTCGATCGCACCGGCCGACAACACGATGCGATCGGCTGTCACCGTGATCGGGCCGCCCGGTCCGATGGCGTCCACGCCGACCGCGCGACTGCCGGAGAAGCGCAGTCGGACGGCGCGTGTCTGGGCCAGCAATGAGAGGTTGGCGCGCCCCAGCGCGGGCAGCAGATACGCGGCCCCGGGCCCGATCCGCGTCCCGTCGACGATGTTGAGCGGCACGGCCCCCACGCCTGATGGCAGACCGGCGAGGTTGTCCACGTCGTTGAGATCGGGTAGCCAGCCGAACCCGTGCTGCCGCGCGGCCTCAACGAAAGTTGCTGTGCTCCCGATAATTTCACGTGTTCGCCGAACGGCGATGGGACCCGAATCACCGTGGGCCGGCCCGGTGAAATCCAGATCGGTCTCGATCGCGCGAAAGTGCTCGACGACGTCAGACCACGCCCAGCCGGGCAGCCGGTAACCGTCGAAGTCGCGTCGTAGACCCCGGCAGAAATAACCGCCATTGACGGCACCTGAGCCGCCCACCGTCGCGCCCCGCATGATCGCGATCTGGCGGGCCGGGTGGTCGGTGAGTTGCGTCTGGTAGCGCTGGACCAACGGGCTGGCGGCACCGATGGGCAGCCGTAGCCCGTTCGCCGTCTCGGCGAGAAGTACCGGATCGGCCAGGCCGACCCCGGCCTCCAGCACGGCCACCGAGCAGCGCGAGTCAGCCGAAAGACGATTTGCGACAACGGATCCAGCGCTTCCTGCGCCGATGATCAGGACATCGCTGTGCAATGCCGCTGCGGTCAGGGCTCAGACTCGAATCTGCGGCTTGAGCGGGCCGATGTTGCGCTCCCGCACCACGCCGTACCACAGCCCGAGACCGTAGGCCAGGTCATCGACCCGCTTGAGGAGCAAGTAGGTCAGTAGCCCGATCGGCTGGGCGTCGTCGTCGGCCGATTGCCGACGACTGGCCCAATCCACCACGCCGTCGACGATGGCAGCGACGAGCACAACCCGGCGACACGGTCGGAACGCAATGGCCGCCAGCAACGCGACCGGCCAATAGTGCCGGCAGATCGCCGACGCCAGCTGCAACGCCGCCGACCAGAGGCTGCGGGACGCCACGGTCAGAACGTCCCACATCTGGGTCTCAGTGCCTTGCATGCTTTTCGCAATCCGGCGACCGGTCAGCGCTGCGACAAACAGTGACGCAAGATATCCGAAGCTCGAGCCGATCGCCATCAGGATCCACGCCGTCAGCGCCCAGCCCGATATCATCAGCGGCGCGATCTTGTCCGGGTGACGAACCGACAACGGGGCGGCCGAACCACCGTAAAACGCTTTGCGCACAACCCAATCTCGCAATTCGGTCCGATGATCATGCGCCACTTGGGCGATCGGCTCGTAGCGTAGCCGGGCACCGGCCTCGACCAGTCGCCAACACAGGTCAACGTCCTCACCCGAACGCATGGTCTCGTCGAACCCGCCGACATCACGCAAAGGCGAAGTGCGACAAATGATTGCGGCGCTGGGTACGTAGGAAACGGTGGTGTAGGGAATGATCGGAGCTTCACGATGGCCGAGATCCAGTGACGAGCGAATCGCCTCGTAGCGCGCGACCGGATTGTCGGTGTGGGCCAGGCCGACGATCCGCGGAGCGACCAGCGCCACGGTCGGGTCGCAGAAGTGGCCGAGCAGGGCTTCCAGCCAGCCGCGCCGCGGGATGACGTCGGAATCCAAGAAAGCGACATACCCCGTCTTGCAGGCGGCCAGGCCAGTATTACGGGCTGCGGCCGGACCCTTGCTCTGCGGGTGCCGCAAAATCTCGATGCCGGGGTGCACCCCGGCGAAATCCTCATGCGTGATTGGCGTTGATGACCCGTCGTCGACCACCACGATCTGCAAACCGCGCAACGAGGTGAGCAGCCGACGCAAGCCAAAAGTGTTGTCGCGCACCGGAATTACGACGGTCACGTCACGATGCGATGGACCGCCGGCGGGCCGCGGGTGGGCCACCGTCGCGTCGAGCAGGGTCCGGGCCAGCTCGGCGCTGACCGCGTCGCTAACTTTGAGCCGGCCGTCGGCAAGCATGTCCTGGGCAGCGGGGGCCAGCCGCAATATCCGCGTGGGCGACCCGCCCAGCAAAGCCGCCCCCTGGCCAAGCACCCTGACCCGCCGGTCGACTTGCACAGCAAATCCATCCGGCAACCGCGCCTGACTCATAAGCGCCACTCTCCCCCGCAAGCGGGTGGGGGTACCCCCAGCCGCTCCGGGGCGAGGGGGCGTGCCCCCACAGTGCCGGCTGCGCCGGCACCGTCGTCGTCGGCGCGGGTCATGTGAGCATCCCGTCGGCTGCGGGCACCCAGCGGCGGATCCGGCGCAAGCAGTCCTCGACCATCTCGGCCAGTATCCGCTCACCGTCGGCAGCGGTTGCGGTGGTCGGGTCGCCCAGCACCCCCACCTCACTGACTGCCGCAACTCCACCGCTGCGCATCGAGGGCAACAGGTCAGACAACGGCGCGCCGTTGCCCGCGCGCCACCGGTCGGTCCGAACATCGGCCGGCGAAATACGCAGTAATAGTGAAGTTTCTGTGTGTCCGGCATGTGCATCGCCGCCGGCGACCACGCACGGACACCAGGCGGCGTCACGCCCTTCGAACCGCAGTCGGTTCACCGCGCGGCTCAGCGCCCCGATGTTGCCGCCATGGCCGTTGACGAAGAGCAGCCGCTGCGCCCAGCAGGTCGCCGACCTGCCGTACTCCAGCAGTAACACGCTCAGCGCGTCGGTGCCGATCGAGATCGTTCCGGGGAAGCTCTGGTGCTCGCCGCTGTCGCCGTAGGCGATCGCCGGCGCCACCATCCACGCCAAGCGGAGGTCACCGGCGAGTCGTGCGGTCACGTCACGGGCGACGGCGGTCGCGATCCGGGTGTCGGTGTCCAGCGGCAAATGCGGGCCGTGCTGCTCGGTGGAGCCAACCGGTATCGTCAGCCCCAACGGCGTGCTTGGAAGCTGGCTCGACGTAGAGCCCCCGAGTTCGGACTGGACCACTCGGTGATGGTAAGACGAATTCACCTGCGGTGCATCGGTTGTTGGCGCTTCGAAAAATATTTTCCCGCCGGTCGTTCACTAAGACCGGTCACCGACGCCACGTCCGCCACGTCCGTCTCACCATACCCGCTGGTCTCGCATCTGCGAGGGGGCTACGCTCCTCCTGCCGCGGGTGGGCTCGCCCCGAGCGTTCGGGTGAAACCATCCGGCACCAGAACGTCGTCCCGATTGAGGTCGTGCACCGAGGCGCGCGTCAGACCCATCAAGGCGGAGTCGATACCGCCGCGAAGAATGTCGAGCACGTTCTCCACGCCGGGCTGCCCGGCGGCCGCCAGGCCCCATAGGTAGGCCCGGCCGATCATCACGGCGCGCGCGCCCAGCGCCAGCGCCTTCACGACGTCGCTACCGCGCCGGATGCCACCGTCCAGCAAAACCTCGACCTGGTCGCCGACCGCGTCGGCAACGGCGGGCAGCGCGCGAATCGACGCCGGGGTGCCGTCCAGGTTATTACCGCCGTGATTGGACACCGAGATTGCCGAAACACCGGCATCCACAGCCCTTTTCGCGTCGTCGAGCCGCATCACGCCCTTGAGCATGAACGGGCCACCCCACAGTTCGCGCAGCCAGGCGATGTCCGCCCAGGTCGGCGGCGGGGTGCCCATCCACTCCCCGTAGGCGGCAAAGAACGGTGGCCCGGGCTCCCCACGCCGGGCCAGGTTAGGCACCCGCAGATCCGGTGGACGCAGCGTCTTGCCGAATCTCCACAGCCAACCGGGCCGGGCGATCACCTCCGGCGCCATCCGCAGCATGGTCCGCAGATCCATCTGCTCCGGGATCTTGGGGCTGCCCCAGTCCCGCCCATGCGAGAACGACCAGTCAGTCGTGACGATCAAACCGACGGCGCCGGCCTGCCGGGCTCGCTCGACACGCTCGGCGATCACGTCGCGCCCGCCCGACCAGTAGACCTGGAAGAACAACTTCGGGTTGGCGCCGATCACGTCCTCGATCGGCTTGCTGGCAAACGACGACAGTCCCATCGCGGTGCCGCGTGCCGCGGCCGCGCGGGCGACAGCCACCTCGCCGTCTGGATCGACCGCCTGCACACCCGTCGGTGAGATGATCACCGGTAGCGAAATCTCTTGTCCCATAATAGTGGTCGACATGTCACGCTTTTCGAGCGCACCGACCACATGAGGCGCGAAACCCAGCTCACCGAACGCCTCGACGTTGTCGGAAACGGTCAGTCCTTTTTCGCTGGCGGCCACCAGCGCGGCATAGGACGACTTCGGCAGCCGCCGCTTGGCGCGTTCCTGCGCGATGGCAACCGTCTCGAACCAGACGTCACGAGCCACGGCTAGACCGGGCTTTCGTTGCACAGCCGCTGCGGCGGTGCGGGCGGCTGCAGGGACAGCGTCAGCGGTACGGGTCCGCTCTTGCGCCGGCCACGCGAGTGGTCACCTGCCGGACGTGGTTTGTCACGTTCCCGTGCCAACGCCGCCGCGCCGTAGCCTTCGACGCACTCCGGGTCGGGTCCGTCCATCGGCAGCCCGGTGAAGAACTTCGCTGCCATGCAGCCACCGCGGCAGCTGTCGTAGTGCCCACAGCTGCCACAGGCGCCCGCGGACTGCGGCTCGCGGAGCTCCCGGAACAGCGGGGCATCCTTCCAGACCTTGTCAAACCCGCCGTCGGACAACACGTTTCCGGCCAGGAAGCGGTCGTGGATGGCGAACGGGCAGGCGTACACATCGCCGACCGGGTCGATCAGGCACACCACCCGCCCCGCGCCGCACATGTTCAGGCCGGCCAACGCGCCGGGTTCGCCCAGCCCGGACAGATGGAAGAACGAGTCGCCGGTCAGCACTCGATCGCCCTTGGCAACCAGCCACTGGTAGAGCTGGGCTTGCTGGTCGGCGGTTGGGTGCAGGTCGTCCCAGACATCGGCGCCGCGGCCCGAGGGCCGCAATCGGGTGATACGCAGCGTGGCACCGTACCGGCTCGCCAGCAAAGCGAAATCGTCGAGTTGATCGACGTTGTGGCGAGTCACGACCACAGAGATCTTGGCGTCGGAGAATCCGGCGGCGGCGAGGTTCTCCAGCGCCCGGATGGCCATCGCGAAGGACCCGGGGCCGCGCACGGCGTCGTTGACCTCGGCCGTCGCGCCGTCCAGCGAGATCTGGACGTCGACGTAGTCGCTGGCCGCCAGCCGGGCCGCCACCTCGGGAGTGATCCGCACGCCGTTGGTGGAGAACTTCACCCCAACGTGGTGCGCGGTGGCATAGTCCACCAACTCCCAAAAGTCGGGCCGCACAGTCGGTTCCCCGCCGCCGATGTTGACGTAGAAAACCTGCATGCGTTCCAGCTCATCGATGATTTTCTTGCAGTCCTGTGTGGACAGCTCACGCGGATCGCGTTTGCCCGACGACGACAGGCAGTGCACGCAGGCCAGGTTGCACGCGTAGGTCAGCTCCCAGGTCAGGCAGATGGGTGCGTCCAGCCCATGTTCGAACTGCTCGATGAGACGTGGCACCGTCGCCGTCATATGCGCCGCTCTCCCCCGCAAGCGGATGGGAGTCCACCCAGCCGCACCGCGGCGAGGGGGCGTGCCCCCACCGCATTGTCGCCAACGCGCGTCATGCTGCCTCCTTCGCTTCGGCCTGGACCAGCATGTGCGACCCGGCCAGCACGCCGAGCGCATGCAAGTAGGGCTGCTGTTGCGAGTCCTCCACACCTGCGGCCCGGCAGGCGGCGCGGACGTCGGGATATTCGGCCAACGATTGCACCACCGCCAGGATGGTGCGGTTCTTGAGGAACGACAGTTTGCGAGTTCCGAAGTGATACAACAGCGCACCGAAGGGCTCTGGCCGCACGGCCACCTGTGGGTGCAACCGCCATGCGCGATCGGGATCGAACTCGCCCCGCTCCTGTGCGGGGGCGCTCACGATCAGTAGACCCCGCACATCCCGTCGATGGACACCTCTTCAACCAGGGTCTCGGTGACGAGCTCGGTGTCGGTGTCGGTCTGCTGGTTCGGCTCCATGACGTTGCCTTTCCTTCGTTCGGGGCTCGACAATTCGAGTCGATGTGGTCAAAATCTCAGTCAGAATATGGCATCGAGTGCCGGAATGGAAGGGCGGGGATCATGGCGCAGCAGCAGGCTCGGGCCGGCCGCCGCCGGTCCACCACGCGTGAGCACATCTCCGACGTCGCGCTCGGGCTGTTCGCCGACCACGGATTCTCGGAGGTGAGCGTCGACGACGTGGCGCAAGCGGCCGGGATCGCCCGCCGGAGCGTGTTCCGCTACTACGCGTCGAAGAACGCAATTCCCTGGGGGGACTTCGACGCTCACCTGCAGCACCTGCGAGACTTGCTGGACCGTGTCGATCCGGACATACCACTCGGTGAGGCGCTGCGCGATGCGCTCTTGTCGTTCAACACCTTTGACGAGTCCGAAACGGTCCGACATAGACAGCGGATGCGGGTGATCCTGCAAACAGCTGAGCTGCAGGCATATTCGATGACAATGTATGCGGGATGGCGCGACGTGATCGCGGGCTTCGTGGCACGCCGAACCGGCGTTAAGACCGCTGACCTGAAGCCGCAGACGGTCGCGTGGATGATGCTCGGCGTGGCGCTGAGCGCCTACGAGCACTGGCTCGACGACGAATCCGTCTCGCTGCCGGAGGCGATTGGGGACGCGTTCGAGGTGGTCCGCGCCGGACTGACGGTGCTGGACCGATGAGCCGGCTGCTGCAGACCATTCAGGTGCAAGGGCAGGTTTGCGCGGCCATGGGTTCGTCGATGTACGGCGACGTGTTGCAGCAGGTGGCCGCCGACGTCGAGGCCGACGGTGTGTGTGCAGCGATCCTGGCCGGACACGAAAACGATTCCGGTCGGCTGGCTTTGCCCCTGAGACTGCTCGGCGGGTTGCACCGGTTGGTTCTCGACGGCCGAGCGCCGGCGCTGCGCCGCTGGTATCCCAGTGTCGGCGGGCACTGGGATACCGAAGCCGGATGGCCCGATATCGTGCAGGCCGCCTCCGAGCACATCGATTATCTGCGCGGCGCTCTCGATCAGCCGCCGCAAACCAACGAGGTGGGCCGGTCGGCCGCGCTGATCGGTGGTCTGCTGACTCTGGTCGACCGATTCGATTTGCCGGTAAGGCTTTTCGAGATCGGCTGCAGTGCCGGGCTGAACCTGCGCGCCGATTATTACCGTTACCGCTATCCGGGCGGCAAGTGGGGCCCGGTCGATTCACCGGTGATCGTCGACGACGCGTGGCAGGGCCCACTGCCTCCCGACGCGAGCCTGCGGATCGTCGAACGTCACGGCTACGACATCGCGCCGCTGGACGCGACCAGCGCCGATGGCGAGTTGACGTTGCTGAGCTATGTCTGGCCCGACCAGCCGGCGCGGCTGGAGCGCTTGCGCGGCGCGATCGGCATTGCCCGCCGGGTGCCGGCGCCGTTGCACCTCCGCAACGCCACCGACGCCGTTGCGGACTTGGAGGTTTCGCCCGGCGCACTTACCGTGCTGTGGCATTCGATCATGTGGCAGTACCTGTCGGTGAACGAGCAGGAAACCGTTTCGGCCGAGATCGATGAATTGGGGGCACGCGCGCGGGCCGAGTCACCATTTGCGCATTTGATGCTGGAACCGCATCGGCGAACGCCGGACGCTCCGGTCGAGTTCGCGGTCCGTGCCCGCTGCTGGCCCGGTGGGGATGACCGGCTGCTGGGCGTGTGCTCGCCACACGGTCCGCCGGTCACCTGGGAATAACGACGTCGGCGAATAATTTTCTCGCTTACCCGTCGGAGTTTCCGGCGCCACCGCGACGATAAGAGTGTGAGCGCGGTACCGGATCCCAACGACGCCGCCCGGGCGTTGCTTGCGCTATATGACCAGGCGTTGCCGATTGTGTACGGGTACTTCGTTCGTCGCTGCGCCGATCGTGGTACCGCGGAAGATCTGACCTCAGAAACCTTTCTCGCGGCGATGGATGCTGCCCGCAAGAACGATCCGCCGCCGATCGGTGTGCCGTGGCTGATCGGGGTGGCACGGCACAAGCTCGCCGATCATTACCGACGTCGACATGATCGGCTCACCGTGCCGGTGGCCGAATTGCCGGAGCCGGTCGATCCGGTGGACACCTGGGACGCCGAGCTGGACCGCCTCGTCGCCGAAAGCGTGCTGACCCGGCTGTCCGAACCACACCGCGCCGTGTTGGCGCTGCGCTACATGGATGACTGTTCGGTACCCGAATGCGCCGCGCTGATCGGGCGCACGGTCCATGCCACCGAGGCACTCCTGGTCCGCGCCCGTCGGGCGTTCAAACAGCATTACCCGGAAGGAGGCACGTCATGAATCACGATCCGCTGAACGTGCTGCGCGCCGAAGACCTTCCGGTACAGCCCGATCCGGCGTTCGCCGCGCGACTGCGCCGCCGGTTGGAGTCGGCGCTGACCCTGCCAGATCGAACAGAAGGAGTCGAGATGAGCAACACCGACGCAGAGATTGCCGGACTGAATGAGCAGCAGTCCACCGAGGAACTCATTCAGCACGGCGACATCGGGTATGTGTCGGTCTGGGTGCCCGACCCGGCACGGGCGGCCGATTTCTACCGGCACGTGCTCGGATGGTCTTATGCTCCCGCCGCGCACCAGGTGACCAACACCGAGCTTCCGATCGGCATCGCCGCCACCTCGGCCGCGTCCACGCTGTTCTGCTGCTATGCCGTGGCGGATGTGCACGCGGCGCGGCAAGCGATCGCGGACGGCGGCGGCGCGCCGGGTGAGATCCGCCGAACCGACTACGGCACCATCCTCGATGCCACCGATCCGCAGGGTGTCGCGTTCGCGGTGTACGAACCACCCGGGCGCCAGAAACGTCTGGCGCTCAACGGCTCTGGCCCAGGCGAGCTGGCCTATGTCACTTACCGTACGGCGGACTCAGCGGCCTTCCGCGACTTCTATGCCCGGATTCTGGGCTGGAGGTTCACGCCCGCGCGGATCGACGACGGTTGGCAGGTGCTGAACACCCGCCCGATGGCCGGAGTCGGGGGCGGCAACGTACGGCCGAGCACCGTCCCGATGTGGACGGTGGCAGACATCGACGCGGCCGTCGCACGAGTCCGTGAAGCCGGCGGAACCGTATTGGCGGAGCCGGCGCGGCAGCCATACGGGATGCAGGCCGAATGCACCGACGACCAAGGCTCGCCGTTCTATCTCGGCGAGTTCTAGGCCGACTCGTTTCCCCTCACCGCACGCTGTCGCGTGCGGCGGCCAGAAACGGCGCGGCAACGGCCAAGAATCCAGCAGGATCCGAGGAGAACGGGATATGGCCGGCCGGCAGGACCTCCAATCGCGCACCCGGTATCGCGGCGGCAGTAGATCGGCCTAGCCGCATAGGGATTGCAGTGTCTTTCGATCCCCAGATCACCACGCATGGCGCGGTGATCCGGTCTGCGCGTGGACGCAGATCGTATTCGCGCGCGGCAAAGCTACGCCACATCGACGCCGTGAGCAATACACCCTCTGGAGTGTTCGCCCGTGCCAGCGCGCGCTCCTGCACGGCGTTGTCGTTGTCGCTGGATGCCTTCATGTAGCTGCGAATGGAGCGCGGCAGGACTCGTTTCATCACTGCCGGGGTACCGAGCAATCGGCAGTAGAGGTTGGTCACCGGGCTTGCGATGAACCCGCCGCTGTTGACCAAGACCAGTCGTGAGACCAGTTGCGGGTCGGCGATCGCCAGTCGTGCGGCGGCA
>Ga0209006_10002898_pt1 | contig 15622 bp, 25 predicted proteins | sample JacPin_JW_Ref_O2_FD_188567 | JGI IMG/M metagenome (GOLD analysis project Ga0209006, IMG submission 188567) | Forest soil microbial communities from Algoma, Ontario, Canada - Jack Pine, Ontario site 1_JW_Ref_O2 (SPAdes) (version 2) | ecosystem: Environmental > Terrestrial > Soil > Boreal... | reverse complement strand
TATTCAATCGAACGTAAGATGAAGTCCCACTTCGTAGAAAGGCTTACTGGAAGCTTCCACGCGAACGCAGACAATAGCACATGATGATCCTGAGTCTTCGAATTGTGATACTTCCCAGTACACAACGAGACCATTTTCAGATATTTCGCCTGATACCAGTTTATCTAACTATTCTGGAAGGCAAGAACAAGAATACGTGCCTCGGTCAACGACGGGTGCTCGGAATTGAGGTGAGGGTTCGTCATCGTCATCGTTTACGAAGCGGCGACCTGTTACGAAGCGGCGACCTGTATGTAGAATGGCTTGTTTCTCGACAAGTGCATCCTTCGGCAACCCTTTTATGAGCAGAAACAAGGTAGGCACAAAGGCCTGCTGTTTGTCAATTTCAACATGAGATTCATCGAGAGGAGTCTGACGTTGTCATGTTCTTTGCAAGCCCTTTTCACATGTGGTAGGTCGCCGACGTTGGTAAGCCAATACAAATTGGTTTGGTTGTGGCCAAGCCAACTGCCACCAGAATTATTCCTCAAGACGTCTATGACCCGCTTCACATGCTGGAAAGATAGAGCAGTTTCAACGGCTAAAGACGGAGGGGATGGCAGGGTAAGGCTTGCGGGAACCAGGCCAATCTGGCCAGAAAGAAAAATTCGTTCGTCCACCTAGAAATTCATGACCAATGTCTCGAGTCCAGTGACAAGTTTGACGTACCATAATTGCTTGGGAATAGGGTCCTATATTTGCGGGCGCCCAATAACTCAAGCCTTGCACGTGAAGAGCTTGTCGTTCAGACGGACGATCGTCTGCATACGCTATGCAATCGAGCTTGACACGGGTGGGAGGCACCAAATCAACGGCTACGCATGCACGAGAAGGAGGATTTGTGCCGAAATACGTGGCATAAACGGCATTTACACGGTGAAAGAGATCCATAGAAGAGAGGAACAAATTTATGTGGGAACAGTGTGCAAGATTCAAAGAATATATAGCGAGGATCTCTGTGCAAAAAAGATGAGTGAACCAAGGGGATGGATGAATGGAGCAGAACATACTCTGGAGCTCACGGAAGCATTCTTTCACCTCCTCTTCAACAGAAATCTCCCGGGTGATATCAGACACTGGCATTTGCACGTTTGCGATGGCAACCCAAGGATCAAGATTCCTGCTCGATATACATTTACTCCATGGTTCTGTTTGGTGAATTGGTGAGATCTCAGAATATTGCGGCGAACTGAGAAGATTTCTTTGGGATTCAATCACAGTATCGTGTACTGCGACAGAATCTGTGTCTAGGAGGGATGGAATGCTCGCGTTGAGAATGGGAATCTCGTCCTTTAGCGTGAGGGTCGCGGCTTTTATTCGGAGGTAAGCCACAGGGGCAAGGTCACTACTCGAGAGGACAACCTGTTCTGTTTCCAATCTATATGGTCCGATTTTTGTGCTTGTTGCTTCACAATATTAGTAAACATACTCACAATGTGACACGGTGCTTAAAGAGGGGGCAATCGAGTGTCAATGTCTCATATTCGCCTCCTTCTCCACAAACATGAGACCCGTAAAGTTGGTTCTATACACACAAACGTCACAAGAGTGTTTCGGGCAGATGCGTACTCACCAATTTCAGCAGAATGGGTCGCATATCGACCAAATTCTTGCCTAAATGGTTCTTTGTGAGACCAATACCTGCGACTTTGATCAGGATGGATTGCATCCCGGCCTCGATCATTTCGGAGAGTAGTTCACTCTGTTCTCTTTGCCAGAGGTAACACAATGGAGTTAGCGAAAGGCGACGACAGCTAACTCGCCCTCAATCAGATTGAGGGAATCTGCAGATGAGATATATCTTTCTCACACATGCTCAACGCGTACCCTCTGGTAGTTGGACAGAATGGTACCGACAGAGACACCCTGGACGTCTGGGTGGTGTGACTGAAGCAAAATAAATGTTTAACTCTAGCAGGCGAGAATCATGAGCATGAGATACTTTGACGGTGGATAGAAGCACGAAGAGATCCTCAGTCTCGTCTCCTTGCACACCTATGTCCATCGCGTTTCTACTCCCATATTGACATCCTTGTTCCACAGCATCCCCGAATATTATTTTCCTGTAGAGAGGTACCTCTAGAGCACGGGCGATGAATTCAATGGCGTCCTGCCCGACCGTCTGGTAGAGATATGAATCAAGTTCTTCTACATTGGCCCGCCATCGTTAACTAGCCTGAAAGAGTGACTGATCACCAACCTTTTCCGCGTTCTGGCCCTAGCGAAGCCGCAGCGATTAGTTCGTGGCCATTCTGAGAGCAATGCAATAGACTGAAGCAACTATCCTTCCCACCGCTAAGGAGCGCAACGTACTTCATGTGTGACAACTCGTGACTTGGATATCGATCTGATTTTCAAGATGCCAACTGTAGCTGTGGACAAAGCGGATCTCTGGGAAAGACTTGGCCATGAATATTGTAACCCATATCACCGGCTTTCGCGACTAGCCTTGACAATCCTTTGCCAGCTACAGAAGAATTTGACAAATTGTGTTTCGAGTTCGGGATAGAGCTCGATGAGGATGTTGGTTCTCATCCACGCGTGTACTTGCCTTCAATCTTAACCCTGTTTTAGACCACCGACGAGGTGGAAGAGGCAAAGAGGAATGGATTGCCCGCTGAACGTCCCGTACGATTATTCTCACCTCCTGATTTCCTTCTCTCACGTATTGATCACTCAGCAACTGAAAATAGAGATTCCCGCGAACAGGTGTCTTTAAAAAGCGGGAATTCGATGACATTATTCTAATATAGTCTCTCCAGATATGACCTCCTTTGTATAGAAGGGATTGCCAGGGCTCTACGTGTCTTCTTACAAATTAACCAAGCCCCCGAGTACAAGCTGGTATATCCACCAGGCGGTGAATCAAACCTCATGACCGTTACGTGCAGTCCAGATGTACGTCTAAGCTTCCCCACGCGAAATCCATGTTCTAATCTGTTCACCGAAAGGTTCTCAGAATTCGGCCGTATTTTGCATGTGCAATCTTACGCAATATTCGTTTTACCCCTCGATCATATGCGTCTTTCATGGATCTTCAAGATAAACTTCATCAAAATATATGTCGGCGGCGACAACTGGTTGCGATTGGCACCCATGATCTAGACACCATCAAACAACCCTTTAGATACGAGGCACAACCGCCGAGGAGTATCAGATTCGTGCCTTTAGGGAAGGACAAGATATACAATGCAGAAGAGCTTATGACATTGTACGAGGTGGGTCTCGCGATCGCTTATTAATCACTAGTTGATTTTTGTTTTCCCTCCAGTCCGAAAAACATCTCTCAAAGTATCTCCCCATCATTCGCGACTCTCCAGTTTATCCCATTATTTACGACTCGGAAGATCGTGTCCTGTCAATGCCTCCGATTATCAACTCCGAACATAGTAAGATCACTCTCAACACGCGAAATGTTTTTATCGATGTCACCGCGACTGACGCTACTAAGTTGGCCATCGTCGTCAATATAGTTTCGACCATGTTCTCCGAATACTGCGATGATCCCTACACGTGAGCACTTTGAGTCAGAGGATGAATTATTCTAACCTTGTGTTTGCAGGATCGAACCCGTCAAAGTGGTCACCTCTGATGGACTGACGAAGATAATGCCCGATATCTCTGTGCGACGCACGACTGCCCACGCGTCATACATAAATTCATGCACTGGCCTCTCGTTGTCTTCTACCGAGGCGTCAACACTTCTTCAGCGAATGACACTTCGGTCTTCTGTATCACCTACCAATCAAGATGAACTCCTTATTGAAATACCTGTTACTCGCCCCGACATTTTGCACGAATGTGACATCATGGAAGATGCCGCCATCGCCTATGGCTACAATAGGCTGCCAGACACATTTCCTACCACGAACACCGTCGCACAGCCTTTGGCAATCAGCAAGTTGAGCGATGTTGTGCGCCGGGAATGGGCGTTAGCAGGATGGGTAGAAGTTCTCCCTCTCATTCTCGTACATTCGTTTTCTGTCTCATCTCACCGAAACTGATGCTCTTGCAACAGTGTTCTCACGAAGAGAACTTTGAATGGATGAACTGGCAAGACGACGGCACGCGTGCTGTTAAGATTGCGAACCCGAAGACACTTGAGTTCCAGGTAGTCCGTTCGTCCCTCCTACCGGGTCTCCTCAAAACTGTCCGAGAGAACCGATCCCACTCACTTCCTATCCGAATTTTCGAGACTTCGGATATCGTGGTCAAGGATACAACGCTCGAACGCCAGGCGCGCAACATTCGACACGCGGCTGCTCTGTGGTGCAACAAGACAGCAGGGTTCGAAGTCGTGCATGGGATGCTGGATAGACTCATGAAGATGCTAGAAATTCCAAGGATCTCGGCCGCAGATCACAATGCAAAGACAGGGTATTATATCAAAGAACGTAACGGTAAGTCCATCTATCGCCCTTCTTTGGATATAACACTTCATTCCACACAGACGCCGCCTTTTTCCCTGGCCGCGCGGCAACCGTCTGTTACCGGGCCTCATCGACTGCGCCCCCAGCCAAGAGCGATACTCGTACAGAGAAAGATTTCGAAATCGGTTCACTCGGAATCCTGCACCCGACTGTTCTCGAAAAGTTCGAGATTGCCTACCCGTGCTCTGCACTTGAAATCGATCTTGAGCCGTTTAAGAAAGAAAGCTAGATTATATGCAAGAAAAACTATGGCACCACGATCTACGAGGGTGTATGGTAGTAAGGCTGGCCTGTGTTTTAGTTATACAAAAGCAATAGAAATATGTAAAAACCAAAAAGCAAATGAATGTGCGAGGAAATCACTTCGTTTATTTGTCCCAAATATGCCTCAGATCAACCCGGCTAATCTAAGATCTCGTTGCAGTCGCCTGTCGTTACGAAGAGCTTCCTCTATCATAGCCGAATGGTGCGCATCGGAATCCAGGGGTATCATAGGCTCGCGTTCACTGAGCTCAGCATCCCTCTCGTCGTACTCCCGCTCCCGGTCAGCGCTATCTGAGCGCGCGGTTCCCAGGCCGAGGCCTTGGCGAAATAGATCGCTACGGGAGGTACCCCGAAGACCGAACATCGTTTCGAATTGCGATACGAAGGCAGAGTTTACCGGTATTTCTGTAGTTGATGTCGGAGGGGCATTTTCCCGTTGGGAGGTCATGATGCCTCGCTCCCAACGCTTGACACGCCAGAAGCCGAGGAGAGAAGTCAGAAGGATGAACCATCCTGAGCTCATGGCTAAGATGGAATCGACGTGATACAAACTGAAAGGACGTACCAACCGTCATTAGGAAGAAAGACAACCATTCGGTGGTTGCATTCCTTACTATGACACTTGCCTCAGCTTCGCTGAGACCCATGGATGTACTGTTCAGCTGGTTGTAATAAGCTTCTGCTTCCGCCGCAGTCTCGAATGTTGGTGTAGCATCTCCTACTTTCCAGCCGGCCCAGGCGTCAGAATTTTCCGATCCAGGGGCTCCATCTCTTTGCCCTCTGAGAGCAAAGCCGTATTGGATGAGAGTGACGCCCAAACCAGCGCGGGAGCCAAGTCGGGCCGCATGTGTTGTGTGGAGCAGGTATGTAAGAAGGAAGCCGATAAATTGGAAGGATATGGATACAAGCATGTTCCAGAGGAAGGAGAACACGGTGCCGGTAGGGCTTGGAAAGGGAAAAAAAAAGTTATAGGAAGTGCTTCAAAAGTTACGTTAGCTTACAGCGAGTCAACAATCATTTCGCCGATGGCTTCAGAGGAAAACGGCGCATGTACAGTTGTCTCCCAGTAGGGTGGAACAGCGTCAGCTGAGGACGTGCCTGAGTTTCGTATTACCCATCGCGAACCAAATAAATAACGTACACTGTGCATGTGCATAGGATGGCGGAGCCTCCGCTCTACTGTCCTCCGGAACCAAGTAAGTGTCATCACCTGAAAAATAATGAATATAACGGCGAAGGAGACCAGAGTGATCACTCGAACCATCTGTTATCTGAGTTGGTCGTGACGGTTTGGCGGTGACGTTTGCAAATACGCCATCATTATTAACACCTCCACCAACGGTGCCAGCTGGACGATTTGATGCTAATCCAAAACGCTGGAGATAGTAAGACGGCAAAATGGCAGTGGCGGTCTTCTTGAACCAGCCTCTACGGGGAACAGGGAGGGCGGAGAACGAAGGGATAACGCCATTCGAATTTCCATGATTATTCGGAACTGCGAATGAAGATGGAGCGGGAGGAGAACCTGGGGGAGGATAATCGTAGTCTACGTTTTCGAAATCGTAAGAGCCAGGAATTGGTGGTGGGGGATTCAGCGGTTGTGTTTCGGAAGTGTTTTGCTCATCGTCACCCTCTGGGTCATCGAAAGCAGCTTCCATCTCATTCTGTGCGACGGGGTCTGATCTAGGATTAGGAATGGGCGCATAACGGTTAGACATGGATGGTCAAAGGAGCTGCGGTGGGTTCAGTGTAACTGAGCTTAATAAGCACTACATTGATGTGACATTGCCACGGTCACAGTGTGACTACGGTCACCGAACATGCAAATCAGCCCTATTCGCCTTTCTCACCAATCTATTCATTCGCAAACAACTCTCCATCCTCGCCTCCATCATGCGTTCAAATAACACCAAAACGTGCTCCCCAGATTCGGTGAATTGATCCCCGCCTATTGTTGATACTACACTACCATCTAGGTTCAACCTGAGACTTGGTTTTCGCTGCGACCATCTCGTCGTAGATGTTTCCAGCGGTGTATTTGCTGGCTCTTCCTCGGTGACAGGCGTGTGCGATGACGCAGAGGTCAAAGGAGTCACGCTCGTGGAACTATCCGACATCGCTAACGTGGCCCGAATCCGATACACCCACACCATCTCCTGCTGATAAAATGCGACCAAAGACTCAAGCAAGTCGGTAGTGGAGCTACTGGGTTGTATTGGAGGTGCTCGTGGAGCAAATGGTGGTATAGAGACGTCGTGTAAGGACTCAGATCGGTCGACCATGATGGTGGATGGAGATGCGGGGGTGTGTTTTTCCCTCAGCATCTATGTAACCTGGGGAATAATTCTCAAAGGTCTCGACCACGACCGCGACCTTTAAGGGGGGACATATTGGTCTCGGCCTGTATATTACGTGATACACATTTTGATCAACCGAGCACTGCCAACGGCTTGCGTTGATGTTGCCCATTCCACTGCTCTGCCTTACTTTGCTACCATCCACTCTAGCACACACTCAGTCAAGACTCTTTCATCGTATTTATCATCCTCTAGATCCTCCAGTTCAATTTTCACCACGCGGCTCTATTCTGATTTCGGACAGTTCGGCTGCATTTCAGCCAGCCGAAACTTATTCAGATGACCTTAGATATTTCGCTGATACCCTTCAGAGTCTAGATGGTGCTCTATATGAGGTTGCTCTAGAGCGCGAGGGTGATCCTACAGATTGGGTCTTTTCTTCTGTCAAGGCAGTCCGTCTGATCCCATTGAACGTTGACCTGGCTCAAAATATATTCACTGTCCTTTTCCAACAGTGTCACCTGCTCATGCACACTGAAGATCACCTTGTCTTTCACGTATCCAATGATGGCAAACCATTTGCTGTCAATTATTTCGTATCACCTGTCCCCCATAATGGCGTTTGTCCCAAAACCAAAAAATCAGATACCATCATATTCCCTCCATTTATAAACACCACTCTGTCAATCCGTTCCTCGGATTTTCCACCACTGTATGCACCTCATTCATATTCCGTTTTCTTGCCCCCCCCCACTCATCCCTTTCTACTTGCAAAGGCCCATGCTGCGTACCCCTCCACCACTAACGGCTGAAGGAGAACCTGTAAAACCGGAACCGGAAAAAACATTCCTTCAAAAATATTGGCTATACATTGTTGCTGCGATGTTTGCCCTTCGTAAGTTTAGAATGTTGTTTGTATTATTGTCATATTCATTCATTATATGCCTTTAGTCCTAACCGGTGGGGTTGAAGAAGAGGTTCCACGGAGGGGCGGTAATTGAAAGTACATGTTCTTCAATCCAACCACCCATTCTTAGATGAAGTTGCAATGAAACAGTTCGTCGTCGACCCATTAAGCGTTCTTACTCAAATAATTACCTGTGATTGACGTCTCCCGCTCTAATGCGCGAACGAGTCGTGATATTAATGCACAAGACAAAGTCAGGACCTGGTAGCACCGAGTCTTACATGTCATCCAACGGTTCATGCTGGGCCATCGCTGGCGGCTGACATCGACATCCCACTTGGATTTATTTAAAGCCTCTGACACCTCTATTCCTCCACTCTCAATCTTCTCCCATAATCGTGAAAGCAGGCTTTCATTCTCATCATCGAATCTCTCATTATTTGTTCTGTTTCAACACCACAATCTTTACCATCTTTCCAATGTCCTACAGATTCACAGATTGGCCCGCCAACTCCCATAATTCGCCCAGGTCAGGCATTGACTCTAATCCTGACCCATCTTTGACGCCCACCCTCCCGATTGCTGCCGCCTCTCGGGGCGACTCTCGGCGTCGCATCTCTTTCCAGACGGCATCACAACCTCTGCGCCCTGAATATCATTCCGCGCCTGACTGGCATATTCCTATCTATGGCGCGACGAACGCGTATGGCGCTGGGGAATTTCCCTTTCGGCGGGTCAGCCAAATCCCGGTTGGGCCGCATGACGAGCGTCGTGGCTCTGGAGAGAGTGACGTCACATTAAACGATGAACAGCGCCAGCTCAAGAAATTTTCTCTATCTTCGTACCAACACCCATGCGAAATAGTACCTCCTTCCAATGCCTATCCAAGTCCACGGCCAGCCACCCAACCTCACCCCCTGCGCGCTTCTGTACAGCACGATGCCCATCCGTCCGATAATTACCATATTCCAGAGCACCAGACCGAAGAATCGAAAGATGATCAACATCTTGATGTCGCATCTCACGAAAGGGAACTGAAGAGGCGTGGAATCCTTTCCAACTACCTTGAATTGCTCGCACTGAGCCACTGGGATACAGACGGCGATGATATAGAGAAGCCACAAGGAAGTACGAGACCCCAGTTTTCGCGGGGTGACTCAGAATACTCGCCGGGCTATACCAGGTTACCTCCGAATGTGTGGCGTTCCGATTCTATGGCGTCCACGGCATCGGCTGGTTCTGACATGTTGGATCCTGACGACCCTCACGTTACTGGCATTGCGAAAAAGTGCTTGGACGATCCAGAAGATCTAGAAAAGAACACTCTACGGCAAATGGACTACAAGGCCCGGCGCAAGGAGAGGCAGCGGATTAAGATCGAATTCAACATCTGTTGTATGTTGCTCGTGCCACCTTGTTCAGCTCTCTCTGAATTTTTTATCCTTTAGCCATGGTACAAAGACACGACTTCATCATCAAGCTAGCACGAGCCCTCATGACATTCGGAGCACCCTCACATCGAATCGAGTCCCAACTTGTCGCTGCGGCACGAATCCTCGAGGTCGAAGCCGAGTTCATCCACCTTCCAAATGTCATCATTTGTTCGTTTGGAGACCAAGAAACTGCAACTTCGGAAACGCACTTTATCAAATGCGGCGGTCGCCTTGCACTTGGTAACCTCCACAAGGTGCATCTCATCTACCGATCTGTCGTCCACGACGAAATTAGCGCGAAGAAAGCTGCAGAGCAGCTCGAAAGCCTTTTAGCTGCACCACCACTCTATTCGGTTCTTTTCAGGTGCATGCTAGCCTTTTTCCTATCGGTACTCATATGCCCTCTCGCTTTTGGGGGATCGTTCCTCGACATGTGGTTCGCCGGAGTGGGAGCGTTCATCTTGTCCGCTCTCCAGCTTTGCGTTGCCACCAAAAGTGCAATGTACGCGAACGTCTTTGAGTCAGTTTTATTTCTCCACTCCTCTAGCTTGTCGGATCTGACCATGATTCAACAGGATTACTATCGCAATATTCGTGTCATTTTCTGCCAGGGCGCTCAGCAGCATTAGAAGCCAAATATTTTGCTACACTGCGATTTCGTCCGCCGGCATCATTGGGATCCTTCCTGGTTATCTTATTTGTGCGTTTCATTCGTGTTGGTTGCCTGGGGCGTCCGCTAATATCCTTGCAGTAAGCAGTTCGTTGGAGTTGGCGTCTAAAAACATCGTGTGCGGTAGCGTCAAGATGGTTTACGCATTGATCTATACACTCTTCTTGGTATGTGATGTCCTTTGACGTCTGTTCTTGCCTCACACATGTTGCAAAGGGTTTCGGTCTTCAAATCGGATCTGATCTTTACCTCCTCTTTGATCGTACTTCCCGACAACAACTTGACTCGTTAGCCGCAACTTTATCCGAAACTGTCGCGGTTGCTGGCACATGGATGGCCGACAACACTACCGCCTCCACAGAATTACCCCTTATAGGCACCTTCACTTTTACACATTCACTCCCTTTGTCTGCAAAGAGCATCGTCAATGGTTGCTACCGCCCTGCGTCGTCCCCGTGGTACCTCCAACCCTTCCCCTTCTGGACAGAGTTCGTCATTGTCCCCGTGTTCTCCATTCTTTCGTCGCTCGCCAATCTCCAACCAATCAAGAGCAAGCAGCTTCCCGTGATGGTCGTCATCTCATGCTGCTCGTACGCATCTAACAAGATAGCCAATCATTACATCTTCAATCGCTCGGATGTTGTCTCTGCCATCGGTGCTTTCACTGTGGGTCTCCTCGGAAACATATATTCACGAAAGATGGGAGGCACCGCATTTACTTCAATGGTGACTGGTGTCTTGTTTTTGGTCCCGGTATACCACATCCCCTTATAATTCAATTCGTTCCTATTGCTCATCATGACTCTATTCATGCAGTCGGGCCTCTCTCAAGCTGGAGGTATTACTGCGAGTGGAAATGGTATTGACATCGGAGGTGCCATGATTGCGGTCACTATCGGAATCACAGTTGGACTATTCATGAGCCAAGCACTCGTCTATATGTTCGGGTCACGCAAGAACGCTGCGGTCTTTTCCTTCTAAACATCCTCTCTTGGAACCGTTAAGTATAGTAGGCGTCTATATATGATTTTTTTTTCACCAAGGCAGAATGAGAGTGACAAATCCCAAATGCTAAGCATAAAGTGACATTTGCGTTCCATACTTTATGGTTCACTTCTTTCCATTGTGGGTTTGAAGACCTCTAAAACCTAACGGCCGGGGAATTCTCTATTGCTTCGACGGAGACCTTGTGGCCAACCAAAGTTCGAATGTTGTTGATTCCATATCTACAAGCCAAATTCGACGTTTAGCATCTGGTAAATTGAAACAGTGAGTGTCATTTACCGAATCATAGTAGGTCTTTCGAGACTCAATCCCCAGCCATGTACACGAACATCCTTCGGGAAACCCATGGGTTCGAGCATCTCAGGACGGAACATGCCACTATTGCCAACTTCAACCCAACGATTTAGCATTGGATGAAACGCAAATATTTCTAGTGATGGCTAGACAATTGCACCATTATGCCACCAATTTGACGATTCGTTAACAATTTTTGGTAGTGTCCGCAAGGATTGAATGAACGGACCTCGGTGTAGGGATTATAGGCGGGTTTGAACCTGAGATTCTCGATGCCCATCTTCTTGAAGAACACTCTCATGAAACCTGAGAATTGTGGATGTTTGGAAAAGTAAACAGAACGAGAAGTTGCAGATGGCTCACCAATTAAATCTGCCAATGTCAGATTCCGGTCTGCAACAACGCCTTCCACTTGATGGAACTCGGCAAGATGTGTCGCGTCCATGGTCTCATTCCTGAATACTCTGTCAATACTGAATAACTTTGCGGGTCGAAATCCATCATCTGTCGTTCCGTGAGCGGATTCTTTATCTTCGATTTTATTATCTCCGCTTTCTCCCCGGCACCTCATAGCTAGCTTCCATAACATCTGCGCACTTGAGCTTGTTGTGTGTGTCCTCAACAGTAACTTTCGTGACTCGTCGTGCACCCATGGGGCACGGTAGCCAGTGGATCCAAATCCACCAAATTGGTGAACATGTGACACACGAGAGTAATAGGCTGGGGGAGGAGGGAGGGAGATTGATGGATCTATTGGGATTCGGGAATCGTGTGAGGATCATATGATCGAAAAACTCGACAAAGACCGACCAGATAGGTAAAAAGTGTCTTGAAGGTCTCTGGCAGGATGCTGCTGAGGAACAAATAATGCGTCGAAGCACCAGAATCCCGACTCGACGTAAGATGAGGTCGGCATTTCTGAAAATCTGGATAAGTTGAGCAATTTTCCTTCTTCTATAAAGGAGTAGGATGTACACACCCCATTTCCAAAAAGATGTTCCGAATCTCTTCACGGACTTTGAGGAGCGGATGAAGGGCACCGCCGTTTGTTGTTATGCCTTCAGCATCAAAGTTGTACTTCTTGAAAGTTGCCGTTTTCCATGCCCCACTACCAGAGAACAGCATATGGAAAAGCAGGGAGTAATCACTATGCGATATACTCACGACGTGATCATATCTACCGTTAAATCGGTTTCAGGCTTCGTCGTAGATGTGCTGAAGTTCGGTCCTTTGTGAACCGTGAACCATTGACCTTTTCTAGCACATGGAGATATCAAATGACCGCCGTTGAAGTCGACGAAACTAATATACCTTTGTACGATCAGTTTCCGTTTGCGTAAGTCGGCTAAAGCTTTATCGCCTGCTTTGAGTGTTCCAGTCAAGTCGACTTCTTGTAAATCGGACTGAGTGATATCTTGTACGGTGGTGACCTGCCCAAGAGTGTGAGCATGCGAAAAATGAATGAGCCAGGATAAAAGTGTTTACAAGCCGGACTAGACCGTCTCCCTCTTTACTAATCCATCCATTCTTGAATGCACGACCTTGACCAACTTTTGCAGCATCGTCACCCACCCGTTTCTTTAGTTGTTGTGGTGTCAAAGGTGTGCCTACGCCTTTTGTGGGGAGCGCGGCCCATACGCGGGCTTCGTGAGAGCCTTCTAGTGCAATTTGTGCTCCTTCTGGGGTAAGCATGTGCGACGATATCTCGTGGGCTTGATATGTTATCATCTATAGAAATGTTGGGCCGGGTTGGCATAAAATGATAATTGAACGAACGTCGCGGCTCAGGAGCGAGTTCAAAGCACCAAGGACAGTGACCTGGGCATCCTGAGAATCTGCTGGTCCATTTTCACCTGGAAGAATGAGAGACCGAGTGTCCTCGATGGTGGAAGAAGAATCGAGCACATCCAGAACCAGTTGTTGGAGGGCCTCAGTCATCTTTCAGCTTGAGTTCACTGATTGATCACATGTGATCATGTCGGACACCATGACCTCAAGTTCGTTGCAGCAGGCTTGGGAACTCGCCCAGCCCAAGCTGGTCGCGATTCGTAACTCCTTGAATTTTCAGGGATCACCAACACCGCGTATCATTCGTGTTGGTCAGCTCGACTCTGAGCTTCTTGACCAAGAGCTTGTTCAAGTCCTCAAAGAACCTCTGAACAAGGCAATCTCTCTCATCGACGTATGTTGTCAAATATTCTGCCCGCGCTGATATCTCCAACTCACTTGTCAGATAGGCCTCACTCAAGACTCGTCTGGAACCCGAGTTGACGCTTCTCATTCAATTATCATTATACAAATTTTCCATTTGGAACCTTGGAGCATCCTATGGCGCGAAATTACAAGACCTCCGATATTTTGTCAGACCGTCTCTTGGCCAATCTCTGTCCCGTATGTATCTACAGCATACTTTACCCAGACCGATTGATCGAGCCTGCTTCATTCAGCCTCTGGTATTCCGCATCGAACATTACTCGTTCACGGCACACTTACAGTTCTAATACCATATATCCACGCTAGATTACGCACCCACGCTCTTTCCAATGCATGGCCAGACGCTCACACCTCCGATCGACGACGGAAGGCCTGGGGGGTTCTCACTACCTTGGAATCTTCTTACACCTTGCTTGGGCTTTTGAGCTTCATAATTTTTCTATGGGACGGACGGTAGTTACTTTTTTCTTTCGTAGTGTCTCCGTGCTAATTAACTACACAGATACCGCACAATCGCCGACAGAATACTCAACATGCGACTCGCGCCTTTGCATAGGCTAGTGAAACGTGACGTGAGCTACGAGTTCATGAATCGTCAGATGGTATGGCACGCATTTACAGTAAGTTCCACTGATCTATATACTCTTGTCTCTGTTCACCGGATATTATTCCAGGAATTCTTACTTTTCCTCCTTCCTCTTATCCCCGCCAGCTCTATTCGCCGGAATCTCACTCGTTTGACCACTTCCATTACTCTCACCTCAATTTCTTCCCATATTCCGACACCCCTACATTCCATCCTCGGTGTACCACGTGAGGAATTGCATGAGCCACTGCAAGACCGAAAGAAGAAACATGGAAAATATTGGTCCCTTCCCCTTGACCAATGTGCCATCTGCGCAGAAGCCGCCTCATTCACATTATATGGTTCTGATACCCGCAACACCTTCGCCTCGGCTTCCCCTCCCGCTTCTTCCACCTCTACTTCCGCTCTTTCTCAACCCTACAGCCCCCCCACTGGAACCGAAGCACCAGCTTGCCCACTATACATACCGTATCGTGCATCTTGCGGAGATGTGTACTGTTATCACTGTTTAGTAGAGTGCATGTTGAGCGCCGCTGATGAAGGCGAGGTGTGGGAGTGTTTAAGATGTGGAGAGAAAGTTCGGAGTGCGGACAGATTTGTTATTAGTACCGAAATCGAGCACGAGTGACTCAGCATCACCAACATAGATGCGATGGATTCATGAAAGAAGTTGCCCAGAGTCTGACAGACTGCGTACGCAAAGCCAGGCCGTTTATGTCATGTGCAATTGTGATTATTCCAGATGTTTGACTGTACTACCGTTTCGATTCATGGGGAGGCTATCTCGTCCTGGATTTGTTTCAAAACGTGAGGATCGGCTTCTGCCATGTACACGTCTCGGAAAACTTGTGTTCCTCCACACGCAATCTCTGCTTCCGCCAAGGCTGCCGCAACAAATGAGCTCAGCGTGGTTGTACGGACAACGTCGCGGTCATATATCTAAGGTGTGTGTCAGGTTGAATCGACTCTCGAGATCTATGTTATGCACTAACAGCTCTCCGCCGGTCGTATTCAAGTGTACCTTCACTACCTTGAAAGTAGCTGTGAGGAGGATCGTCGTCCTCCCAATAGCGTTTAACTTTTTCGAGCGGGTCGCTACGTGCCCCTACTCAGTATGGTTGACATAGACGAGTCAGCGCAATACGCACTCTTCTTCTTCAGCTGTCATGCAAAGTCGCACTTCTTTGATCTCACCAAAGACGTCCAACCAGAGATTAAACACTTCAGTCGAAAGACGCTTGAGAACCTCCGGGCGACCCGTTGACACTAGAGATGCAATTCCCATGGCAGAAAGTTTCCGGTGACAGGCTTGTGACATATTATCAAACTAAAAATTGGTGTTTAGGTGTGGAACGAATTTTTCAGAAAGGAAGCCGTACTTTACTCCACCATTGGTCAAGCAAGCCGTCATAAAGATCGAACTCTGGTTTGTTTTGGGAAGACGCGGTAGCAGCAATGAGCTGGACGAAGATCTGTCTATCCG
>Ga0209006_10002897_pt1 | contig 15624 bp, 15 predicted proteins | sample JacPin_JW_Ref_O2_FD_188567 | JGI IMG/M metagenome (GOLD analysis project Ga0209006, IMG submission 188567) | Forest soil microbial communities from Algoma, Ontario, Canada - Jack Pine, Ontario site 1_JW_Ref_O2 (SPAdes) (version 2) | ecosystem: Environmental > Terrestrial > Soil > Boreal... | reverse complement strand
TCGGTTCCACCGAAGGGACTCGAGTGGAAACACCCCATTTCGGCGCGCCTTAATGCCGGAGTTCAAAACGGTGTTTTGACCCAAGTCGCGACTGTCCCGAAGCCGAGGCAACTCCCGTATCCCCCGCTTTTCACAACCCTTAGCCAAAGCCCCGAAACGCTCAACTGGTCAGCTCGCATCGGCGCGTCGATCGTCACGCTGGCCGCTGATCTTGATATTGTCAGGTGGTTGTTTCAGGCCTACGTCGATGAAGCCGCTAAGCATGGTCGCAAGCTTCGCTTCGGCGAGTATTCGACGCGAGGGGGTGTAGTCCTGTGCCGCAACGTGGCGGTTGGCAAGACCCATGAAGAGGCGATGGAGACCGCGCGGCAAGGATCCGCATTTTGGACCCATTGGCTAGGCGAATTCGGCTTCTTCGAAGCGCTACGCATGAAGGGTCAGGAAGGGCCGGTTCCCAAGACATTCGAGCAGATGCTCAAAAGTGGCTTGCAGATCGTGGGCACTCCCGACGAGGTCGGCGAAGAGATCCAGCGTCTGAAGGATGAGCTCAACGTCGACTACATGATCTTCATCATGTACGCTGGAATGACGGAACATAAGCGAATGATGGAATCCATACAGTTGTTCGGAGAGAAGGTCATTCCGAAATTCGCGGATTGAGAGCGTTCTTGAAGCCAGCACGAATAAGCTTGAGGTATCGACTACGGTTCTTGGATAGGCAGTAGGCATGATAGACAGGCGGGCCGGCGACCTATCGGAGATCCGCTCCGTCGGCCGAGCGTTGGATCTTCTCGAAATCATGCGGCGCGCTGCGCCCGCCGGAGTACGCGTTTGTGACGCTGCCGGTAGTCTCGGCATTGATCCCGCAACCGCATCACGTCTGATGTCGACTCTGATAACGCGCGGTTACGCGAGCCGCATGCCGAATCGACGCTTCACCTTGGGCGCACGCTCGCTGCGCCTGGCCTCAGGCTGGGTCGACCGACTGTTGCAATTGGCCAGCGCGCCAATGCATAGGATCGCCGACACGTGCGGTGAGACCGTCTATCTCCTGCAACTGGTCGGAACGGAGGCGGTCACGCTGGCAAGACTGAGCGCCGGCCGGCGGGCGACGATCGACGGGGAAGTGGGGCCCAGCTATCCGCTCTGGCCGACGGCCGCCGGGCGAGCGCTCCTTGGCACGTTGCCGGCTGCGCAGAGCCAAGCGCTGTTGCCCGAGGAACCATTCCCGGCCTTCACAACACGAACCCAGACCACTTGGTCCGAGGTGTATGCCGCGGTGCGGGCCGGCAGGCGCAGTGGCATTTATTCCGAAGAGGGCGAGAACGATCTCTTCCTCGGCTGTTACGCCACGCCCCTGCAGCATGGCGTACAGGACGAGAAATTGGCGCTAGCGGTGAGCTTCGAAGCCAGACGGCCAGAAAGCGAGCGCCGGCTCATTCGGCTAGCGCTGCAACGCGAATGGCGAGAGTTTGCGTTGGACGCCTAGATGGTGAATGACCGGAATTGCAGAACCGACGTCCTTCAAGAGATCGCAAACTCATGGATGACGACGGTTCAATTGAAGTCGATCTGACGTGCAGACCACTTTCACACTCGAACAGCTCGCACAGCCGCAGATCGCCGAGGCCGACGGCATCCTGAAAACCTGCGTGCACTACGGCTTCTGCACCGCGACCTGCCCGACCTATGTGCTGTCCCGCGACGAGAACGACTCGCCGCGCGGCCGCATCGATCTGATCCGCGCCATGCTGGAAAAGGGCGGTCCGCCCGACGCCAAAACGGTGCATCATCTCGATCGCTGCCTGTCCTGCCTGTCGTGCATGACGACGTGCGCCGTGAAGGTCGACTACGCGCATCTCATCGACATCGCCCGCAACTATATCGAGGACAATTACCGCCGCCCGCTCGGCGAGCGTGTGCTCCGGCACCTGATTGCCGAGCTCTTGCCCGACCCGCGGCGTTTTGCGTTGGCGTTGCGGCTGGCGACCTTCGCGCGACCATTTGCCGGCATGCTGCCGTTGCGCCTGCGCAATTTGATCGAACTTGTCGGCGCGTGGCCTCCGGCTGGCGAAATTCTTACGCCGGGAAACCATCCGGCCGAAGGCGTTCGAAAGGCGCGCGTCGCCTTGCTGCCGAGCTGTGCGCAGCAGGCGCTCGACCGCAACATCAATGCGGCGACCCTTCGGCTGTTGCGGCGGCACGGCTGCGAGGTCCTGGTCGCGCCCGGTGTCGGCTGCTGCGGCGCGCTGCCGCTGCATATGGGGCGCAGCGGGCAGGGCAAGGCGCTGGCGCGCCGCAATGTCGCCGGCTGGAGCGCGGAAGCGGCGCGCGGTCTCGACGCGATCGTGGTCAATGCTTCGGGCTGCGGTACGACCGTCAAGGATTACGGACATTTCGTCGGCGGCGAACAGGCAAAAAGCGTTGGCGCGCTCGCGCGCGACGTCAGCGAGTTCCTGCTCGAGCTCGGGCTCGAGCGCGGCCGCGCTGCGCCTTATCGGGTCGCCTATCACGATGCCTGCTCGCTCCAGCACGGCCAGCGCGTAACCAGCGCGCCACGAAAGCTCCTGGCGCGCGCAGGGTTCGACGTGCTCGACGTGCCCGAGAGGCATTTCTGCTGCGGCTCCGCCGGCACCTACAATCTGCTGCAGCCCGAGATCGCAACGGCGCTTGGCGAGCGCAAGGCCGCGCATATCGCCAGCGTCGATCCGGACATCATCGCTGCCGGCAATCTCGGCTGCATGGTGCAGATCGGGCGCTTCGCCCAGGCGCCTATCGTGCACACGGTCGAACTATTGGACTGGGCGACCGGCGGCCCGATGCCGCCGGCGCTTACCGCCACGCGCTTGCGCGAGCCTGCCGTTCGCCGCGCGCCCGCGGCACAGGACGAAGCGACCAGCGCACCGGTTGCCGCCGATCCCAATCCAACCGGCATCTGGTGAGGCAGGCTGAAAGGCGTAAAGAGGGGGCTTCCATGACATCGCCGAATCTCGAAGCGTTTTTCTCCGCCATTACCGGTGCGCTCGGCGCCGACGGCGTCAATCGCTCGGAAGAGACGATCCGCCGTTACGGCGAGAACACGATGCCTGGCGGCGATCGCCCGCCCGCTGGCGTCGTCTACCCGGCCTCGACCGGCGACGTGCAACTGATCGTGCGCGCGGCGAACACCCACAAGGTCGCGCTCTATCCGATTTCGACCGGCAACAATATCGGGCTTGGCTCGCGCTCGGCGTCCGCCGCCGGCCAGGTCGTGGTCGATCTCGGCCGCAAGATGGATCGCATTCTCGACATCGACGAGAAACTTGCCTTCGTCGTGGTCGAGCCAGGCGTCAGCTATCAGGCCCTCTATGACGAACTCCTTCGCCGCGGCAACAAGCTCATGCTCGACGTGACCTCGGGGCCGCCGCAGGGCGGAATGATCGGCAATGCGCTCGACAAGGGCGCCGGTTACTCGCCCTACTTCGATCATTTCGGGTTCTCATGCGGACTCGAAATCGTGCTCGGCAACGGCGAGGTGCTACGCACCGGCGACGGCGCGCTCGATTCCAAGGACCTGATCAACTGGCACACGTCGAAATACAGCTTCGGACCGATCCTTGACGGGTTGTTCACCCAATCGAACTTCGGCATTGTCACCCGCATGGGCGTGTGGCTGTTGCCGCGGCCGCCGGCGGTGCGCTCGTTCCACTTCACCTTTCCGGACGATGACGATCTGCAAACAATCATCGAGCTGTGCCGGCCGCTGAAACTGTCGAACTTCGTGCCGACCTTGTTTCGGGTGACCAACGATCTTTATCTGTGCGGCTCCGAAGGCGAGAGCCCAGAATATCGAGCGAGCGGCGGCAAACGCTCGATTTCCGACGAGGGCCGCCATCATTTGCGCGAGCGCCACGGGCTTGGCGCCTGGAATGTGTCAGGTGCGTTCTACGGCACGAGCGCGGCGGCGATGGAGCCGCAGATCCAGCGCGTGCGCGACATGTTCGGCCAAAGCGGCAAGGCGCGCTATATCGCCCACGAGGATGCGACGGCGATCCCGCCCCTGCAGGTCGCGATCAACGCTTTCTCGGGCGTACCCTGTTTGGGCGAGCTCGGACTTCTGAAGTGGCGCCCCGGTGGCGGCAATATCTGGTTTGCGCCCGGTACGCCGATGGACGGCGGCGTTGCCAACGAGTTCCAGCGGCTGTGTCGGAAGATTTACGGAGAATTTGGCTTTGACTATACGGTGATGAACGTCTGCAGCGCGCGCTTCGCGCGCGGCCTGCATGTCATCACTTTCAACCGCGAGGATGCAGACGAGCGCGCGCGCGCCGATGCCTGCTACCGCAAAATGTCGGAAGAAGTCGTCGGCCGAGGCGTATTCGTTGGTCGCGCTCCGATCGACTACCACCCCTTTCACATGGCTCAGACGATGCCGGCGTTTCGCCAAGCGTGCGCAGGCATCAAGGCAGCGCTTGATCCGAACGGCATTATTGCGCCCGGTCGGTACGGCATCATAGAGGTGCCAGCTCACTGATGTCGCACGTCGAAGAAGGCGATCGGGTGGCTTGCTTGCGGTATGGGCCCGAGCTCCTGAAAGCTATTTCATCAGGCAGTCTTTTGCGTATGTATCGCCATAGTCCGTGAACACCCTTTTCACAATCTCGGTCTGATACCGTCCGTCCGAGCGTTTGGCGACCTTCGTGAGGTAGAAATCCTGGATCGGGTAATGATTGTTGTTGAATTTGAAAGATCCGCGAAGTGACTTGAAGTCAGCTCTCTTGAGCGCGGCGCGAAGGGCGTCCACGTCGGTCAAGTTGCCCCCGACCGCCCGCAGAGCGCTGTCGATCAGCATGGCGGCGTCGTAGGCCTGGAAGGCATACGTCGCAGGAACAGCATTGTATGCCTTGATGTATGCCTCAACGAATGCCTTGTTTTCCGGGTTGTCGAGATTGGGGGCCCAATCGGAGCCTGCGAACATTCCGAGCGCCGCGTCTTGCTGGGCCGGTAGCGTCGATTCATCAACCGTGAATGCCGACAGGAATGGGATCTTGTCGGCTAACCCGGCTTGACGAAATTGTTTGACGAAATTGACGCCCATTCCCCCGGGAATAAACGCAAAGATCGCGTCGGGATTGGTCGCCGCGATCTTTGCAATTTCCGACGAATAGTCGAGTTGGCCTAGCGGTACATAGATTTCGTCGACGATCTCCCCGGCGAATTTGTGCTTAAATCCGGCGGCCGCGTCCTTGCCGGCTTGGTAGTTCGGTACGATGATGATGACCCTCTTCATGCCAGACTCTTGAGCATATTGCCCGAGCACCTCGTGCACTTGGTCGTTCTGATAGGACGTCACGAAAAGGTTGGGGTTGTAGCCCTTGCCGGCAAAGCTCGAGGTACCGGCGTTTGGGCTGATCAGGAAGACGTTGGCGTCAGTGACCGGCTTCACGATCGCGGCAAGGATATTGGAAAATATTGGGCCGACGACGAAAGCTACCTTGTCGCGATCGGCCAGGGTCTTCGCTTTGGCCACTGCAATGTCAGGTTTAAGCTCATCATCGACGACCACGATCTCGGTTTCGCGGCCACCGAGCTTGCCGCCTAGCATCTTGACGGCGAGCTCAAAACCGTTCCGCTGCTGCAGACCCGGTACCGCGCCAGCGGCCACCGAGAGGGTCGTAATGATTCCGACCTTGAGTTTCTCCTGCGCGTTGGCCGACCACGGCAGGAGCATGCAGATAGCCACGACTGCCACGGAAAACCGCGAGAGTAGGGCAATGGCCGTGTTCATCGAGACTTCTCCGTTGCTGCTCAGCACGTCACCAATTGTCGACGGGCACGTTACGTCACATAGACAGTTTAGAACTAAAATGTTAATATGTGAAATATAAGGTGAGATAGCGAGAGAAAGTTGGCTTCGGTGCCGGCACGATTGGTCGGCGAGCAATACTAACGCCGGAAAAAGAACGCCGTGCGGCCGCGGGTAGGGACGTTGGGAGGATGTCGTGAAAGCCATCATTGCCGGCGGAGGAATCGGCGGGCTGACCGCCGCCCTGATGCTTCACGCGCGCGGAATAGATTGCGAAGTCTACGAGCAAGCGGAGACGGTCCGCGAGCTTGGGGTCGGCATCAATACGTTGCCGCATTCGATTCGCGAACTGGGGGAGCTTGGGCTCCTGGACAGATTGGACGCGGTCGCCATCCGCACCAATGAACTGATTTACGCCAATCGCTTTGGTCAGGAAGTGTGGCGCGAGCCTCGCGGTACCGGAGCGGGCTATGAGGTGCCGCAATTTTCGATCCATCGCGGGCGACTGCACGGCGTGATCCACCGGGCGGCATTGGCCCGGCTCGGCGAACATCGTGTCCGCACCAACCATCGCCTTGGTGCCTTCAGGCAGGAAGTGGGTTGCATACGGGCTTATTTTTTCGACCGCGCAGGCTGCCATAGGCGAACGGCAGTCGGCGACGTCCTGATCGGCGCCGATGGAATTCACTCAACGGCGCGCGCAATCCTTTTCCCCGCCGAGGGCCCCCCGCGATGGAATGGGATCATGGCATGGCGCGGCGCGACCGATTGGCCGCTTTTCCTGGACGGACGCTCCATGATCGTCGCTGGTGGGCTGAGTTCAAAATTCGTTATCTATCCGATCGCAGAAGGGACACGACCGGACCGGCGATTGACCAACTGGGCGGTGCTCGCGCGCATCGGCGATGGCTCGCACCCCCGCCGCGAAAAGAGGATTGGTCGCGGTTGGGCCAACTGGACGATTTGATGCCGCATGTTCGGCACTTTCGCATTCCCTACGTCGACGTCGCGCGTCTGATCGAGGGTACGTTCGAATTCTGGGAATATCCGATGTGCGATCGCGACCCGCTGCCGCGCTGGTCGCATGGTAGAATCACCCTGCTGGGAGACGCTGCCCATCCCATGTATCCGGTTGGCTCAAACGGCGCGTCACAGGCGATCCTTGACGCAAGGGTGCTGGCAGACAGGCTCGTCGCCGCCGAGCATTCGGCTCACGCATTGTGGGAATACGAGAAGTCGCGGTTGCCGGCGACAGCTCAGATTGTGCACATGAACAGAAAGGGCGGCCCAGAGGGTGTTATTGATCTGATTGAGGGTCTCGCGCCAAATGGCTTCGCGAACATCGATGACGTGCTGCCCTTAACGCAACGCGTGGCTATTGTTCGCGGCTATGCTTCGACGGCCGGCTACGCGGTCGAGCAGGTCAATCGGACCATCGTGAAAGCCGCTTGAGCCGCAAGCGGCAGATCAATCACTGAGGCGGCGGCAGGACCGCCACTTCGTATTTCGAGGCCAGCGTGGTGACTGCTTCAGGGGTCTGCTCCGGTAAGCTGTGCAGGGCCCAAAACAGATCGTAAAGCTTGCGTGCGGGTGAAACCAGAACAAGCATTTCACGACCTGATCCGATTTGTTGAAGATGCCATGTGCGACATTCATCGGCAGTCGAATGAAATCGCCGCCGGTCGCCACCTGCTCTCTACCGTCCAGCAGGAGATCGAAACGGCCTTCGAGGATGTAGATGAATTCGTCCTGAGTCGGATGGATATGCGGAGGAACGAAGGTGCCCGGCGGAAAGGTGGCGTGCCAGGCAAACGAGCTATCCGACAAATGCTTCGGCACATACGTCTGACCGAGGATATTCCAAACAATGCCGTCAATCCCAGTGCCAGCCTTGGTGACGCCTGCGCTGAACATGTTTGCTCCCGCGGACATTTGTCTATTTCACGAACGCCAATCCACGTCTGAAAGACCAAAACATTAGGACTAAGATGTTTAATTGTTAATAATCTCTTCGACGCAGCAAGTGCGCCTGCTGACCTGCCGCGAATTTCCGAGCTGGGCCATCGGCAGGTGAACTACTTTGATGGCGGCTTTCCCGGATGTTGAACACGGGTCAACAGAAAGGCCTTTTGCGCAGCAAAGAGTTCCAGCATCACTTTCTTGTCCTTGGCGGCAAGCACAGAGAAGAACTCGGCGATCCACGCCGCGTTCGCCTTTGCGGCAGCGCGAAAAAGTTTTCTGCCTTTGGGCGTGAGCCGAACCAGGAATGCGCGGCGGCTATGCGGATCGGCGGCGCGTTCGACCAAACCGTCGGCCTCGAGCTCGTCGGTAAGGCCGGTGATGTTGCCGGTCGTCACCATAAGCCGGTTAGAAATTTCTCCCATGCGCAGGCCGGTCTTGGTCGGCTCAAGCTGTGCCATCAGATCGAAACGAGAGAGACTCATATTGAAGGAAGCGCGCAGACGGCGGCGGGCTTCGTTGTTTATCAGCTTGTGTACCGACATCATCCGAAGCCAAAGCCGGAGGTCCAGCTGATCGGTCAACGCCGCGCGAGTCTCAAAATCATTGAGCGGTTCGCTTGCCGCAGTGTTGCTTTTGACAAAATTCATTGTCATTTCTTCCCAGCTGCCGGCCCGGCCGCGGAGCGGCCGAGCGCCAGCTATTGTTTCCAGACCTCGTTGCCAATCTCGACCACGAGCCGCAGCTTCGCCGCTTGATCCTGGAGTGTGAGAGGGCTGCCACTCAGATTGGTGGCAAACCCGCATTGCGGGCTCACCCCGAGTTGATCGAGTGGCGCGAATTTGGCAGCTTCCTCGATCCGGCGCAACAACGGTGCTTTGTCCTCAAGTGTGGGCGTCTTGCTGCTGATCAGGCCGAGAACAGCCATCTTTCCTTTGGGCAGCGATGCCAGTGGCGAGAAGTCGCCGGCGCGCGGCGAATCGTATTCCATAAAGAATACGTCGATACCCGGGATATTGAAAATTCGGTCGGCGACCCGGCCATAGCCGCCGGCGGCGAGCCAGCGCCCGCGATAGTTTCCGCGACACAGGTGCATCCCGACGGTCAAACTCGCCGGCTTGTCGCGGACCGCCGCGGACAAGACCGCGATATAGGCCTCGATCAGCGCGTCCGGATCCTCTCCCAGGCTGCGGATGCGTTCGTTGACGCGCGCGTCCTCCATCATCGCGAGAGGCACCTCGTCCAGTTGAACGAACGTGCAGCCGAACGCGGCGAGCTCGACGAATTCCTCGCGGTAGACGGCGGCAAGATCGGTGAAATACTCCGCCATGTCGGCGTAGGCCGCCGGATCGACGCGCTCGCGGCCGCCGAGAAAGTTGACGTAGGGCGGGGCGGGCAGGGTGACCTTCGCGATGTGAGAGGTGAGCGAGCGCACGAACCTGAATTCTTCGGTTGTGATACCGCGTGTGCGACTGAGCCTGCCAACGGTGTAGGGCGCGTAGGCTTGCGCGGTATCGCCCGCGTCGTTCGAAAACACGAAGGGCGTCGCCTTCACCGACATGCCCTCGACCGTCTTCACGAAATGACTGAAGAAGGCGCCACGGCGAAATTCGCCGTCGGTTACCGCCTGCAGCCCGATGTCCTCCTGGAAGCGGATGACCTTGCGAATAGCGTCATCCTCCAGACCGTGCAACTCGCTTTCGGCCATCGCGCCTTCACGGACCTTATGCCGCGCCTCAATCAGCGCGGGCGGGCGCAACAGGCTGCCGACGTGATCGGCGTGAAAAGGCGGGGTGTTCCTCATATCGTTCTCCCGAATGCGCCCGATAGGCGCGGCTCGACCCGTCTGAAACCGCTGCAGGCCCGCGTGGCGATGATGGCCATGCAGGGCAAAAAGTGTTGCTCAGGACCCCGCCGCGGGCTTGGCTGAAAAGTACTCACGCTTCGCCGCAATGCTCTCCCAATCGAGCGCTTCCGCGCCCGGCGGTTTCTTGCTGCTGATGTTCGGCCATGCCTTGGAGAAAGCCGCGTTGATCTCGATCCAGTGTTCGATGCAGGCTTCGGTGTCGGCCTTGATCGCGTCGATCGGACATTCGGGCTCGCACACCCCGCAATCGATGCACTGATCGGGATCGATCACCAGCATGTTCTCGCCTTCGTAGAAGCAGTCCACCGGACAAACTTCCACACAGTCGGTGTACTTGCACTTGATGCAGGCTTCGGTAACGACGAAGGTCATGGATCACTGCCTGGCTGTTTGGCGGTTTGCGCGAAAACGCCCGGCCGGGCGTCCTCGGAGGGTTGCCACGGTGGCGCTGTGAGTCGGCGCTTGCCGTCCTCGGTCAGCGTCGCGCCGGGAACATCAAGCTTTTCTCGATCCCAGAGCTGACAGGTCACCGGCTTGTGCTTTTGATCGAGGGCCTCGCAATAGTTGTTATAGCTGCAGGTCCGGACCGCACTTCCTTCTCCGTGCGAAATCTTCAGAAACCAGTCCGGATCGGCAAGCGACTGCCGTGCTGCGCCGACGACGTCGCAAGTGCCGTCAGCAAGAAGACCCTCGGCCATTTCGAAATTGTGCACCCCGCCGCTGCATATGAGCGTGGTGTCGAAGCCAGCCTCCCGGATGGCGCGCCGTATTTGTGCCGTTGGCTCTCTATTCCGTCCGAACGGACCGCGTTCATCCGAAATGTATTGAGGCATGCACTCGTATCCGCTTGGCCCCGTATAGGGATACGCTGCCGCCCCGATATTTGGCTGCTTGGCATCATCGAACTTGCCGCCGCGAGACGTGGAAATGAAATCCATGTTCGCGCGCGCGAATGCGACTCCGAAAAACATCGCGTCGTCGAGGGTGCTGCCGCCATCAATGCATTCGTCGGCCAAATAGCGGCAACCGACCACATAATCGGGGCCCACGCGCGCACGGACCGCTGCCAGCACCTCAAGGGGCAAGCGAACGCGCTGCTCGCGCACACCTCCGTAGCCGTCCTCCCGCGTGTTGGTGCGCGAGAGAAACGACGCCATCGTATAGGCGTGCGCAAAGTGCAGCTCGACGCCATCGAAACCGGCCGCCTTTGCCCGCAGCGCCGCGTCGGCAAACAACGGCGGCACCACCGCAGGCAGATCGCGAATGTGTGGGATTTCCATGTCGGTGACGCGCTCGCGATGGCCAAAGCGCAGGGATTGGAGCTCTTGGGGAGAGAGAATTCGCGCAAGCTCGCTATCGTCCAGCGTTGTCAAACGCGTCCTCACCTCGCCGTCGCCGAGGTTGCAATCGCCCAAAGCGCGACGGTGCAGATCGGTGATGCGCAGGTGTTGCTGTAGGAATTTGCTGCGTTCCGGGCGCCGCCGGATCGCCAGGAAGTCGATCAGTTGGATGAACAGCTTGGTGTGGCCGCCACTGGCTTCGTCTACCGCGGCGGTGAGCCGCTGCAGTCCCGGCACGAACCGGTCATGGCCGATGCGCAACAGGGGACCGCTGGGCACGTCACGGATTCCGGTCGCTTCCACAACGATGGCGCCGGGTCGCCCGACAGCAAAGCGCGCGTACCAGTCGATTACTTCGGCGGTGACGAAGCCATCGTCGGTGGCCCGCCACGGCACCATGGCGGGCACCCAGGTCCGCTGCCGAAGCGATACGTTTCCCACCGCCAGGGGCGAGAACAGCCGCGACCGCGCGGCTTCCTCGATCGTTGGAATCCGGCCCGGCGCCGGCTCGAAGCGGATGCGTTGCGGAGGTCGCCACATTGTCCTTCGCGCCCGTTGCTCGTGGTGTTTGACTTCGGTCGATGAGTTTAGATATAAATATCTTAGTTATAAACTATTGGGATGGCAATGACGGCGCCAGCAGCGAATTCGGCCAAAACCGGTGCCGGGTTGGCATTGGGCTTCGGGCTAGTGTTTGCCGACCTGTACGGTCGCGCCGGCTTGGAGCGGCTGGATGCGATATTCCTTGCTTTCCTGGAGGTCGTGGACGCCGGCCTGCATGATCGTTTAATCGATGCCCGCCGCGATGGCGGTCCCGATGACCGGAAAGCGCAGGCGGACTTGCTTCTGGCGCTCGTTCCCCATGTCGAGGATTTCATCGGCGATCTGTTCAACATCGCCGCAGAGGTCTGGACGCTTCAGGCGCCGCATCACCTGGCGCCGTTTCATGCGATGAAGCGATCATTCGTGCAGCGACGTGCGACCAAGGGGAAGACCGCCGCCGATGCCGCAAAGATTGACGGTCCGGCGATTGCACGGCTGCTTGGCGTTGACTGGGGCGTGGGTCGATGTCGACCGCGGGCTCGTCTCGACCATTGTACTTGAAATGGGCGGATCGTCCAACATCTGCGCCTCCTTCCGCCCTGGTGATCCGGTGGTCCTGATGGGCCCGATCGGCGATCCGACCGAGATCGCACCGGGCGAGACTTATTTGCTTGCCGGCGGCGGCTTGGGTAACGCGGTACTGTTTTCGATCGGCCAGGCGGCGCGGGCAAAGGGGTCGAAAGTCTTGTATTTCGCCGCCTACAAGGCGCCGCAGGACAGGTTCAAGGCCGGGCAGATCGAACGCGCGGCGGACGCGGTCGTCTGGTGCAGCGACACCGCGCCGGGGTTAACCCCCGGACGCCCGCAGGATTGTGCTTTTGTCGGCAACATCGTCGAAGCCATACAGGCCTATGGCCAGGGAACGCTAGGCGATGGCGGGATCAAGCTCGCTGATGTCACCCGCTTGATCGCAATCGGATCCGACGCGATGATGGCAGCGATCGCGCGTGCCCGGGGCGGGGCGTTGCGGCCTTATCTTTCTCCGCAGCACCACGCGATTGCTTCGGTCAATTCGCCGATGCAATGCATGATGAAGGAAATTTGCGGCCAGTGCCTGCAGCGGCATCGCCCGTTCACCAACGCGGAGACGGTTGTGTTTTCTTGTGCCGGTCAGGATCAGCCGCTTGATTGGATCGACTTCCCGGGCTTGCCGGCGCGTCTGCGACAAAACTCGGTACCGGAGAAGTTGACGCGACGCTGGATTGAATTCGCCGCGCGTGAGCCAGCTGCTGAGATCGGAGGCTTTGGAGCGGACCTATGACCGTCTATCCACCTTTCAGCACCATGCTCGACCCGAGTGCTTTTGTTGACGATTTTGCGCGCCGCGGCCTTCCGTCTCCAGAGCTTTGGCCCGTGATCGATCAGGCGGCGCTGGCTCGACTAGGGTATCCCAAGCAGACGAATGCCGCGGTCGAGGTGCTCGACCGGGCGGTGGCACAGGGGCTGGGCTCGCGTCCCTGCATACGCTCGGCGAAGGCGACGTGGACCTATGCCGAGCTACTCGAAAAAGCCAATCGGATCGCCGGCGTGCTTGTCAACGAGATGGGCCTCGTTTCCGGCAACCGCGTGCTGCTGCGTTCGGCCAACAATCCGATGCTGGCGGCATGCTGGTACGCGGTGCTTAAGGCAGGCGGAATTGCCGTGACCACCATGCCGCTGCTGCGTTCGCGCGAGCTTGCTCAAATTTGCAACAAGACCGAGGCTCAATTTGCCCTGTGCGATGCCCGCCTCGCCGATGAGCTCGAAGCGACGCTGCCGCTGTGTCAGAACCTGCGGCAGGTGCGGTATTTCAATAGCGATAGTGTCGTTTCTTTGGACCGGCTGATGAACAATCAGCCTGACGTTTTCAACAATATCCTAACGTCGCACGATGACGTTGCACTTATTGCGTTCACCTCGGGCACCACAGGCCCGGCCAAGGCCACTGTCCACTTCCACCGCGATGTGCTGGCGATTTGCGATTGCTACCCGGCCGAGATCCTGCGGTCAGGCGCGGACGATGTATTCACCGGTACCGCCCCGCTCGGTTTCACTTACGGGCTCGGCTCGCTGCTCTTGTTTCCCATGCGCCGCGGCAGTTCGACGGTGTTGCTCGAGCAGAGCAGCCCGGAAATCCTACTGCAGGCGGTGCAGGACTTTCGTGTGACCATCTTGCTGATAGGTCCGACGATGTACCGCGGCATGGCCGTGTACACCGATCGGTTTGACTTGTCGAGCCTTCACACTTGTTGCTCGGCCGGCGAACATTTGCCGCTTGCAGTATATGAGGAGTGGCTGCGGCGCACGGGCGTTCGCATTCTCGATTTCATGGGTTCGACCGAGATGCTGCATGCCTTTATCGGCGTTCCGCGCGACGATATTCGTCCAGGCTCGACCGGAACGGCACTGCCCGGTTATCAGGTCATGGTGGTCGACGAAGCGATGAACCCGCTCCCGCCTGGTCAGATCGGACGCCTTGCGGTTCGTGGACCGATAGGCTGCCGTTATCTGAATGATCCTATCCGGCAGAAGAACTATGTGGTCAACGGCTGGAATCTCTCCGGCGACGCCTTCCACGCCGATGAGGACGGCTATTTTTGGTACCACTCCCGAACCGACGATATGATCGTCAGTTCCGGCTACAACATTTCCGGGCAAGAAATCGAAGAGGTGCTGCTCGAACACCCGAGCGTCGGCGAATGCGCAGTCGTCGGCGTTCCGCATCCCGATCGAGGCCATATTGTCAAAGCCTTCATCGTGTTGCGCAAGGATGCGAATGGTGGCGACGAGCTATCACGCGCCATTCAGGATTTCGTCAAAGAAGCCATCGCCCCCTACAAGTATCCGCGCGCCGTTGAATTCATCGACGAACTACCCAAGACGCAGACCGGCAAGGTCAATCGGGCGGCGCTCCGTGCGCGCGGCTAGATCGCTCTCACTTGTTCTTGCTTGCGATCAGGGCCGGCGGGGCACGCGACGCCTGCAGCAATTCCTCCACGCGTCTCGTTTCCACGCCGTGCACCTCGGCATTCTCGGCCAATACTCTCGGTGAAAGATTTTCAAAGAAGGTGCGATGACTGATCAGAGGCTCGCGGCTCGGCGTGTTCGAGTTGAGAACCAGGCGGACAATGTCGGGTCGAGAATAGTGTCCGGCCGTGTCGACGATGGATTTGAAAGCCTTAATCATCCAGGCCTGCAACTCGGCGTGAACGATTTGGGATCCCTCCACCGGTCCGGCCAGCGGAATACCGAGCGGGGCAATGATCGAGCTTCCGCCGCGCGCATAACGCTGAAGATAGGTTTGGGGGCTCTCTTGTGATTATGGGACAGGGACAAACGGCGGCAGCATCCGTCAATGGCAAATAGATCGAACCGAGTCTCCAAGCCTCATATGCCGCAAACGAGAGAGGACCGATTGATGCTCGCCGGCGCGCGTCTCAAACGGTTGATGCGAATCCGAGACAGCGCCGCTGCTCATTCCAATCGAGCGGTAGGCGTGTGTCATCCATGAGACGGCGCGCGGTCAGTTCAGGCGGATGTCTGCCGTTGAGGATCGCGCTGACGATGTCCGGCGCCAAAACCGTGAGGCGAAAGAGCCGTGTCGCATAGGACGGTACGACGCCCTCAATCTCGGCAATGTCCTCAAAGGTAAGGCTTCGATCTGCGAGAAGTTGATCCCGGATAGCATTGGCGCGGACGAGAAGACGCACCAAGCCGCTGTCCGGAGTTGCGGGTTCCGATCCATCAGTGACGACAATCCGCATCTCTTTGCCGGTGCGTTTGAGGCACGCAGGGATGGACAGCGTTGTCACTTGGTTATTTGTCTCGGATTCGGGTTGCTCGTTTGGCCCGACTTTTTTTGTCACCCCATTAATGTGCGCGCGGTCGCTTTTGAGTTGCGGCGTTGGGAGCGGCATGTTGGACCAACTCAAGGATGGCGGCAGGGTCAGCAAGCCAGTCGCGGATGCGGCGCACAAGAAGAGTTTCAAGGGCAGCCGCAGGGATTCGCTGGCTCTCGGTTTTGGCTTTCGTCGATGCTCCCAATAGTGACCGGGAGATGTAGTACCGGTAGCGAGTCCTTTTTTTGTCGC
>Ga0209006_10002896_pt1 | contig 15625 bp, 13 predicted proteins | sample JacPin_JW_Ref_O2_FD_188567 | JGI IMG/M metagenome (GOLD analysis project Ga0209006, IMG submission 188567) | Forest soil microbial communities from Algoma, Ontario, Canada - Jack Pine, Ontario site 1_JW_Ref_O2 (SPAdes) (version 2) | ecosystem: Environmental > Terrestrial > Soil > Boreal... | reverse complement strand
CCGAGCGCGCTAACTACCAGATCGTTGCGACTCCTAAGATCCTTGCGCTCGTCGGCATCCTTCGCGTTCGCTATGCTGGCCAAATGAGAGCGCTGGAAAACAGAAAGGTGGGTTTCAGGATCTTGAATATCTCTCGCTACTCCACTAATAAAACTCTGCAAATCCTGCGTGCCGCCGGCGTATATGAATCCCCGTTCACTGCCGTCGGAATTGATGTAAGCGACTGCGTGTTTCTTCAACTCGTCCAGATGGGTCTCTACCCATTCGACGGAACCTAGCAGACCCGGCTCCTCCCCATCCCATGCGCAGTAGATGATCGTGCGCTTCGGAACCCAACCCTGCCGGTGCAAATCGCCCAGCATTCGTGCTTCTTCCAGCAGCGCTGCCTGACCAGAAATCGGATCATCGGCCCCGTTAACCCACGCATCGTGATGGTTCCCACGCACCACCCACTGCCCGTCGTCGGATCCGTGCAAGGTAGCGATCACGTCATAGATCGGTTTCATGTCCCAGTTTGAAGTGACCTTCAAGTGAACTTTCGCCGGGCCCGGCCCTATTCGATAGGTGATCGGCAATGCTCCCCGCCACTCCGGCGGAGCAATCGGCCCTCTTAGTGCGGATAGAAGTGGAAGTGCATCGGCGTATGAAATTGGTAGTACAGGAATCTTTGTGATGGTCTTGGCTTCTGCGATGGCAAGCCGTTTCGCATCGGCGGTTGCGCCGACGCCCGGCGTCAACGGATCGCCGGGATAATCCGTGTCCATCACACTGCCGCGCTGCACCCCTTCGCGAGGCCGCCAGCCTCCGGCAGGAAAATCGTCCCCATTGTAGTAGCCGTCGCCCTTAGGATCGGAATAGATAATGCAGCCAATGGCTCCATGTTCGCCGGCAACTTTGGGCTTTATTCCCCGCCAACCTCCTCCGTACCGTGCAATGACGATCGCGCCTTTCACCGAGATTCCCAGCCGATCCAGTTGATCGTAGTCCTCGCGGTTGCCATCGTTCACGTACACCAGGGGCGCAGTCACATCTCCGTCGGCGGAATAGGCGTTGTAAGTAGGCAGCTGTTCTGCCGTTTGGCCCGACGTCGGATCAATTGAAAGCACCGGCTCCCGGAGCTTCGCGGTGAACTTGGTTGGCGCCACTAACTCAACGACTCGTTCTTTCGGAGTCGGAAACAACACGGTGAACGTTTCGATCCGCGCGTCGAATCCCCACTCCTTGTACTTGGACAAAATCCATTCCGCATTATCTTTGTCATAAGGCGATCCGACATGGTGCGGGCGGGCGCTCAATCGCCTCATATTCTCGCGAATGTTATTGGGAACGATCCCGTCGCGAAACTTCTTTTCCCAATCGGCCTCGCCTGATGAAGTTGTAGCGCTGAACCCGTCCAAGGTCGAACTCGCCGCTGTGGAAGGTTTCAGATCTTTGGATTGGGACGAAACTAACTGAGTGACTGCCAGCACCGAACAACATATCCATCGAAGCGTCATTAAATCCTCTGGTCGAAATGATAAGCGACCGTATAAAGCACTGTTCGAAACTGCTCAGATGACACTAGTGCGATAGCGAAGAATACCGCGCTAATCACCCCAAGGCACTGTGACACAGCTCCGAATTTGGGCCAACAATAACAACCCGGTTCCACACTCAGCGATGAAATCGCCCAACAACGACACCCTTTGCGAGTATATGGCCGTCCATCGCACGAAGCACATCGGTTTCGGTTGCGGTCGATGACAAGCTCAGCTTCATATCCAATGCAAAAAGCTCAAATGTGTAATGGTGAAAAGGGCCGGGAGCCGGTGCCCCCATCCCGATATAGCCCACTTTCTTGGTGTAGTTCAGACCTTGTACCGCACCGTCAGGAAGTTGTCCTACAGCAGGAACCTTCTCGGGAAGTTCGCGCGAGGAGGCGGGAATATTGAAAATTATCCAATGCAGAATTTCGATGGTGGTGTTGTCCACGGAGGTGTCCGGATCACGCTCAATGAGGGCAAAACTAACGACCTTATCGGGAACATTCGTCCAGATCAACTTCGGGGAAACAGGAGGCCCTGACGCGGCCGCCGTATATTTCGTCGGAATGATGCCGCCATCCTCAAACGCAGTCGTCGTTAGAGTCAGTCCCGGCTTGGCCTGGGCGAGCACGCTTGGTGGCGTCGCGAATGCCAGCGCCAACAACGCACTCCATACCAACAAACCAGAAGTCTTGAGTATTCTTCCCCTCACGTTGCGATCTTCCAAAAATCTCATCCTGTCCTCCTGTTGTCGTGTCGAACACGGCTCTTCAGAGTAACTATTTATGAGCGCTACTTTGCAACGGAGAGAGGCGCAGAGAGTGAGCGCCGGGAGCCCGATGTTCCGGGGCCGTGAGCTTTGCCGCGAGGTATCCGTGCAACACTCCCAGGCCGCTGCCAATAAGCAGCGAAATCGGAACTACGATAAGCACGTTAGAGAGACTCGCCTGGCTCATCGAAAGCATCGAGAACGCGTGCGGTTCGAGCGTGAGAAACGCAAATGCCGAAGCAAATCCGCAGAAGGTAGCCGGGACATTACTCAGGACTTCAAAGCGAGACGCAAGGACGATGAAGAAAGAAGCGATTCCGGCCGCAATCGCGGACGAAATTGAAGCGCGAAGGCGCAGCCAATCTCCTACGACAGAGATGGCAACGAGCCACGCCATAACTACCCCGAAGACCATGCATACGGAGCTGGTCACCAACGCTTTGCGATTCGCTCCCGATTGGTCGTAACTGGCCCAACCGATAAACGCGGCCCAGATCATCAACCCAGGGAAAGCCGCGAATGCCCAGACGGAGACAGCAGCCAAAATCGCGGCCGCCAACGCTCCTGCGTGCAGAGGTTTAAGTTTCATCCAGGCTCCAGTGAATTCAAGACGGGGAATGAAGTTACAGCGCCGACTCGCGTTGCTTGATTTCGTCGTTTGATATCGTCGTTTGATATCTACGACGCGTTTGCCGAAATTCTCATCGCCGGATGAAACTGAGCCAACCAGCGCATGATTTCCGTGCGCGCGAGTCCAGAGTTACCCACCTGGCAATGCATTTGCGCTCCTTCGCGCGCCGTAAACATGCGAGCTGTCACAGATTGCGCGCAAACCAGTTCACGCATGATGCGATAGAGCCACTCTGCATGAAAAAGATGGTCATCTTCGCCTTCTGTAAGTAAGACATCCTGTTTCACGTTGTGCAAAACGCCTTCCAGATTGTGAGTATCCAGACTGGCCATGCAATCAAAAGGTGTTTTCGTCCCGGTGATGTGCATGCCTTGCGTGATGCACCAATTAAAGCAAGTACTTTGAGAACGCTGTTCGGCTATGAGCGACTCAACGGCGTTTCGATCGCCGGCTTTAAACAACGAGAGTAGATGTTTTTCCTGGCCCGGCGTTGCTTGCCTCAGCGTCATATCCAGACCCCAGTAAGTCGCGGGCAACGAAATGACATGTTTAATACGAGGCTCGAAAGCGGCGGCGCGAAGCGCTAAATATCCGCCACAAGAGGCGCCAAGCCAGTCAACTTCTCTTAGTTTGAAATAATCGAGCACAGCCTTGGCGAATTTTTCCCATTCATAGGTAAAGAAAATTCCTTGACGAAGCGCGCCCCCCTGTCCGGGTCCATCAAATCCAAGAACGGTCCAGCCATGGTCGGAGAATGGTTCCAGAAATGGATAAAATTCTTCCACGAACGAGTCGTAGCCTCCATGGAAGACAAGGGTGGCCAACTCTTTGCCTTTCGCGGGAATACGAAATCCCGGCAGATGCCCGCCCGGATAAGGGATTTCATGTCGCTCATAGCCCTTCACATCCTTCATCGCCAGAGCGTAATTGCGTGCGAAATCGTCGTAGAGGCTGTTGCGAATATCGCCGGCCGGTAGATAGAACTCGGCATTGTGGTAAAAAGCAGCCGCATCGGGCCAGCGTTTTTCTTTCTCAGCTTTTCTCGCAGCCGCCAGCCACGCCGACGACCAGGTATCGAAATCTTTGATTTGCGAGGCGACCGCGCGCGTCTCTTCGATGCGGGCCGTCGCTTTACCATCGTTCAAAGCCCTATTCAGCGTGTAGTTCATGCCCAAATCAGACAGCATATGCAAATAAGCCATTAAGCCAAGCGCCTCCCCTGGGACCAAGGGCTGAATACTAGTTTCCGGTAGAGATTGAGTCAACGGTTAATCGCCGGTTTATAAAGGGCCGCCTACATTGCGATAACGTCGTTCCCGCGGTGGCGATACCGACGTTCTCGATTACACCATTTCCGTGCCCCACAAATCGTGGAGATGCACGATCCCCAGCAACCGCGGTGCGTCACCGCCGTCATCCACAACCGCGAGTGATGTGATCTTCATTTCTTCCATACGCGCGAGCGCCGTCGCCGCGAACTCCTGCGGCCCAATCGTTCTTGGAGTTTTCGTCATGCAATCCTGGGCCGTCAGATCGAGCGTGTCTTTACCTCGCTCTTGCAGCAACCGCCGTAGATCGCCGTCGCTGATCACACCCAGCAAACGATCGCCGTCCACCACTGCGGTGATCCCCAACTTCTTGCGCGACATTTCATAAATCACGTCCGGCATCTTGGTATGTGCTTTCACTCGCGGAACGGCATCTCCCGAGTGCATCAGGGATTCAACCCGTGCCAACCGCTTCCCCAGTTTGCCGCCCGGGTGCAGGTTGGCGAAATCCTCTTCTTTAAACCCTCGCTTTTCCGAAAGTGCCACCGCCAACGCATCGCCCAAAGCAAGCATCGTAGTAGTCGAAGCCGTGGGAGCAAGCCCAAGTGAACAAGCTTCCTTCGAAATCGAGCAATCCAAAGCCACGTCGGCGGAAGACGCGAGCGTGGAAGCCCGCGTCGAGCGGCCGCCCGTTCCCTTCTCCGCAAAATCATCGCAGGTCATCGCGATCAGCGGCACCTGCAAGCGCTTAATGGTAGCCACCAACTGCAGAATTTCTTCCGTCTCGCCGCTCGCCGAAAGCGCGAGCACCACATCCCCGCGCACAATCATCCCCAGATCGCCATGCATTGCATCCACAGGATGCAGATAAAGCGCCGGAGAGCCCGTCGAATTTAAGGTAGCCGCGATCTTGCGCGCGATGAGCCCGCTCTTTCCCATTCCGGTGACCACAACGCGTCCCTGGCAACCAAAGAGAAGTTCTAGTGCCCGATCGAATTCCGCGGCCATCGGCCCCGCCAGCCGGTCGGCCAAGGCTCGCAAGGCTTCCGCCTCGATCCGCACCACGTTTTCGCCAGCATGTTTCATACGGTGCAAATGTTAGCAGATCAAGGAAATTATCTTTAATACAAGACAAATTGTGTTGGCGATTTCAGATCCCAATCGTCCAATACACGCATTACAATCGAAATTGCGAATTCTAGGAATCGACTCACCAACTATGATGACCTTGAGCCGTCTCTTTTCCCTGCGAGGTATGCTTTCACTTATGAGCACTTTAATACCGGCCGTGGCCGTCACCATTGGCTTCGCCAACCCCACCTTGGCCGCGGCGGCGGAGTTCGGCCCCTCCAATCCTTTTTATGCGCCGAGCACGTTTCCGTTCCACGCCCCGCCTTTCGACAAGATTAAGGACGACGACTATCAGCCCGCGCTCGAAGCCGGCATGGCGCAGGAGGAAACTGAAATCCAGGCAATCGCCGACAATCCTGCCGCGCCGACTTTCGAAAACACCATCGTCGCCATGGAAAAGAGTGGCCGATTGTTCGATCGTGTGAGCTCTGCTTTCAACGGCGTGACCGAAGCCAATACCAACCCCACGCTGCAGAAGGTCAAAACCCTCGAGGCTCCCAAATTCGCCGCTCACGCGGACTTCATTCTCCTCAACACCAAACTGTTCGCGCGCGTATCCGCTATCCATAAGGAGCGGGCTACGCTAAACCTCGATGCCGAGTCTCTACGTCTGGTGGAGCATATTTACGACAGATTCGTCCACTCCGGCGCCAACTTATCCGAATCAGACAAAACGGAGTTGAAGAAACTCAACGAGCAACTCTCGTCCCTTTCCAACGATTTCAACACGAAACTTCTCGCTGCCACCAAAGATGGCGCCTTCGTAACCAGCGACAAAGCCGCGCTCGCGGGACTCACCGACGCCCGCATCGCCGCCGCCGAACAAGGCGCCAAGAGCCGCAAAGTCGATGGCTTTGTGATTCCGCTGCAAAACACCACGCAGCAACCCGACCTGGCTTCGCTCAGCGATCGCGCGATACGCCAGGCTCTATTCGAACACTCGTGGAATCGTGCCGAACGCGGCGACGCCAATGACACCCGCGAGACCATAGCGCATATTGCACAACTTCGCGCACAAAAAGCCAAACTGCTGGGCTATCCAAGCTTCGCCGCATGGAAGCTCGAAGATCAGATGGCCAAAACTCCCGAAGCCGCATTGCAGTTCATGGATGCTATCGTTCCCGCCGCAACCGCCAAGGCCGCACAGGAAGCGAAAGACATTCAGGATGTGATCGATTCCCAAAAAGGCGGCTTCCAGGTGCAAGCCTACGACTGGAATTTCTATGCCGAGCAAGTCCGCAAAGCTCGTTACGACATCGATGATGCGCAGGTAAAGCCCTACTTCGAACTCAACAACGTGCTGCAGAACGGAGTTTTTTATGCCGCCAACCAGCTCTACGGAATCACCTTCAAAGAGCGGCACGATATTCCCGTGTATCAGCCTGACGTACGCGTCTTCGAAGTCTTCGATGTGAACGGCAAACATCTCGCCCTGTTCTATTGCGATTACTTCAAGCGCGATAACAAGAACGGTGGAGCGTGGATGTCTGAATTCGTCGGCCAGTCACGGCTTTTGGGGACATCTCCCGTGGTCTACAACGTCGCTAATTTATCCAAGCCTGCGGAAGGCGAACCCGCGCTCATCAGCTTCACCGACGTGATTACGATGTTCCACGAATTCGGACACGCCTTGCACGGCATGTTCTCAGACGCCGAGTACCCCGGTCTCGCAGGCACTGCCACCGCTCGCGACTTTGTCGAATTTCCTTCCCAGTTCAACGAGCATTGGGCTTCCTATCCCACAATTTTTGCGCACTTTGCCAAGCACTACAAAACCGGCGAGCCAATGCCGCAGGATCTGGCGGCCCGTATCCACAAAGCGGAAACCTTCAATCGCGGTTACGGCATGACGGAACTTCTGGCTGCCGCCGAACTCGATATGCAGTGGCATTTCCTTTCACCCACCGCACCTTTGCAGAATCCCGATGAGTTCGAAAAGCAGGCTCTGGAAAAAACCCACCTCAACGTCAGTTATGTGCCACCCCGTTATCGCTCCACCTACTTCAGCCACATCTGGGCCAGCGGATACAGCGCCGGATACTACGCTTATCTCTGGACCGAGATGCTCGCCGATGATGCCTACGCGTGGTTCGAGGAACACGGTGAACTGACCCGCGCCAACGGGGATCGATTACGCCAAATGGTTCTTTCTCGCGGCAACACCGAAGACCTCGCAAAAATGTATGAGGCCTGGCGTGGCGCGCCACCAAATGCCAAGGCCATGCTGAAACATCGAGGCCTCGAAGAAGCCGCTCCGGCCAAATAGGCCGGACGAATGAACGACATGCTTGATTGAAAAGTGAAGTGATTGGGTAGAAACCGGGATGACTGCTTAGAAGTGGTCGTCCACCGGATGCCCCGGATGCTCCAGCGCCCTGGCCTGAATCGCGCGATCCCACGGACCGCCCTGCCAGTTATCCTTATGCCGTTCCTTGTGGATCCAAGGCGGCAGCGTCAGTAGCAGACGTCGTCCTAGCGCGTGAACATACGGCTCATAGACCAATCGGAGTTCGGCCAACCGTTCTGACGCGTCCCCCGCGTCGGTTACAGTTACACCGCGCCATGCTAGTTCCGTCTTCAGCCGAAGTCGATCCTCCTCGGTGAGCCGATCCGGATCATGCGGAGAGTATTCCGCCCTCACGACCTGCGTCAGATCTACAACAGCGTGTCGCGCCATGGCAAAAGTGAGCTTCGCCTGCTCTTGATGAATGCCGTCTACCCCTACCATGATTAACGACGTGACATCGAGCATCGTCGTCACCGCGCTGAGCCAGGACTGGTTGCCATGTTGCGAGCGAAAGAAAAGCAGCACGGGATACGAAATATGGCTCGACAAAATGTCCGCGCACCAGCGCTCCCAGTCGCGAAAGATTCCGTCGAGCACTTTTTGATCGGGACAGCACCCCAACCGTCCCAGAAATTCCAGCGCGCTCGGGGGCGAACCCGCCCGGGCATCCAGCAAAGAAATTTCGACTTCGCGCGTGGCAAACGACCCGTAGATCACGGGAAGGTATCCCACCACCAACCCGAGAAACGCGAATCCCATTCCCGATTCCATCACCGAGAGCGCACGCGCTGCCGTGTTGTTCGGAGTGATGTCGCCATACCCCAGCGTGAAGAAAGTCTCGCCGCTAAGATATAGAACCTTCCCGAACGTGATTTTCTCCGTACCCAGCGTCACGTGTTCGCCCAGCCCGTATTGCACGCAAGCGAATCCAAAAATCAGACCTAGAGCCCAGACCCCCAGCAGCACCAGGAGCGACAGTGGTCCAAAATATGCCAGAAACCCCTCGCGCCGGTTGGGAGTCTTGATGTGTCGCCCGACACGCGTCCAGAATCCCCAGGAATTTCTGTAGAACCCGGATGCCAGGCGAAACGAGCGCTTGATGCGGCGTGGCAACACCACCGTCTCAAACGCATCCATCAGGATGAGGAAGATCAGAACAATGCCGACAATCGATGCCCACCAATGCATAGGAAATAAATTCAGATGACGCGGGAATGGTAGCAGATTCAGAAAGGAAAACTACGGTGTAGCGTGCGCCGCATCCAGCGCCTTCTTTACCGCTTGCAATTCTTTCAACAGGCCTCGCAGGTTCCGCGTGTCGAGCGCATTCGCTCCATCGCTCTTCGCTTCTTTCGGATTGTCATGCACCTCCATGAACACGCCATCCACCCCCGCCGCCACCGCCGCTCGCGACAAAACAGGAATGAACTCCGGCTGGCCGCCGCTCGACGCCGGTTGATCTCCCTCCCCTTGCGAAGAGGACGGCAACTGCACCGAATGCGTCGCATCGAAAACCACCGGCGCAAACTTACGCATAATCGCCAGCGACCGCATGTCGACCACTAGATTGTTGTAACCAAAGCTGGAGCCTCGCTCAGTCACAAACACCTGGCTATTTCCCGCGTCGCGACATTTGTCGACCGCATGTTTGATATCCCACGGAGATACAAACTGTCCCTTCTTGATGTTCACCGGACGCCCGCTCAGCGCCGCCGCCACAATCAGATCCGTCTGCCGGCACAGAAATGCCGGAATCTGCAACACGTCCACCACCTCGGCAACCGCCGCCACATCGGACGCTTGATGCACATCGCTCAAGACCGGAATATGCACCTCATCTTTGACCTTCTTCAATATGCGCAGGCCTTCCTTGATCCCCGGCCCGCGATAACTTCGAATCGAAGTCCGATTGGCCTTGTCATACGACGCCTTAAAGATGAAAGGAAAATTGAGCGACCGCACTACGCCCTTGATGATCTCCGCCATGCGCATGGCATGACCTTCACTCTCAATCACGCAGGGCCCTGCAATCAGAAACAGATCGCCCGAGCCGACGCGAACATTATCGATTTGGAAAGACAAAGTCAAAGCAAGTCGCCATTGAAGCAATTTCGTAAAGCGGGAATTTAACCTCACCGCAGCGAGGTATTCGGGCTTCAAATTACCCGATTACAAAATTACAAAATCGGCCTCACACAATCATCTCCGTCCCACTTTTTCCGGTCGCAAAAACATCTCAACCTCCGCCGCGCCCTTCAGCACTTTCTTCTTCTGCCCATGTTCATAAGCAGCGCCAATAAATGCCTTGAACAAGGGATGCGGCTCCAGCGGCTTCGACTTGAACTCCGGATGAAACTGGCAGCCAATAAAATAGGGATGCCCCGGAATCTCCACCATCTCCACATACGTGCCATCGGGAGTCGATCCTGAAATCCGCAGCCCAGCCGCGACCATCGGCTCTTCGTATTCGCGATTAAATTCGTACCGATGCCGGTGCCGCTCGCTGATCTCCCCCTGGCCATACACTTCATACGCCAGCGTACCGGTTTCAATCTTGCAAGGCCACGCACCTAGCCGCATCGTGCCGCCAAGTTCCTCCACACCGCGCAATTCGCGCAACTTATAAATCACGCGATGCGGCGTCGCCGGGTCAAACTCGCTCGAATTGGCCCCCGCCAGCCCGCAGACATTCCGCGCAAATTCAATACACGCGGTCTGCATCCCAAGACAAATCCCGAAATAAGGGACATGCTTTTCGCGGGCATACTGGATCGCCTTGAGCATCCCCTCTATGCCGCGCTTGCCAAAACCGCCGGGGACCAGCAAGCCGTCGTACTCTTCTAACTGCGCTTCGTAACTCTGGTCGGCGGTTTCCAATCCTTCCGCCTCAATCCAATTCACTTCCAGCTTAAGATTGTGCGCCAGGGAGCCATGCACCAACGCCTCTTTGAGCGACTTGTAGCTGTCTTCGTATTCAACATACTTCCCCACAATGCCGATCCGAACCACATCCTTCGGGTTGTAAACGCGATGCACCAGATCGTTCCATTTAGAAAGATCGCGGTCCTTAGCCTCGAGGTGCAACCGTCGCAACACCAGCGTATCCACTTCTTCGTGCGCGAATACCACCGGCACTTCGTAAATCGAAGCAACATCTTTGGCCGTGATCACGGCCTCGTCTTCAACATTGCAGAACAATGCAATCTTCGACTTGATTTCCTTCGAGAGGAAACGATCCGTCCGGCACAAAAGAATGTCCGGCTGAATTCCAACACTCAGCAACTCTTTCACGGAGTGCTGCGTGGGCTTGGTCTTCAACTCTTGAGCCGCCGCAATAAACGGCACCAGCGTGACGTGAACAAACAACGTATTATCCCGCCCCAACTCCTGCCGCATCTGCCGGATCGCTTCGATGAACGGCAGCGACTCAATATCGCCGACCGTGCCGCCAATTTCGATCAGCGCCACATCCACGTCCTGCGCCACTTTCTTCGCCGCCGCCTTGATTTCATTGGTGACGTGTGGAATCACCTGCACCGTCTTGCCCAGATAATCCCCGCGCCGCTCCTTGGCGATAATCTGTTCGTAAAGCCGCCCGGTAGTCCAATTGTTATCGCGGGATAGCTTGGCGTGCGTGAAGCGTTCATAATGCCCAAGATCGAGGTCGGTTTCTGCACCGTCGTCGGTCACAAAGACTTCGCCGTGTTGAAACGGCGACATTGTCCCCGGATCCACATTAAGGTACGGATCGAACTTCATCAGGTTGACCTTGAGACCGCGGCTCTCCAGCAGGCATCCGATCGAAGCCGCCGCTAATCCTTTACCCAATGAAGACACAACTCCGCCGGTTACAAAAATGTACTTGGCCGACATCGCTTCCTCGCTCTAGTTGTTTTTGGAAAATTGTGCGGGCTGGGGTGCACAAACAATTATGGCAGAAGTTTTTCTGAAAGGGAATGCGGAAAATCCATCCTTCATTCTAAAAACAATGCCCCGCGCGCACGACGCAGCGTTTCTGAAGGACTCTCTTTAAACCGTGCCCGATATTCGGCGGCAAAACGACCAAGATGCGAAAATCCCCATCGCATCGCAGCCGCGGTAACGGTAGTGCTCTCATTTCCCCGCAGAAGTTCATCCCGTACTCGTTCAAAACGTACCAACCTCAAAAATGCCATTGGTGAGCACCCCCTATGCCGAAGAAATGTATATTGCAGGCTTCGGGCGCTAACCCGCCGACCACCGAAAGATCGCCCAAAGAGAGCGGTTCGTCGGCGTATTGACGAATGAATTCCTCGACGTTCCGAAGCTGGCGAGGAGCAATCTTCCTCCCCAGAGCATTCGCCATCCTTGAATAACTGTGCTCCAGCCCTTCGAGGATAAGCGTAATGATCGAACGTTCTACCTGTCGTATTCGAATGCCCGTGTTGTGCGATTCGGTTTCAGGTTGCGCGACATCTTTATAAAGCCGCATCAACATCCGTTTCAGAAGTCGCCCCGCGCCCTAATCAAAATTCACGACCGGATTAAATTCTATCGGGCGAACGATATCGCTCCCTAGCAAATGCGACAGCTCCCGCTGGATCGCGGACGGCAAAAAGTTCGTCCCGAATAGCTGCCATCGATCCTGCGTCCGAACCCGCAGCGGCACCGTCCCCGGCAGGAACGCTCCGCACGACGGCGAAGTGATAAACACCCGGTTCCCTACTGTGTATTCCGATGATCCATAAAGACGGGAGAACAAAGAGTAATAAGGCGCATCCGGCTTCAAACTGACTGTGATGGCGGAACCAAACCATCCATAACTCACCGTCATGTCCTGCAATTTCTTAAATTCAAGTCTGGCGACGAACAGATTTGTATGCTCTTGCAATTCATATTTATAGGGCCCTGAATTCTGGTGCAAAAAAGTACTGGTCTCATCGAGGTCGCGACTTTCCAAAATATCTGCGTCGCCGTCAGCCATGGAATTCCCCTTTATGTATGAATAGTGGTCACGACTTTCATAAACTTCCTCCATACGCTGGCCAGAATGTAAAACCGCAACCGCTTATAGAAATCGACTGTTAGAAGATTCAGGTCAGCGTTCAGCATGGACTTCTCCTGGTTCACAAATATTCGTAGTTCTCAGTAAAGTTGCTATGACTATCGGACAGTTACTACGATCCTCTCCGCTTCCGCAGAAGTGAATTTCGCAAACTGCATCTCTTCCTTCGCAAAGTGGATAGACCTAAATCCATAAAGCTGCTATCAACCATTCGCAAAACGGATGGACTCTGTTTCCGAAACTGTCTCCAGGTTCGCAAAGTGGATAGACGTATTCTGCGCAGCATGGCCAACTAATCAAACACCGCGCCCTTGGTCGTTTTGCATTGAGATAACTTCCAGTTGGTCAAGCTATGCTCACAGCGCGTTCTCGGTTGTTAACGCAACGCAGTCACGCGCAGCGAGGACCGTGCTGAGTCGTCGAACCTGTCGAAATGCTCCGCGCGATGCTATGCATTTTCATGGAATCGATACCACACTCAAACGCGCCGCTCGGGAGGCGAGATGCTTTGGAGGCGAAATGGTTGAGGGCACCTGTGACTGAGCCGACTGCGGCAACTCTTCTGAAGCAATACTAAGGGCGTACGCTATGCTGAAACCACTTCCATGAAGTCGCTACAATGCGTCTCAAACAGTTCACGGATAGTCTGCGGCAGGTCGAACGCTCGGCAACTTTGGGTATCGCTACTCTAAAACTTTTGTCCGAACTAATCAGCCAGACCACGACTCTCGTCGTACACGCGAAATTTCTCAGCCCCTGGCAACAGGATCAACTGCGTGACCTTTCCCTGTCCGCACTCGAGTTATACAAACGCATTCAAAATCCCCGCATTCCGATGAATGTGCCCATCGTTCTCTATCGCGAAGCGGGTATTGTCGGCAACCAGGAAGCGACCAACACCATCAATATCAGTAAAACGGGAGCCTGCGTCGCCACCATCGACCATGTTTGATCGGCGAGAGAATCTGGCTTCAGAAAACGACCAGCCCTCTTCGCACCCTCGCCATAGTCGCTTGGTCCAGGAAAAACGGGGCGGAGAAAGCTGGGATTAAGAAAAGCGGATCAACTCTATTCCACGTCGGAGTCGAACTCATGGAGCAGGAAAACTTTTGGGGATTGGATCAGCCCCTCCGGTAGAGAACAAATAATTAGCTTGCACTCAACCACCGAGTTCCCCTTGTCTCGCCGTGTTTTATGAGACCCGGGATGCCGCGACTTGTCGGCAACCCACCCTTTCTCCCTAAAGGGTGGGATTTTTTAGCTCCTTCTGCATTCGATTCTCTGCCGCTAAATTCTCGTTCCGCTAAAATGCTTCATGGCTGACAATCCTCTCTGGAGCGAAGGCGCTCAAGCCACACGTCTGGCCGAACTGACGGCCGACACGGCCGATCCCGCAAAAGAAATTCCGTTGCGGCGTGACGTCCGCTCCCTCGGCATCCTGCTTGGACGCGTTCTCGTCGAGCAGGAGGGCGAAGCCTTTTTCGATGTAGTCGAACAGTTGCGCCGCCTTTTAATCCTGCACCGCGAGCCCTCTGCATCCACCCCATCGCTGGAAGAAATTCCCGGCGCCTGCAATCTCATGACGCTCGCTCGCGACATCGTCAGCCATCTCTCCATCGAAGATGCTCACCGCGTCACCAAAGCCTTCTCCATCTATTTCGAACTCACCAATCTCGCCGAAGCCAATCATCGCAAGCGCCGCCGCCGCGCCGCCGGCATGCTGGCCGGCACGACCCCCATCAACGGGTCGTTCCGCGGCACTCTCGCCCGTATGAAATCGGCGGGGATCTCCGCCCACACTGTGCTTGAAGCGCTGCACAAAATTAAAGTGACGCCAGTCTTTACCGCCCACCCCACCGAAATCACGCGCCACACCATTCGCCTCAAACGCCGCCGCATCGCCGCTTATCTCGAACGCCTCGATCAACTACCGCTTCCCGATTCCGAGGCCCGCGAATACGAATTGCTGATCATGGCCGAGATTACCGCCCTCTGGCAAACCGATGAGGTCCGCCTCAATAAGCCCACCGTTCGCGACGAAATTCATATGGGACTCGGCTACTTCCCCATGGTCCTGTTTGAAACCCTGCCGCGCCTGCATGCCGAACTGGAAGGTTCCTTGCGCGACGTATACGGAGCCACCGCCGAAGTCAGCGAACTTCTTTCTTTCGGATCCTGGATCGGCGGCGACCGTGACGGCAATCCCTACGTCACTGCCGATTCCACACGCGCCGCCCTCGAGATGGCGCGCCACGTCATCATCGACCACTACATCGCCGAAACCACTCACCTCATCGGCCAACTGAGCATGTCGACCCGCCGCATCGGCCTGTCTGACCTCCTCGTGCACCATCTTGAGTTATATGAAAAAGATTTGGGCGAAAAATATTCCCGCTGGAAACAGATCACCGCCGCTGAAATCTACCGCCAATTTCTGGAGTATCTGATCGCCCGCCTTCGCTTCAGCCGCAACTCCTCCAAACACAAGCACGCCTACAAATCTCCAGCACAATTCGCGGATGACCTCAACCTCGTCCGCGACAGTCTCCGAGCCCATCATGGCGAACGATTAGCCAACCTCGTCTCACCGCTCTTGAATAAGGTCCGCACCTTCGGCTTCCACCTGCATACGCTCGATATCCGCCAACACGCTCGCGTACAGTCACAAGCCCTAATCGAACTGGCGTCATCAAACAAACTTTCAAGCGCGATTCCCTTACATCCCGAACCTTCTTCGGAGTCGGTCGAACTTCTCGCAACTTTCCGCGCCGTCTCTGAACTCAAGAAGACTCACTCCCCCGACGCCATTCGCAATTTCGTGGTCAGCGGCGCGGAATCCGAGCACGATATCTTCTCCCTGATCCGCGTCGCCGCGCTCAGCGGTGTATCGTTCGGCGCCAGCAAGAATGATCCCGGACTCATGCCCGTTCCCTTGTTTGAATCCATTGATGCGCTGCGTTCTTCCGCCGCCA
>Ga0209006_10002895_pt1 | contig 15632 bp, 15 predicted proteins | sample JacPin_JW_Ref_O2_FD_188567 | JGI IMG/M metagenome (GOLD analysis project Ga0209006, IMG submission 188567) | Forest soil microbial communities from Algoma, Ontario, Canada - Jack Pine, Ontario site 1_JW_Ref_O2 (SPAdes) (version 2) | ecosystem: Environmental > Terrestrial > Soil > Boreal... | reverse complement strand
CCGAAATGCCCTCCGTTACCGCCTGGCGCAGATGGGCATCGAATAGCCAATGCCAGTCGATAAAATCCTGGGAGGCATCTCCCATTTTCAAAAGCATGTTTATCCGAAGCATCAGGATCTGTTCGAAAAGCTAGCCCTGGGCCAGCGGCCCGATGCGCTATTCATCACCTGCGCCGATTCCCGCATCGACCCCTGCCTCCTCACGCAAACTAAACCCGGCGAACTTTTCATCTGCCGCGTGATCGGCAACATTGTGCCGCCATATCCCGATGCCATCGGCGGCGTTTCCGCGACCATCGAATACGCAGTCGGCGTGCTCGAAGTGCCGGTCGTCATCATATGCGGCCATACCGATTGCGGCGTCATGAAGGGAGCTCTCAACCCGGAGGCGCTCGAAGAATTTCCCAACGTCACCCACTGGCTGCGATACGCCAAGGTGGACCACCATGACCTTCTCGCACTCACTGAGCACAACGTTGTCGCGCAACTCAACAATCTCCGCTCCCATCCAACGGTCGCGGCTCGCTTGAAAGAAGGCGACCTTGCGCTGCACGGATGGGTGTATCACATCGGCGATGGTAAAGTAACCGCCTGGAACGAAACGACCGGCACATTCCTTCCGCTTGTCGGTTGACGGGGAGTCGCCGGTAGCATAGAATCCTCATTCATGAGGAAGCCATTGCTCGCGGTAGTTCTGAGTGTATGTCTTGCGAACGGCGCCGGGTTGCCCACCGCTGCTCCGGAACGCGAAGGATTTTCTCCTGAGAGGCTGAACAAGATCAATGGAGTGATGCGCGAACACGTGTCCGCTGGCCGCCTGGCAGGCGCTTCCGGACTGATCGCGCGCAACGGCAAGATCGTGTTTCGCGAAAACTGGGGCGAGATGAAACCCGACTCCATCGTCCGCATGTACTCCATGACTAAAGGCGTCACCGGAGTCGCGGCGATGATCCTTTATGAAGAAGGCAAGTTCGCGATGACCGATCCAGTCTCGAAATACATGCCGGAATTTGCGCACATGCGTGTGGCCGCGGGCGAGGGCGGTAAGACGGTTCCTGCCGAGCACGCGATTACCGTTCGCGATTTATTCCGCCACACTTCGGGACTCGACTATACGGGTCCGAAAGACGAGAATGGCGACGTCGCCTACAAGAAAATCGAGATGGTGGGAGGCGCGCCGCAGGTGCCGTTCGATCTCGCGGAAGCCGTGAAGCGCCTTGCGACCGCGCCTCTCAATAACGAGCCGGGCACTATGTGGCGCTATGGCTACTCGATCGATGTGCTCGGCCGGTTGATCGAGGTGCTCTCCGGCAAGACGCTCGATCGGTTCTTCGAGGATCGAATTTTCCACCCGCTGGGCATGAAGGATACAGCATTTTATGTACCCGAAGAAAAATGGAATCGCCTGGCGACGCTTTACTCCCCAAAGAAAGAAGGTGGCATCCAGCGCTCGACCGCACCTGCGCAGGAGAGCTTCAAGAAGAAGCCCACATTGTTTTTGGGCGGCGCGGGACTCACCTCTACTCTCGAAGACTATTCGCATTTCTACGCGATGCTCCTCAACGACGGGCAGTACGACGGCGTGCGGATACTCGGCCGCAAATCACTAGAGTTAATGCGCAGCGATCATCTCGGCTCGATACCGCACTTCGGCACAACACTGCCCGAATGGGAAGGCTTTGGACTGACCTTCGCCGTGAATCCCGGCCCTGGAAAAGCCCCCGACGTCGGCTCAGCAGGTACTTACCGTTGGGGAGGCGCCGCGGGAACCACCTTCTGGATCGATCCGAAGGAACACATGTTCGGCATCTTCCTGATCCAGATTCTGCCTCCCAACGTCAGCGCGTCAGGTGAATTCCAACGTCTCGCCTATGACGCGCTGGTCGACTAACGCTTGACGAAGATATCGAACTTATCCTTGACCTGAAACGCCGGCTCATCCGCCTCCGGATCGGCCACGCGAATCATTTCCGCGTGCAGACGATCCGGCAGCAGCGTCAATTTCACATAGTGATAATTCGGGAACATGATGCTCTGATATAAATCGTCTTTCGTACGCTCCACATAATACGGCACCGCGCCGCCGCCGCCCGAGACCAGATACACGACATCGTTGACAACATTTCTCTCGTAATTATGAATGTGGCCCGCGCTGACGACAATCCGCGCGTGCATCTTCGGCGCCATTTCGCTGAACAGATCGCGCAATGCGATTTCATTGGGCCGCGGATTATGATCCACCGTGATGTGCGTCTGAATATCGGCAACCGGCGGATGATGCATGGTGACCAGCAGAAAATCTACCGTCGTCGGCAGCGACCCGAGCTGCTGGCGGATCCAACGATCCTGATCGCTCCCGGGAAGCAGCGACGTATCGCTGTCGATCGCCATCACATAAACGCGCGCCCCGATCTGCGCCGAGTACCACCGCCGGTTGCGCATTTCCGGAAACGCGTTCCACCAGTTTTCGAGGCTCTGCTGCGCGTTGCCATGAAACTCATGGTTGCCCAATGTCTGGAAAACGTGGATTTTCTTGTCGCGCCAAATCTGAGTTTCCGTCTGGTAGACTGCGTAGTCGTTGACCACGTCGCCCGCGAGAGGAAGATCGCCGTTGATCACGATCGCATCGGGTTTCTCACTCGCAATTTTCTGCACCAGCCAGCGGCGGACCTTCGGATTCGTGGCCCTGACATTCGTCGGATCGGTGAACCGGGTATCTCCATAAGCGATGATGCTGGTGGGCGAGGAAGGATCGTCAATGCGGAACGTGGCGCCAGGTTCGCTGATCAATTGACTCGTCGGAAGGCTCGCCGCAGTCTGCGCCGCCGCGGAGGCCGCGAACCCAAAAAAGGCCGGTAAAAACATTCGTCGGAACATGACCCTGCGATTGTCTCAAGGCATTGTTACAGCCTGAAGAAAACCTCAACTTGATCCCGTCCGAAATCAATTTACGCGTACATGATAGAGTCCGTAAGAAGGAATTGAGGGAAAAACCTTGCCGAGCTATACACAGACCGACAGACCACTCAAAATTACGACTCCGCTGGGCCCGGATATCCTGCTACTCACTGGTTTAAAAGGTCACGAAGAGATTTCGCATCTCTTCAAATTCAAGATGACCCTGATCGCCGACCTCACCAAGGACATCCACTTCGACGCCATCGTTGGGCAAAGTGTCACCGTGGAAATGAGCCAGATGGATGGGAGCAAACGCTATTTCAACGGCATCGTGAGACGCTTTAGTCAGGGCGCCCGCGACGAAAATTTTCAGAACTTCAGCGCGCAAGTGGTTCCCAAACTCTGGCTGCTGAGGAAAAAGGTCCGCAGCCGCGTTTTTCAGCAACTCTCAGTCCCCGACATTCTCAAACTGGTGCTCGTCGGATTTGACGTCAATTACGAGATGACCGGGACGTATCATCAGCGTGATTACTGCGTACAGTACCGCGAATCCGATTTCGATTTTGCCAGCCGCCTGATGGAGGAAGAAGGCATCTATTATTTCTTCAAACACTCCGACGGCAATCATCAGATGATCGTGTCGGACAGCACCGGCTTGCATCCCGCGGTGCCGGGACCATCGACCGCGATCTATGAAGAAATCGCCGGCGAGGGTCGCACCGATATGCGCGTTACCGCCTGGGAAAAGACCCAGGAAATTCGCGCCGGCGAATGCACCCTCTGGGATCACTGCTTCGAGGTCCCGACCAATCATCTGGAAGCCAACCTGAAAACCATCGTCAGCGTTCCGGTCGGCAAAGTGAATCACAAGCTGAACCTCGCCAACGACACTCTGGAGATGTACGACTATCCCGGCCGCTATGCGCAGCGCTTCGACGGCATCGATCCCGGCGGCGGTGAGCGCCCGTCCGACATTTCACACATCTTCGAAGATCGCACCCGAACCGTCCGGCTGCGCATGGAACAGGAAGAAGTGAACGGTCTTCTAATCGAGGGGAAAAGCGACTGCGGCCAGTTCACCGCCGGCCACAAGTTCACCCTCGAAAGGCACTTCGATGCCGACGCCTCGTATCTGCTGACCCGTATCGATCATGACGCGCAGGATGAATCCTACCGCAGCGATCACCCTTCACCGGACCATTTCAAATACGAAAACAGCTTCACCTGCATCCCGGAAGCGCTCCGCTATCGCCCTCAGCGCGAAACGGACCTGCCCGAGATCGCGGGCATTCAGACCGCCACCGTCGTCGGCCCTCCGGGCGAGGAAATCTGGGTCGATAAGTATGGCCGCGTGAAGGTCCAGTTCCATTGGGATCGCGAAGGAAAAATGAACGCGGACAGCTCTTGCTGGATCAGGGTTTCCCAGGTGTGGGCCGGCAACCGCTGGGGAGCCTTTTTCTGGCCGCGCATCGGACACGAAGTGGTGGTCGTGTTCGAAGAAGGCGACCCAGACCAGCCTCTCATTATCGGCAGTGTCTACAATCACGACAATATGCCGTGGTTCGCGCTGCCCCAAGAGAAGGATCTGGCGGGCTTCAAATCCGCCAGTCTCCGTGGCAACAAGCAAAATTACAACGGCATACTTTTTGTGGATCGGAAAGGAAAGGAGCACCTTTCCCTGCATTCGGAGCGGCACATGGTCTTCAATGCCGAAATCGATAAGACCTTCCGCACCGGACGACACTCCGGTGAACAGGTTCCAGGCGCCCGCACGACAAGCGTGGGCAGGCTGCCCGGCACCGGGGGCAGCGGCGGCGGCGGCCCCGACGAAGATCTCTATCAGACCGTCGAACCCACGGCGATCCTGGGGATGAATTCGGTGATGGTCTACGGCGCGAATATTCAGAATGCCTGCCCGCTGAACTTTCAGGTAGCGCTAGGCAACAATCTACAGATTTGCGTGAATCCATTCAGCTTCAATAAACAGTTCAGCAGCGACTTCCTTGCCTCCCCTGCGATGGACGCGACCATGACCAAGCTTACGGGGGGCGGCTTGGGCGGCAACATGCAGTTGACGCTGGGCACAAATTCACAAGTCACACTCGGCCAGGCCATTCAAGTCAATATCGGGCCCCGCCCCATCAACCTCGGGACCGGCGACACCCCCTTCACATCTCCCGCCGCCGTGAAACTGGGTGTCGCCATGGAAATAGCGACAATTGTCTTCTATCTGGCCTACCCGTGCATCCCTGATGACGACTGGCGCGCCTTGCTGACCGGGGTGTATGAGCAACTCATACAAGTGCTGGTTGTGGTTCTTATGGATTTTCACATGCTCTTTCACACTGTCGACGAAGCGGGTAAAACGGCTTTTCGCGCCATGTTCTTTCCGAATCTCACGTCCAACGATCAACTGCCGGTTGATTCCTCGCTGCTGGAGCCGGATGCGCTTGTTCTCATAACTACCGGTTTGATAGAAGTCGCAATCCTGGAGAGCACTGGGGAAGAAATCCTCGACATCACCCACAGAAATAGCTAAACTTCGATCGATTGCTCTTTAGAAGGGAATTTTATGAAACCAGAAACCAATGATTCGGGAGCCGGATCAGGCGGGAGTCCTGTAACGGTCGACGAGATCGTCACGCAGTACACCGACAATTACGACGGGGTGTATGCGCTAGGGGCGAACCGCATCGAATTGATGGCCCGCCCGCCTTTGCCGCCTGCTCCTCCCTTGCCGTCCAACATTACGCTCCTCGCCTCGGGTCTGGGAATAGACGGAAAAGTGGACATTCGGGGTAGCCAGGGGGTTCGCATTACTTCGGGACCGCCGATGTTGCCGCCCACCACTTCGGAGTCCACTAACGGAGTGGAGATTATCGCCAGCGAACTGCAGAATGTCACCATTCAGCGTGGCTTGATTCCCGTCGTCGACCAGAAAATCGAAATGACACCCGGAGCCATCATGGTGGACGGCGGCGCGGGGACGATCACGATTCAGAGTTTGACGGAGATCAAAATCCAGGTAGCGGGCGGGGTGAGTTCCATCACCTTGACGCCGGTGGGAATCATCATCCAAGGGCCGCTTGTAATGATCAATTAGCTTTAGAGGACGCGATTTGAACCAGGCACCTTTAGCAAAAATATCGGCAGCCACTGCCGCGGAGATTTGTGCGGGCTTCAATCTGCCCAGCGATGCCAAGAAACTGCTCCAGGACGGGATGGAGCCAGGCGCCTTCATCGATGCCTTGCTGGCAAAAAAACAAAACGTGGCGGCGATCGATTTCATGGCTCACGCGCTGCCTCCCCGGGAAGGAATCTGGTGGGGATGTCTGTGCATGCAGCACGCCTGCGGGGAGAATTTGACGCCCGTGGAGCGCGCGGCTGCAACAGCGGCCGTGCAGTGGGTTTTCCAGCCCGGCGATGAGACGCGCGGCGCGGCGAAGTCGCCGGCCGAGGCCGCCGGACCGTCTACTCCGGCGGGTGCCTTGGCCATGGCCGCAAGCCTCACCGGCCCACCTGCGTTGAAGGTGATCGCCAATGCCGTGAAGCTTGCTTCGCTCAAGACGGAACCAGTTCAGATTGCCAATCTTCAGAAGGCCTTCGTCGAACTTGGGCTGGAGATCGCCGCAGGGCAGCATCTATGAGACCGGTATTTAAGAGAATGGAGGAATCGTAAATGGGAATGCCCGCAGCCCGCATGACAGATATGCACGTTTGTCCCATGGTTACCGTATTGGTCCCGCACGTCGGTGGACCGATCCTCCCGCCCTGCTGCCCGACGGTCCTGATCGGCATGCTTCCGGCGGCGCGGATCGGCGATATGGCCACCTGCGTAGGTCCGCCCGACGTAATCGCCCTCGGCTCGTTCACCGTGCTCATCGGGGGTTCGCCCGCCGCCCGGATGTTTGACCTGACCGCCCACGGCGGCATGATCGTGCTGGGATTGCCAACCGTCCTGATCGGACCGTAAGTTTGGAGAGGAAATCGAATGAGCGCTTCACCGATCGTGATTCCATACGAAAAACAGTCCGACCCGGAGGCTAATCGAGGCTGCGGCGCGGCATGCCTGAGCATGGTGTATCGATCCTTCGGCAAGGAAGTCCCGCAGGCCGAGATCTGGCCCGCCATCGCCAAAAAAAACCGCTTCGGAAGTGTCGCCTCCACCAGCCATCTGATGGCCCAGGACGCGAACAAGCGCGGTTTTGCCGCCGTTGCCATCCAGGCGCGGCATTCGTTACAGGTGCTTCGGCTGTGCAAAGCCGCCGGTGTGCGCGCGATCTTAAACCACCGCGCCGGAAAGGACTCGGCGACTGGACATTACTCCGTTTTCTTGGACATAGACGCCAAGTCCGTGGTCCTGCACGACCCCTTTTATGGACCCTCGCGCAGTCTTCCCCATGAAGAAATCCTCGAATTGTGGCGGCCGAGGAGCACTGAATCCGAGATCATCGGCTACGGATTGATCGCCATCGCCGATCAAAATGCGCCGCTGGTGCCGGCTTGCGAATTCTGCCATGCAACGATGCCGCCCAGAGTCGAATGCCCGCGGTGCAAGCTGGAGGTCGGCCTTCGCCCCAGCGTTCCGCTAGGCTGCGTCAACAATGCCTGCATCGCCAGGATGTGGAATTATGTTTCCTGCCCATCCTGCGATTACACCTGGACGTTCAGCATCGACGCGTCGGCGGGAACTTCCGCGCCGACGCCGAATCCGAAGGCGGCAAAAGAAGAGAAAGAGCCCTTGAGCTTGACCGCAGCGTTCACCGAGCTGAATAAGTTCTCCGATCATATTCTTTCCATCCCGGCAGCGGCTCAAAATCCGGAGATCAGAAAGCACCTGGATACGCTCGCCGCGCTCAAAGACCAGCTGGTCTTATCGCGTGCCGAGGCGTTGTTCAATCTCAAGGTACAAGACGATAGAATCGCCGCGATGAAGGAATCCGCGAAAGCGGGCGAAGAGGCTCATCGTCAAAAAATGGAGGCCGCGAATCAGCCTGCGCCCAAACTTGACGGAGGTGCTCTCAGTCAGGCCTTGCTGAAGAACCTCGGCTTCAAGTAAGCCGAAGTGATATTCTCGTTGAGAAAAGGAAACGTGATCCATGTACACCAGAAGAGATTTTGGCAAGATCGCACTGGCAGCGTTGCCCCTCGCATCGGCCTTCGCGAAAATCAACTCCAAGATTAACGGAGTCCAGCTAGGAGTGCAGACTTACAGCTTTCGCGACCTGCCGCCAGAGGGCATTGTCGAGGCCGTCATTAAAGCCATGACCGAGATCGGCCTGGGCGAATGCGAAGTCTTCGCATCGCAATTCGAACCCCCGCAGCCGCGAATGGGTGGAGGCAGGGGAGCCCGCGGCACTCCTCCCGATCCCGCCGTAGTTGCCGCGCGAGAGAAAGCCCGCAACGACCTGCGCGACTGGCGCCTCAAAGTCTCCATGGACCATTTCAAGGGGCTCAAAAAGAAATTCGATGATGCTGGCATCACCATCTACGCCTACAATTACAGCTTCAATAACAGCTTCACTGACGACGAAATTGAACGCGGATTTGAGATGGCCAAAGCCCTGGGTGTCCGCGCCATCACCGCATCGACCACGGTCAGTGTAGCGAAACGCGTCGCCCCCTTCGCCGACAAACACAAAATGATTGTCGCCATGCACGGCCACTCCGACCTTAAGGATCCCGAGCAGTTCGCCAAGCCCGAAAGCTTCCAGGCCGCGATGGATATGTCGAAATATTTCTGGGTCAATCTCGACATCGGCCATTTCTTCGCCGCCGGCTTCGATCCGGTCGCATACATCACCGAACATCACGACCGCATCAGCAACCTGCACCTGAAAGACCGCAAAAAGGATCAAGGCGACAACATGCCGTGGGGGCAAGGCGATACACCTATCAAGCCTGTCCTCACGCTGCTCAAGGAAAAAAAATACCCGATCCCAGCGTTCATTGAATACGAATATAAAAGCACCGAAAGTTCACCCGCCGAAGTAAAGAAGTGCTACGAGTACGCCAAAGCCGCCCTGGCATAGGCCTTGTACCCATGAGCAGGGCAGGTTCCCGGCCTGCCCTCTTTTCTCACGCCTGACTCTCAGCCCCACCCCCGCATCGCCCCCGCATCCCCGCGCGAAGTTTCTCTCTCTCCTCCGGCGTCAGCCTCTCCCATATCGCCCTCCGAGCTCTCTGCCGATCCCCGAATCGGCCCCGCCTGAAACTCCCGCCCACCAAAATCCGCGTGAGCACCAATAGCCCCAGGGCCTGCCAGAACGTAATAATCCTCCCCCCGAACACCGCCGGAACCACCACATTCCACAAATTCATCACGATAAATCCAAACAACGCCGCCGCCAGAATCGCCAGCGGAATGATCACCAATAGTTTTCGCCAACCTCTTCGACGCATCATCTTGAAATCTCTCCCATAATCTCTTCTTTGATTTCTTTCAACCGCTCCCGCAGATGGAGGACCGCGTAGCGTTTTCTCGACAACAGCGTATTAATCGGCACACCTGTCTCTAGGGCGATCTCTTTAAAGCTTCGCCCGTCGATCTCGTGTGCGATAAATACGTCGCGCTGCTCCTCGGGAAGTTCCTCGAGCGCATCCTCGAGTTCCTCCCACAGCACGCTGCGCGCGAACGCCGCCTCCGGTCCCGCATCAGCCGACGGCAGCATCTCTTCGATCGAGAATTCTTCGTCGTCCAGCAGAACCGGCCGTTTCTTGCGAAAGAAATCGATAATCCGATTCCGCGCCACGCGAAACAGCCAAGCTCCTGCCTGCTCCACCGGCTTCATCAACCGGTACGCTTCGACCAACTCGTAAAAGACATCTTGCAGGATGTCTTCCGCGTCCCCCTCATCGGCGACGCGCCTCCGGACGAACCTGCGCAGACGACCCTGCTCCCGCCGAAATATCTCGGTCAGCGAATCGTTACTCAGCACGTCCTCCATCACCCATGAAGACGTTCGAGCGGGAAAAATATTGTAAGAACGTTAAGCCTTCGCCGCCATCTGCTCGCGAACCATCGGCTCCGGCTCCGTCGCGAACACCGCGTAAACCGCGCCCGCAATGGCCGCGCCCACAATCGGAGCCACCCAGAACAGCCACAACTGTCCCACCGCCCAGCTATCCCCGAACATCGCCAGGATCGCCGCTGGACCCGTGCTCCGTGCCGGATTCACCGACAAATTCGTCACCGGAATCCCGATCAAGTGAATCAGCGTCAACCCGAGCCCGATCGCGATCGGCGCGAATCCCTTCGGCGCGCGCAAATCCGTGGCCCCCAAAATAATCATGAGGAACATGAACGTAAGTACCACTTCCGCCGTCAGGCACGCGCCCAAACTGTACCCGCCCGGCGAATGCTCCGCATATCCATTGGACGCGAATCCACCAGCCAGACTGAACCCGTCTTTCCCTTTCGCGATCACGTACAACACCGCCGATCCAACGATCCCTCCCAGCACCTGCGCCACTACATACGCCGGCAATTCCGACACCGGGAATCGCTTCCCCACCGCCAACCCCACCGACACCGCGGGATTCAAATGGCATCCCGAAATGTGGCCAATTGCAAACGCCATGGTTAAGACTGTTAACCCGAAGGCGAGCGAAACCCCGACAAAGCCGATCCCCAATACAGGAAATCCCGCCGCTAGTACTGCGCTCCCGCATCCGCCGAAAACCAGCCAGAAGGTTCCGATAAACTCCGCAAACGCTCTTTTCGATAGGGACATATTGGTAAATCCTCCACGGGAAGAATATCACGTCCCCAACTTGTAAAAGGGTTGTAAAACAAGCCTTAGATCCTTCCCGCCGCATCACAATCGCCGTACCCTGTTATAAGTCAAGTATGCAAACAGTATTAGTGATCGATGACGACGCCAGCCTCCGTGACACCATCGGTCTCCTCTTAGAGAAGGAAGGTTTCCGGCCCGTCCTTGCCGAGGATGGCAAGCAAGGCTTCCGTCAGGCTCTCACCCTCAAGCCCGCCTTGATTCTCGTCGACCTCCGCATGCCCGGCATGACCGGCGTCGAAGTCTGCAAACAACTGCGAGCCGCCGGAATGAAGACGCCTCTAATCGTGCTCAGCGCCATCGGCGACGAGATCGATAAAGTGCTGCTCCTCGAAATCGGCGCCGACGATTATGTAGTGAAGCCCTTCGGCACTCGCGAGCTTCTCGCCAGAATCCGCGCTCTTCTGCGCCGTACATCCCCCGGCGATACCAAAGTCTTAACCTTCGCCGACGTGGAAATCGACGTAACCCGTCGCATCGTCTCGAAACATGGCGAAGAGCTCAAGCTCACTCGCGCCGAATACAATCTCCTGACCTACTTCCTGCAGAACCCCGACCGCGCCCTAAGCCGTGACATGATTCTCAACTCGGTCTGGGGTTACGAGTCGTTCCCCAACACCCGCACCGTCGATGCCCACGTAGTCCGCCTGCGCCAGAAACTGGAGCCCGACGCCGCCAGCCCCCGCCACTTCCTGACGGTGCACGGAGTAGGCTACCGCTTCCTCCCGTGAAACGTTGTCTGTGACCTATTAGATTTCCCCAATGACCCGCACCATCTTGATCGTCGAGGACACCGAACCCACCCGCGACATCCTCGAGATGGCCCTCATGCAGCTCCCCGATATCGTCATTCATTCCGTCGGCACTGCCGAGGAAGCGCTGGCCTGCCTCGCCTCCAATCACATCAGCGCCATGGTTACCGATCTCCATCTCCCAAGCATGGATGGTTTTCAACTCATCGAGAAAGTCCGCGCCGCCTCCGACATGCCGATCATGGTCGTCAGCGGCGATAATAGTCCCAACACCCTGGAACGATTGGTCAGCTTAGGCGCAAGCGCCTATTTCCCGAAACCTTACTCGCCGTCCCAGGTACGCCAGAGACTCGAGGAACTAATCGATGTGCCGTAAAATTGCATCTCTAATTTTTTTTCTCTTTCCCGCGCTCCTAGCCGCGCAGCAGAAATCGGATTTGCAACAGGTTCTCGATCGTCTGGACCGCATCGAACTGGAGAACAAAAATCTAGCCGACGAAGTCCGCGCCCTCCGCGCCGAACTAGCCGCCAACCGCACCACTCCTCAACCCAACGAGTCCGCCCCCCAACCCAATCCGCAATCCGACCGAGCCGTGACCGCAGGGAGCGGTACTCCACCCTCCCCCGTTCCCCTGGACGAAAAACTAGCCGTAGTAGAAACCCGCATCGAAGAACAAGCACAAACCAAAGTCGAAGCCTCTCAAAAACTCCCCATCACCTTGACCGGCATGGTGCTCTTCAACGCCTTCCTCAACGGCCGCGCCAACGGGGGATCCGAATATCCCACCACCGCCTCGATAGGCACCAACTCTTTCCCCGCCGGCGCGACCCTCAGCCAAAGCGTGCTGGGTATGAAACTCCAAGGCCCGGAAATTTTCGGTGGAGGCCACATCAACGGAACCATGTACGTCGACGCCTGGGGAGGCACCCAATCCAGTTCCCTCGGCCATCTTATCCGCCTCCGCACCGCGACCGTCGAGATCGATTGGAAGAACACTACGATAATGGTTGGTCAGGATAAGCCGATCGTCTCTCCGCGCGAGCCCTTCTCGCTGGCGCAAGTATCCGTGTCCCCTCTGACCGGCGCCGGCAACCTATGGCTCTGGTCTCCGCAGGTGCGCATCGATCAGCGCTTCGCCTTCGGCCAGCAAGCCGGACTCACCGCTCAACTCGGCGTCTATGAAACCAGCGAACCTTCCTACGCAGCCCGCGGCGGCGACAACACCGGGTTAACCTCCACACCTCGTCCGGCTCTCGAGGGCCGCTTCGAACTCTGGCGCAAATTCGGTGAAAACGCGCGCATAGAACTCGCCCCTGGCTTTCACGACAGCACCAGCCACGCCGGAGGATTCTCCGCGCCCTCGCACCTCTTCACCGTCGATTGGCTGATCCAGCCGATGTCCAAGGTTCAATTCACCGGAATGTTTTTCACCGGCGAAAACGCGGCCGGCTTGGGTGGCCTGCACCAGGGCTTCACCATCTTTGACGATATCCGCGCAGTGCCCATCGGAGCCCACGGCGGCTGGGCGCAATTTTCCTACTTCGCCACTAAGCGCCTGACGTTCAATATTTTCAGCGGTGCGGAAAACGACAACGTCGCGGATCTGTTAAGCGGCGATATTCACCGCAACTTTATGTATGCGGGCAACGCCATCTACCGGCTAGGCTCAAACGTACTGCTTGGCGCGGAGGTCTCGCAGGTGCGCACAAATTATTTCCTGCTACCGTCAAGACTGAATAATCACTATGACCTCTCGCTGGCCTACCTGTTCTAGTTTGGCGCGCGCCCTGTCGGCTTTCGTGTCGACGTTCCTGCTCGTAGTCCCCATACTAGCCTCCTCCGTAACCGGCAAAGTCGAACTCCGCGACTCCCGCGAAGCCTCCGTACGCAAGCGCCTCGATTACTCGGGAGTAGTAATATCGCTACTCCCCGTAAATAAACCCGCAAACTACGTCACCGACATCCACGTGCGAATGCTGCAAAAGAACAAAATGTTCACTCCGCACATCCTGGCCATTGCCTCCGGCACCTTCGTCGACTTCCCCAATGAGGACCCCATTTTTCACAGCGCCTTTTCGAGCTACGATGCCCAGATCTTCGACGTAGGCTTGTATGCGCCCGGCTCCTCCAGGTCCGTCCAGTTCACCCGCCCCGGTATTGTACGCGTCTTTTGCAACATTCATTCCTCCATGAGTGCGGTAATCGTAGTTTTATCGACCCCCTATTTCTCGACCACCGTCCGCGACGGCACTTTTCAGATCCCCAATGTCCCTCCGGGCGAATATCAACTGACGGCATTCCACGAACGCGCCACCGAAGCCACCCTTAACGCCCTGGCCCGCCGCGTGACCGTAGAGCAATCGGCACTGGCGCTCTCCCCGATAGTAATTTCCGAAGCCGGTTTCCTCCAGATGCCCCACAACAACAAGTACGGCCGCGTCTACGCCTCCCCCACCGACGATCATTCCATCTACCCCGGCGCCAAAAAGGAATGAAAGAATGCCTGTCCCGACTGACAGCAGGGAGCGCCGATGGGCCTGAAGAACGCTGGTGGCGCGAGCTTCAGCTTGCAGCGTCGGCTTCAGCCGGCGAACTTGCGGCGAATTTTGGCCTGTTCTTCAGTGGAGCGCTACTCAACCCTTACCGAGCGGCGACCGTCAGGGAGCGGACAAACGCTATGATAACCGCCGCCCGAGTCTCCCTCCTCTGGCGAGTCCTCCTCTCCACCTCCATTGCCGTGACCCTGCTATTCGGAGTCACCGGCTGGATCGTGCAGGACAACGCAACCCGCGCCACCGCCACGAGCCTCGACGAAGAAGTGCGCGCCAGCTTCCACGCCTACGATTCCCTTTGGCAATCGCGTGCCGATATGCTGGCGTCGGTTAGCCTGGTCGTCAGCCGCATGTCCGACGTCCGCGCCGCATTCTCAACCGGAGACGCCGCGACGATCCGCGATACCGCCAAGGAGCTCTGGGACAAAATCTCCCGCGAAGACGCCATCTTCTTAGTGACCGATCCGAGAGGAAAAGTAATCGCATCTCTCGGCGGAGTCGCCGATAGCGCCCTCATGGGAGATCTGCCGATGGTGCGCCAGGCAGCGTCGCATTTCCCGCAGCAGGCCAAAGGATTCTTCATGTCCGGCGGACACCTCTATCAAATCGCCGTGACGCCCGTCTATGTGCAAGCCGGAGCCGAACCCGGATTGCTCAACGTTCTGGTAGCCGGCTACACCGTCGACGATCAAGCCGCCGGCAGATTAAAGGAAGCGACCGGCGGCAGCGAATTCGTATTTCTATCGAACGGCAAAGTCGCCGCGTCGACCATGAGCGCCGTAGCCGATTTGCAAATTCGAAACCGCCAAGCTACCAGCGACCCCGCCCGCGTAGAAGCCGGAGGCGTCGAATACACCATGCTCGGCAACCCTTTGCTGGATGTGCAGGGCAACGCCATCGGCGAGCTGCGCATTCTCCGCTCGTTTGAAGGCGCGCGCCAACACCTGGCCGCGTTACGTAGGAACATTGTTCTGCTGTGGTTCTGCGCCGTTTTGCTGGGCCTCGGCCTCACCTACTATGGAGCGCGAAGAGTCCTCGAACCGGTCCGCGAATTGGATCGCGCCGCCAGCGAAGTAGCGCAAGGCAACTATGAATATCGCGCCCCTGTCGAGAGCAACGACGAACTGGGCCGTCTGGCGGAGGCGTTCAACGCGATGTGCAAGTCGATTCAGGACGCCCGGCATGAGCTGATCCGTCAGGAACGCATCATGACCATCGGCCGCCTGTCGTCTTCCATCGTTCACGATTTGAGAAATCCATTGGCGGCGATTTATGGCGGAGCCGAGATGCTGGTCGATGGAGAACTGACTCCTCCGCAAGTGCAGCGCCTGGCCGGAAACATTTATCGCGCATCGCGTCACGTCCAGGAATTGTTGCAGGAGTTGGTAGAAGTAGGCCGCGGCAAAAGCATCCCATCGGAAGTATGCCGCTTAAAAGATATAGTGACGGCCGCCTGCGAAGCCTATGCGACAACCGCCGAAGCGCAGCAGGTTTCGGTCAGCGTCGACGTCCCCGATAAAATCGAATTGCCCCTGGAGCGAGCCCGCATGGAGCGGGTCTTCCTCAACCTGATCGACAACGCATTAGACGCCATGCCCGGCGGCGGCTCTCTTCACATCGAAGCGCAAGCGTTCGA
>Ga0209006_10002894_pt1 | contig 15633 bp, 12 predicted proteins | sample JacPin_JW_Ref_O2_FD_188567 | JGI IMG/M metagenome (GOLD analysis project Ga0209006, IMG submission 188567) | Forest soil microbial communities from Algoma, Ontario, Canada - Jack Pine, Ontario site 1_JW_Ref_O2 (SPAdes) (version 2) | ecosystem: Environmental > Terrestrial > Soil > Boreal... | reverse complement strand
ATATGGTCTGCTTGGCGCCTTCCAAGGTCGTGGCGTCGACGGCCCCGACCAGGGTTTGCGGCATGCCCAAGGCGACGAAGACCAGCGCCCCGACGACCGAGATCGGCAGCAGAATGTAGAGGGTGATTCGGGTCAGATCGGCCCAGAAATTGCCGACGGTGGTCGCCGAGGAGCGCACGAAGCCACGCACCAGCGCGAAGGCCATGGCGAGGCCGGTCGCCGCAGAGACGAAATTGTGTACGGTGAGGCCGAGCATCTGGGTCAGATTGCTCATGGTCGTCTCGCCGGCGTAATTCTGCCAGTTGGTGTTGGTGATGAAGCTGATCGAGGTGTTGAAGGCGAGATCGGGCGGCACCGCGGCGAAGCCGCGCGGGTTCAACGGCAGCACGCCTTGCAGCCTCTGAACGCCGTAGAGAAGGAGAAAGCCGGCCATGGAAAAGGCAAGCATCGCGATCGTATAGGCAAACCAGCCCTGCTCGCGCGCCGGGTCCACCCCGGCCAAGCGGTAAAAGCTGCGCTCTACCGGTCCGATGACCGGGCTGAGAAAGTTGCTTTCGCCAGCGTAAACGTCGGCGATGAGTTTGCTGAGCGGTATGGCGCAGCCCAGAACCAAAGCGAGCACAAGCGCGATCTGCGCCCAGCCAACGAGCGTCATCGCAATCACCTTTTGATCTAGAATCTTTCCGGACGGATCAGTGTGTAGAGGAGGTAAAGGCCGAGCCCGACGGCGACGACCAGTCCGATGATCGGTTCACTCATCGCCTGCCTCCTAAAGCTGAATTAGCGCGAGCGCGTAGACGCCCATCAACGCCAAAGCCGCCAAACCAAGCGCCACGAATGCGACGTCAAGCATGATGATCGCCTCCTTGAAGGCGCGATCGTTAGCGCTGACCCACGTAAGCTTTCGATTGCGAATTGGGCGCCCGAACGTAAGGATTTCATAAGTTTCGGGAGCGGCGGCGAATTTTCCGGGCACGAATTTGGCGAGCGCGCCGCCATTGCGGGAGCGGAAATGGCTAGGATCGTTGCAGTCGTCGCAAATATCATCTATACTATGTGTATAATGGCCGCGACGCATTCGTCGGTGCTATCGCCCGGAAAGATGTGGTAGCAGGTTCGGGCATAGGCCCAGGCTTGGCGGCGCGGGCTCAGGCTCATCGTCCGCCGGGCCGTTGTCACGACTTCGCGATAGTCCCGCCTCTGGGCGTCGTCTCGCAGTAACTCAGGAGAATAGCTTTGCTGCATATAACGCCAACTTCTCGGCGCCGGTGGCGCATCGCTGCGATCGCGTGCGCTCTGCCGGCGGCGATGCTGCTCGCCGGATGCGGCAAGAAGCAAGCGGAGCAGGCCGTGGTCGGCCAGGTGATCGCTCATGTCGGCCCGGACGATGTGACTCAGCAGGAGCTGGACAACGAGCTTCGCCTCGCCAACGTGCCGACCGATAAGCGCAGCGATCAGATCGTCAAGGCGGCGCTGTCGCGCATCGTCGAGCGCAAGTATCTGGTGCAGCAGGCGCTCGCGGCGAAGCTCGATCGCGAACCGACCGTGCATCTCGATCTTTTGCGCTCGCGGGAGCAGATCCTTGCCGGCGCCTTCGTCCAGCGCGACCTGTCGTCCAAGATGAGCGCGGTTTCCAAGAACGAAATCGACAGCTACATCCAAGCCCATCCCAAGCAGTTCGACCAGCGGGAGCTTTTCCAGGTCGACCAGATTTCCTTCACCGCGCCGAAGGACGTGGAGGCTCTCTCGGCGGCGACGAAAGATTTCAAGTCGCTCGATCAGGTTGAAGCGAAGCTGAACGAAATGAACGTCAAATTCAGCCGCGGCACCGCAACCCTGGACAGCGCCACGATGCCCGCCGAGATGCTCAAGGTGCTGGACGCCCGCAAGCCCGACGACATTTACTTCATCCGTTCGCGAGGCAGCGCGAGCTTTTTCAAGGTGACGTCCGTCGATCCAAAGCCGATGACCACCGACGAGGCCAATGAGTTCGCGAAACGCGAAGTCCGGGTCGATATCGGCAGGAAGGCCGCTGAAAACATCTCCCAGACTGCGTTGGCGGACGCCAAGTTCGAAGGGGACTATGCCCGCATCATGACGGCCCCTGCGCCGGCCCCTGCGCCGGCCGCCCCAACGCCTGCGCCCGCGGCGGAGGGCGCGGCGTTGCCTGGCGCCACACCGGCGCCCGCGACGGAGGGCGCGGCGCCGTCGACCGAGACTCCCAGCGGCGAGACCCAGAAAGAGCAGCCGAAGAACTGATCGGCTTAACCCTGCGGCGGGCGAGCCAAGGGTTCGACGCGCCCCACCGCAGGTTGAGCCCCCCTTGGGCGCCATTGTGTGATCGCGGGCGGGGCCTGGCCGCCCTGAAACCGCGACATTGGCGCCCGCGGCCGATCCTGAGCCGTGCGCCTGCCTCGATCCCAACGGGATCTCGGCTCCCCGTGCGCGCCGAATGGCGAGCGGCCGCAACCTTACTTGATCCTGTGGCGTCCCCGGTCAATTTCGGGCAAGTCTGGTCCTCTCCGATTAAGCCAGCCGCCGCTTTCCCAACTATCAATGGTAGACAATATTGTTAGTTGAAAGCATAGGCGAGGCGTGATACGGCTTACCGAGGGTATTATACATACCCTAATTGTTTACGTAATGGGGGCTTTTCGGTGAAGACACTCAGCTACGTTGTGATTCTGCTGCTCTGCTCTGTTTTTCCTGTACGTGCGGCCATGGTCTATAGTAGTGACTGTGCGGAGCCGCCATCGTCCTTCGGAAACGTCTGGTACGTTGATCCGGTGCACGGCAACACCCCGGCGGCCGGCGGCACGGGCAAGCAGGCCAAGCCCTGGAACAGCCTCAGCGGCATTCTGAGCGGCAATTGGGCGACCGGTGGCTGGACGCTCCCCGGCTACACCCGCCCGCTGCTGTCGACCGTTCCTTACTACCATATAACCAGTGCAGGGCGCGTGGTCGTTGCGGATAGCATCGGCAACCCGCCAGTCCACCCTGGCGACGCGATCATGCTGATGAGCGGCAATTACGGCGACATCACCATCGGCTCTTACGCGCGGGAGGTCACCAACCCCAGCTTCGTGACGGTCCAGGCTGCGCCGGGTCAGACGCCGGTGCTGTCGACGCTATCCATTGTTTCTACAAACAATTGGGTATTTAACGGACTCAAGGTCCAAAGCCTGTACACCAGCGCCAATACGTTACCGTTGATCTACATCCATGATCAGGGGGCGTCTTTTCAAACACACAATATTGTGCTCGAGAACATGATCGTGTCGTCCCAGGACGACGCCGAGGCCTGGAGCCAAGCCCAATGGATCGCCAATGCGCGCAGCGGGTTTTACGCCTGGAGCAGCGCCCCCGGCACGAATACGTCGTGCATTTCATTCACCGGTTCGCATATCAGCAACGTCAGGTTCGGGGCTTCGCTTGCGGCCAACCAACTGATCTTCTCAAACAACCAGATCGACCATTTTGGCGATGATGGAATTGATTATGCCGCCAGCGACATAGCCATCACCCACAACGACATCCACGACAACTTGAACCTCGGCGACGGCAATCACGAGGACGGCATGCAGGGCGTGATCGGCTTCGTGCCGGCGGGCGCCACTGTGAACCATTTAAAAAACATCCTGATCGACAGCAACCTGGTCATCCGGCAGACAGACCCGGAGCTTTCGTTTCCGACTGGTCTACAGGGCATCTCCGCGTTCGACTCGGACTGGACGAATCTCACCGTGACCAACAATGTCGTGATCACAAGCGCCTGTGCGGGAATTTCCTTCGCAAGCATCCACGACAGCCTGATCGCCCACAATACGGTGGTCGAGGACGGCCTCGTTTCGACGCCCGGTTGCACCGCCGCCATTAACGCTGGCGGCGCATCACACGAAGGCTCTGTAAGCACCAACTCCGTGGTGCAGAACAATCTTTCGACCCAGCTCAACGTCGACACTCGCAACGGCGGCGTTGTGGCCGAATACAACGTCGTCATGTGTTGCGTGGAGCCCGCGATTTCCTGGTACGTGAATGGCGTTGTGCAGTATCTTGGCAAACCGGGAAACACCTATGGCAACCACAATTTGATCGATATGGGCGGGGTGAAGAGCGAATTTCTCAACTTCAATCCGGCGACGCTGACTTATAATGTCATGCTCAAGTCAGGCGCGCCGGCCATTAACGCAGGAACCTCGGGCGCGCCGACGGTCGACATCCTCGGCGCCACACGCAAGACGCCCTTCGCCGTGGGCGCTTATGCGTACCCCTATTGAACACAAGATCATCGCGCCAGGGCCTCGGCGGTACGGTCGAATCGCCGAGGGTTCTTTAGTTCTTTGATCTCACGCGCTTTTCGCGAAAAGCCGGTTCCCACTCTTCGCCAAGAGGGCGGGAAAAGGCGTTAGGGGGTTGCAAACATCTGATTGGGGTCAAATCTTGTCCGCACCGCCTCGAAGCTATCCCACCCCGGATATACGGCTCGCAAATATTCAATATTCGGGCGCCGATGAAGCTTTCCCCAATGAGGTCGTGCGCCAAGCCGCTGCATCACATTCTCAAACGGATCGAAGACTTTCAGCTTCACGGCGTCGTCTACGAGCCACCAGGTGTTGAACAAAATCGAATCGTAGCCAGCATTCGGTCCAAGATAGGATTGATCAGAGCCCTTTAAAAACTTTATTTCCAGAACACGGGACGGATTCGACTTCGAAAACTCCGATGCCCGCAATTGCTCGATCGCAGCGGGCGCTTGCGATGCGGCGACGCCATACTGCATGCTCATTTCCACCTGTTGGGACTCGGCCCCCCTTGCCCGTTTTGCGGCGGCCGCTAGGGTCGGGTGCAAGTTTGCGATTTGACGAATAACGGACTTCGCGCGATTGCTGCTCGCAGATTTCCAGTTCTCATCGCCCCAGAAAGGCGCATCGCCGACCACATAGGGTCTAAATCCCTTTTCCGACTCGGCTCGCGTTTCAAGGCATTTCAAAGTGATCATATCCGTGCCGAAACGCCAATGCCCCCAAAGATGCTCGTAGCTTTGCATGAGCGCGGGCATCTGAAGAAGGAAGTCGTCAACCGTTATTGAAAGCTCCTCGACTCGCACCCAAGGCATCGAAATCACCTGAAGCTCCAGCTCGACGATGACCCCGAGCAAGCCAATCGCCACACTGGCTGCGCGCATCTCTTCCGGCGCGTTGCGCCGATCGATTTTCTTGACTTCGCCGGATGCGAGAACCATGGTCAACGATTGTACAAAATCAGATATCGTGCCCCATCGAGCGCTCGTGCCATGCATGGCGGTCGCGACCGCTCCGCCGATCGAGGCTTGTGTCAAGAAGGGGAGTGATGGAAGCGAAAGACCCGCCCCAGCCAGAAATCTATGCAGGTCGCCGAGGCGGATCCCGGCATCCACCACAACCGTCTTTTTGACCGGATCCAAGTGCCGAATGCGGTTAAGCGAATTGAGGCGAATGGCCACGTCGTTGGTAAGAATTTCTGCGCCGTAAGAGAATCCGTTGCCGAAGACTCTCACCTTCGAGCCGGAACGAGCGGCGGCGCCGACGGCGCTGCTCACATCTTCGACGGCGCCGCATTCGACGACGTGACGAGGCGTACACGATAGGACATCGCCATAGGTCTTCAAGACCTGGGCGCGCCCAGAAATGAGTGCAGACAGCGGTGCGACCTTCACTGGTCGCTCGAGCCGGTCCGACTCGAGCATCGCCTCGACAACCGCGACGTCACGCAAGGCTTCCGCCGCGGTGCTGGATAAGGGTGTGCCGCGTTGGACGGCCTCGATGCAATGAGAAAGGGTCTCATAAACGCCGCCAGTCACCCACAGATCGTCCGTGACCGGAATTAAACGCCTGCCGGCGCCGGTTTGCACGCGAACCCAATTGTGGCGAACATCGAGTTTCCTGAACCGTTGAAAGCCGGCAAGCAATGTTCCCTTGGTTCCGATCAATCTCAGCCCTTGGTCTCCTATCGCCGATGGCGCAGCGAACGAGAGGCGATAGGCTCCCTCTGCGCCGCCCGCGAACGACAATAGGGCGGTGACGCTATCGGCCGGCGGCATATAGGGGAGACGTTGGCTTACCGACGCGCTGACCTTGTCGACTTCGCCGACGACCTTTCGCAACAGAGCCACAAAATGAACGCCGGAATCGAGGAGAAAGCCGCCTGCGTATTTGGGTGATCCCCGCCATCCCAGATTGTTTGGACCCTGAAAAGCGAGATAGGAAAAATCCGCGAAACGGATCTCTCCGATTGCGCCCTCACGGACGATATCCTCGACGATTTTGACAGTCTTTTTAAAACGCCAATTCTCGGCGACCGCCCAAAGCGGCGGTCGGTCGAGCCGAGCGTAGAGGTCCATCAGTTCGACGCCGTTCGCCATTGACGGCGCGCACGGTTTCTCGCTTATGAGATGCTTTCCGGAGTTAAGAAAAAGCTTAATCGCATCAGGCATGGCCTCGATGGGCAACAAGAGATCGACGAGGTCGACGTCCTCGTCTTCCGCGACTTCTGCAAGCGACCGGTAATGCTTGATATCCGTTCGCCCATACAAGCGGCTTGCACGGGTGATCGACTCCTCCGATCGGCTGCACAGTCCGACGAGCTTTATTCGACCTTCTGTTTCAAGGCGCTGAAGGGCTGGAATATGGGCGACGCGGGCAAACCAGCCGCAGCCGATCAGGGCGATACGAGTGCATCTCGACATAGTTCGTCCCGCTCGAAATGATTCCGGCGTCTTCAATTCGCGACGCCGTACACGAGATCGGCTATCGCCTCTCTTGCTCCCCGGCGGCCCTGAGCTTGGTACAGGCCTTGACGATAATCACGGAACGCCGCCTGCAATCTTTCGATTCGTTGCGGATAGGTTTCGTTTATGCTTACTGCGCTAACCGGATGAGTGAATCCAGCAACGTTGGTATTGTGCTGTCGATAATAGACCAACTCGTCGTCAATAGGGAGCGTCTTATGGAATAAGGAACCTAAGAAGGCGATCCAATTATCATGCTCCATCGTCGCCCCGGCAAAACGGTCCACAGACAATTCCCATAGACGCGAGAATTCAAGCAATGATCGATGAAATACCTGCAAGGAGACAAAATTTATTCCCCACAAAACCTCGAGGTCTGCCTGCGCATACCTTGTGCCACCGGAAATAAAATTTCCATCGTCGTCTATAAGACGATACCCATGCTGCAACAGAATGCAGCGATCGCTGCTCAAGTATCGAGAAACAACTGACAAATTGTCTGGAAGCCAGACATCGTCCTGATCGCAGAATGCAATGTAGTCAGACGCACAGAGCGAGGCTGCTTTGATAAAACTCTCCCACCAACCCAATCGTTGATCGTTGATGACGAGCCGAACCGGAAACGGGGCCCGTTTGGCAAATTGCACCAAGATTTCCGGAGTACGGTCCGTCGACGCGCCATCGCAAAAGACCGCTTCATCTGTTAACTTCACTTGCTCACTTAGGGTGCGAAGCTGCTCTTCCAGGAACCGCTCGCCGTTATATGTCGCCATCGCGATCGATATCACGTTGCACTCCGCGTTCACGCTATCGTCAAAAATTCGCGCTTCTTACAGCGCGGCGCCCAGCGCGTCATGCTTGACAAGGTAGGCGGTGACATGGTTCGTCCTCGCCTCAACCTGAGGCCGCCGATAAAAACGGAGCCGCTGGACAATACTTTCGAAGCTTTCGTGGGTCAAGGACGTCCCCTCGTGATAACTGTAGCTGCAGTCGTCGTAACGCGGAACCGTCCAGCGCTGCTCAAACGATGTCTTGCCGCGATTGATTCGCAGACTTACCCTGCCAGCCAGCTTGTGGTCGTCGACAATGCTTCGGATGAGCCGACGCGGGATCTGCTCGCCGTCGAGGCGGCGCGTCGCGACAGCTCGTTTCACTCAATTCGCTTGGAAGAGAACACCGGCGGCGCCGGCGGCTTTCACGCCGGAATGCGCGCGTGCCTCTCCCTGCCTTGCACCCACATGTGGCTGATGGACGATGATTGCGAACCGGATTCTGAGGCCGTGGCGGAACTGGTCGCCGCGGCGGCGATAGTCGGCGAGGATGCCGTTCTCGGCGGCAACATCGTCGACCTCGATGGCGAGAGCGTGAACGTCCAATCGGTCAGTCAGCGGCTCGGAACGAACTGCGTGCCGCAGTATCCTCTTCATTTGGCGGACGGGCTGCTTGAAATGAGGGCGCTGACGTTCGTCTCATTCCTCGTCTCTGTCGACTTGGTGCAGAAGGTCGGGCTCCCTTTGAAAGAGTTCTTCATCTGGGGTGACGATACTGAGTATTCACGCCGACTTGCTCGCTTTACTAGACTTTATCAAGTTGGGAAGAGCAAGACAAAGCATTTAAAGTCAGGGGATGCCTCACAAAGCCTTGTTAGAGAACAAGACCACAATAAAATACCTCAATATTATTGGTTCTACCGGAATAGACTTTTTGTCAACTTGAAATATGATGGCTTCATATCCACGAGTACATTTCAGTTTATCTTTAGATCGTTTAGAGACCTCTACTTCTCGATCCGAGGCGGGAAGTTTGCACTGCTGAAGAGCCGAACGATCCTTTACGGGCTGTTCTCGGGAATAGCATTTGCATTATCGACGCCCAACAAAGAGAGGCTCGGTCTTTTGGACTGACATGCGCCATCGGCGCCGCCTTAATCGCTTTTTCCCTGATCAGTGGCTCTTCAGGGGCGGGGCGAAGAATACGGGAATGTCGGCGCCCTTGGCGATGCGCTCGAGCATCGCGTCGGCCGCGGCGAGCGCCTCGCCGATCGTCACGTCCATATCCAGATAACGATAGGATCCAAGCCGGCCAACGAAGGTCACGCCGCGAGCAGCCATCGCCTGATCGACGTATGTCTTCAACATTGCTTCTTCATCGGTCTGGCGGATCGGATAATAGGGAATGTCATCAGGACCGCAGAACCGGCTAAATTCGCGGTACAATATCGTGCCTTCGAATTGGTCCTTCTCCCACGGCGCGAAGTGCTTATGCTCCGTTATGCGGGTGAAGGGCGTGGCCTCGTCGCAGTAATTGATGACGGCGGCGCCCTGATAATCGCCCTTCGCCCTGAAGATCTCGAAGTCCAGGGTGCGGTAGCCGAGCCTGCCCATGCTGTAGCCGAAATAGCGATCGATCTGGCCGCTGTAGACGACGTGGGCGAACGGCTCGGTCAAATCCTCGAATCGCGCCCCCAATCGCAACTCGAGGCGGGGCGTATTGAGGATGGCGGCGACCAATTCCGTGTAGCCGCGCTCCGGTATCGCTTGATGGGGGTGAGCGAAATAAGAATCGTCATAACTGAAGCGAAGTGGCAGACGTTTGAGGATCGAAGCGGGCAACCGAGTGGGATCGAGGCCCCATTGCTTTCGGGTATAACCACGGAAGAAGGCCTCATAGAGTTCGGGCCCGATCATGCTGAGAGCCTGCTCCTCGAAATTCGCCGGTTCCGGGATTTTCCGGGTCTTCGAGGCGACAAAGGCGGCGGCCTCCTTAGGTCCCATGGCCTTGCGAAAGAATTGGTTGATCGTCAGGAGGTTGACGGGCAGCGAATAAACCAATTCCCCACTGACTGCCTGCACGCGGTGCCGGTAAGGGCGCATGACGCCGAACTGCTGAACATAAGCCCAGACGCGTTCATCGCCGGTGTGGAATATGTGGGGACCGTAGACATGGGTCATGACGCCGGTCTCAGGGTCGCGCTGCGAATGGCAATTGCCCGCCACATGCGGGCGCTCATCGACGACCAGGACGTTGTGCCCGGCTTGCGCAAGCGCGCGACCGATGACCGCGCCGCTGAATCCAGCGCCGACGATGCAATATCTCATCCCGTGCATTTCCGATTATTTTGAGGAGGGCTGCGCCACTCTAGCAGGCTATCGAAGGTGTGTCGCGTTTGGCGGCGGCAACGCGCACCCTCTCCGAGTTGCGCAAAAGCGACCCCAAACCCTTGAAAAGCTTCAGTCGCCAGCAAAAACGCACGCTTCGGACGACCGAGCCTCGACTCAATCCCCAAAACAGCGGTAAAACGCGCGCGGCCTTGCGCCGGCGAGCCCCTAAAACAATGTAACCGGCTGGCCGAGAGGCTGTTCGTCCGACCAAATGGAATCCCCCGCAAATGAAACGCTCCACATTTCGCCTGAGCCTGTCGACGCCCTGGATCGCGGTCGTGCTCGCCCTTCTCTCCCTGAGCGCGATCCCGTCGCGGGCTGAGGCGCAGAGCGCGGCCGCCCGGCGCATCGAGGCCTATTATTCGCAGTTGATGCCGACGCTCAAGGCGGCCGGATCGCTCAGCGTGAGCGAACGCGACCGTCGTTTCGGGCCGGCCATCCGATCCGCCTTCGACATTGGGACCATGGCGAAACTCGCCTCCGGGCCGGCCTGGAGCAAGTTCTCAGGCACCCAGCAGGCTGCGGTTCGCGAGGCCTTCGCCCGGTTCCTCGTCGCCGACTATGCTCATCAGGTGACCGACTATTCGGGCGAGAGCTTTGTCGTCGATCCGCAGACGAGCCCGGAAGCGCGCGGCGGCGGGGAAATCGTCAGGACCAAGCTGCTCCAGCCCGGCGGGCGGACGGTCCAGATCAACTATCTGGTTCGCGGCGGCCGTGTGGTCGACGTCTACCTCAATGGCACGGTGAGCGATCTGGCGACCCGACGCGACGAATTCGCCTCGATCCTCGCCGGCGGCGGCGGCGCGGACGCTCTGGTCAAGACATTGCGCGAACGGACCGACAGCTTGTTAACGAGCTAGCCCTCGGCCAAACGGCCTTGACGCTTGCCATCGTCCGCAAACGTCCTGATCGTCTGCGGACTGAAACGCGAGGCGGCCATCCTGGCGGGACCGGGGCGCGCGACAATATGCGGCGACGCGCCAACTTTGCGCGGCAGACTGGCGGAAGCAGCGAGCCTAGGGCCCTCGCTGGTGGTCAGCTGGGGCCTGTGCGGCGGGCTCGATCCGCGTCTTCGTCCTGGCGACCTCATTCTCGGCAGGGAAGTCGTCTCGGATGACGGCGTCATCCGAACCGACGAAGCTGTTACGGCGTCGCTTGCGCCGCGCCTCGTCGGCGCCGGAGCGCGTGTCGTGGTCGAACGTCTGGCGGGCCCCGCCGCTCCAGTCCTGACCGCCGCCGCCAAGGCGGAACTGCGCTGCGCGACCGGGGCGGCGGCGGTCGACATGGAAAGCCTGATCGCCGGCCGATTCGCGCTCAAATTGCGGATCCCGTTCGCGATTTTGCGCGCGGTCGCCGACCCCGCCGAACGCGACCTGCCGCCGCTGGTGTTGAAGGCCGTGGATTCCGACGGCGGGATCAATGTTCAAGCCATCATCGGAGAGCTTATCCGCTCACCGGGCCAGTTGGCCGGGCTTAGCGCCGCCGCTTGCGACGCCAGGACCGCGTTCCAGGCGCTAAACCGCTGCCGAGGCCTTCTTCCGGGCCTTTTCCTCGGCCTCGGCTCTGCGAATGTCTGAAAGCTTCTGGGTGACGTTCTTGTCGAAGACATAAACCGCCGGGCGCTGGCCATCCAGCGGGATGTCCGGCGCCATCGGCCCTTCGGTCTTAACTCCCCGCAAGTTAACGCCGAGCGCCTTCCACGGCTTGGTCACCGTGTCGCGCACCGCCGTCGCCTCAAAGCCGCTGTGAACCATGCAGTCGGCGCATTTCTCGTAATTGCCGACGCCGTAGGCGTCCCAGTCCGTCTCCTCCATGAGCTCCCTGAAGGTCTTGGTGTAGCCCTCGCCGAGCAAATAGCAGGGGCGCTGCCAGCCGAAAACGGTGCGGGTCGGATTGCCCCAGGGCGTGCAATGGTAGGTCTGGTTGCCGGCCAGGAAATCGAGGAACATCGTCGACTGGTTGAAGGCCCATTTGCGCCCCCGGTCGCCGCGCGCGAAAATCGCCCGGAATAGCTGCTTGGTGGCGGAGCGGTTGAGGAAATGCTTCTGGTCGGGAGCGCGCTCGTAGGCGTAGCCTGGTGAAACGGTGATGCCGTCGACGCCGAGCTCGGTCACCGTATCGAAGAAAGCGGCGACGCGCTCGGGATCCGCGTCGTTGAAAAAGGTGCAATTGATGGTGACCCGAAAGCCCTTTGATTTGGCGGTCTTCAGGGCCGAGACGGCGCGATCGTAGACCCCCGGTTGGCAGACCGACTTGTCGTGCATCTCCTGGTCGCCGTCGAGATGAATCGACCAGGTGAAATAGGGGCTCGGCGCGTATTGATCGATCTTCTTTTCAAGCAGCAGCGCATTGGTGCACACGATCGCAAATTTCTTGCGCGCGATGACGCCTTTGACGATCTTCGGCAACTCCTTATGCAGCAGCGGCTCGCCGCCGGCCATGACGACCACCGGGGCGCCGCACTCGTCGACCGAGGCCAGCGCGTCCTCGACTGAAATCCGCTTGTCGAGGATGGCGTCGGGATAGTCGATCTTGCCGCAACCGGCGCAAGCGAGATTGCACCGGAACAACGGCTCCAGCATCAACACGAGCGGGTAGCGCTTGCGGCCGGCGAGATGCTGCCGAACGATGTAGGCGCCGACTCTCGCAACCTGCCTAAAGGGTATGCCCACGAGCGTTTCCTTATAAAACCAACTTGATGAACGGGTCGGGCCGGCTCAAATCATGAGCTCCGCGGGCAAGCGAAAACTCACGGTCTCAGCCGGACCGTCGAGGGCCGACACTTCGGACGGCGCGATCGCAGACAAGGCTCGAACAACGTCCTCGACAACGATCTCAGGCGCGGAGGCGCCGGCCGTCACTCCGACGACAGCAGCGTTGCGCACCCATTCGGCATCAATTTCGCTGCTGTCGGTGACAAGGTAGCTCGGAATCCCGACCTCGTCGCCAATCTCGCGGAGCCGGTTGGAGTTTGAGCTGTTGCGGGCGCCCACGACGATGATGACGTCGGCGACTTGGCACAATTCACGCACGGCGCTCTGCCGGTTCTGCGTCGCGTAGCAGATGTCGCGCACATCCGGACCCACGACGTCGCTGAAGCGGCGGTGCAACGCAGCGATGACGCCGCGCGTATCGTCAACGCTCAGCGTCGTCTGGGTAATGTAGGCGATCGGCGTCTGTGCGTCGATCCGAAGCTCTTCCACGTCCTGCTCGTCTTCGACGAGGTGTACGTCGCCATCAATCTGCCCAAGCGTCCCTTCGACCTCAGGATGCCCGTCATGGCCAATGAACACCAGGACGCGGCCTTGAGCAATGTATCGTCGCCCTTGATTGTGCACCTTGGTGACCAGGGGACACGTCGCGTCGATGGTCGGGAGCGACCGCGCTTTGGCTTCGTCTTCGACCTCTCGCGACACACCGTGCGCGCTAAAGATCGTCACGGCTCCCGCCGGCACGTCCTCAAGGGTCTCGACGAAACGCGCGCCTTTCGCCTTGAGCGATTCGACCACATGGCGATTGTGGACGATCTCGTGGCGCACGTAGACCGGCGCGCCATGCTTGGCCAGCGCCCGCTCGACGATATCGATCGCCCGAACAACGCCAGCGCAAAACCCGCGCGGCTGGGCAAGAATGATCTTCATTCCCCTGCCTTCTCGCAGAAGCCTCGATGGGACTCGCCTGATGACAGGCTCATCCAAACCCGCGAGCCAATGACGAGTTCCGGAACGCCATCCATACGCGGCGAGCGGGGCCTGGACAAGAGACTTGGCTTAGGCCGTCCGCCGCATTGCAGCATGTGGGAGCGCGCGCCGATTTGTCCAGCCGCAGCCGGCTTGAGGCGCGCCGAAGCGATCCGCGGGGACGGAATGCAACTTGGGGGCGAGCTGGGCGCAAGCAAACGAAAATAAATAAAAGCAAAACCGCTTTCTTTTGCTTTCTTTTACTTACGTTTATTTTTTCGAATCGGGACTTTTCAATGGGTTGCGGCCGATTCAAACAAAAAAATTTCTCCGTTCCTAACTCGCGTGACGGGTTGTATGCGGAGGTCTCAAATGCGCGCGCTTCTCCTTTCCGGCCCGTGTCACGATCCCTGGGCTTCCATCCGTTAGTCGGAAATTGTATAGCACATGGTTTATGCTTCTGTCAAGCAGAAACACTGGAGACTCTGAATGCGACGTGGCCGCCCACGGATCATGGTCCAGGGGCCATGACGGTTTTCCGGCCACGCTATTTCACGCGAGCCACGCGCGCTTTTGGAATTGACTGTGACGGTGATCCGCTGTGAACTGGCTTGCAGCTAAGCCTGCCTGACAGCGGCAGGCGACCATGGGGAAAGCGCATGATCAAGTCGAGGGCGATGTTGCTCGCCGGGGTCTCGGCCCTGGCGATGCTGGCCTGCGCGGGCGAGGCGAAGGCGGATCCTCCCTTCATCACGCCAGGAATGTTTTCCTTCACCGTGCCCACCACCGGCGAATATGCGCTTGACGTCCTCGGCGCGAGCGGCGGCGCTAGCATCAACGCCGTTGGCGGCCTGGGCGCCGAGGTTTCCGGCGACATTGTCCTCACCGCCGGCGAGACTCTGACGCTCTTTGTGGGCGGGCAAGGGCAAAACGCCGGCCTGTTCTTCGGCGGTGGTGGCGGCGGCGGCGGCGGCTTCGTCTTTCTCGGAACCAGTGTCCTTGCTGTCGCTGGCGGCGGAGGCGGGGCGGGCTATAGGGCCAACGGTGGTCCCGGACAGACCGGGACCGGCGGCGGAGCGGGCGGAGGGCCCTTCGGCGGGGCGGGCGGCGCGAATGGGACCGGCGGCGGAGGGGGGACTTATGCCCACCTTAACGGCGGCGGCGGCGCGGGTGTCGCCTCGGGCGCTGCCGGGTACGGGGGCGACGGCGCTGGCATTGACTCCGGATCCGGCGCGAAATTTCCCAATGGCGGCGGCGGCGTGGGCGGCGGCGGCTACGGCGGCGGCGGCGGCAGCGGCTTTAACGGAGGCGGGGGCGGGGGCGGGTTCTCCGGCGGCGGCGGCGGCGGCGGGTCATACCTAGCCGGCGGCGGCGGCGCCGCCGGCTACGGCGGCGGCGGCGGCGGCTCCTATCTGACGAGCCTGTTCACCAATCCGATCCTGACCGCGGGCGTGCATAGCGGCGATGGCTCGATCAGCATCAACCTGCTCCCCCCGGCCGTCCCCGAACCCTCGACCTGGGCGATGACGCTCGCGGGCTTCGCCGGCCTCGGCTGGCTCACGCGCATGCGCAGGCGCAAGACCTCGCCCGCCTGACAGGGCTGGCGCCTCGGTCTGTCATGGCCGCCCCCGGACTGTGATCCGGGGGTGACCCGGCCATCAACGTGTTCGACACGAAACAATTGTGGTAAGCGCGCAACAAAGACAGAAAGCATTGCTCTTGCAAGCCTTTGCCGTCGCCGGGCGCAATGCCGGACTCGTCGTAGACGGCTCGCCGTGGATGGCCGGGTCAAGCCCGGCCGTGACGAAAAGGGGTCTCCGGCTGCGCCGATTTCACGCCAGCCACGCGCGCTTTTGGAATTGACTGTGACAATGATCCGCTGTGAACTGCCTTGCAGCTAAGCCTGCCGGACAGCGGCAGGCGACCGTGGGGAAAGCGCATGATCAAGTCGAGGGCGATGTTGCTCGCCGGGGTTTCGGCCCTGGCGATGCTGGCCTGCGCGGCCGAGGCGAACGCCGAGACGTTC
>Ga0209006_10002893_pt1 | contig 15642 bp, 12 predicted proteins | sample JacPin_JW_Ref_O2_FD_188567 | JGI IMG/M metagenome (GOLD analysis project Ga0209006, IMG submission 188567) | Forest soil microbial communities from Algoma, Ontario, Canada - Jack Pine, Ontario site 1_JW_Ref_O2 (SPAdes) (version 2) | ecosystem: Environmental > Terrestrial > Soil > Boreal... | reverse complement strand
CCGACAGCCCTCACTTACAAACCCGTCATTTTCTCCAGTCGTTCCGGGTATCGTGCCCCTTCTACTTTGATCTTTGACGCAGCGCCGTCGATCTCCCGCAGGTCGTCACGCGTCAGTTCCACTTCCACTGCTCCGATGTTTTCCTCCAGCCGATTTAGTTTGGTCGTGCCTGGAATCGGCACCATCCACGGCTTTTGCGCCAATAGCCACGCAAGCGCGACCTGAGCAGCAGTCGTTTTCTTGCGCTTCGCGATTCTGCCCAGCAGATCAACCAGTGCCTGATTTGTCTTCAGCGCCTCCGGGGTAAAGCGCGGCAGGGTGCTGCGAAAGTCGGAGCTGTCGAATTTCGCATTCTCGTCGAACTGCCCCGTCAGAAAGCCTTTACCAAGCGGGCTGTAAGGAACCAATCCAATGCCGAGTTCCTCAAGCGTCGGAATTATCTCCTGCTCGGGCTTTCTCCACCACAGCGAGTATTCGCTCTGCAGCGCGGCGACCGGCTGCACGGCGTGGGCGCGGCGAATTGTCTTTGCGCCCGCCTCCGACAGCCCGAAGTGCTTCACCTTGCCTGCTTTGATCAGCTCCTTCACCGTGCCCGCAACGTCTTCAATCGGAACGTTTGGGTCAACCCGGTGCTGGTAGAGCAGGTCGATGGTGTCAACCTTAAGCCGCTTGAGCGACCCTTCAACCGCCTGCTTGATGTGCTCTGGCCGGCTATTCACGCCCGCCACTCCCGGACGATTATCACTGCCACCCAGATCGAACCCAAACTTCGTTGCGATCACCACTTTCCCGCGGTAGGGAACGAGAGCCTCACCCACCAGCTCTTCATTCATGAACGGCCCGTAAACCTCTGCTGTGTCAAAGAAAGTGATGCCGCGATCAACAGCCCCATGCAGCACCTTCGTCATCTCCTGCTTGTCTTTGGGCGGTCCATAGGAAAAACTCATTCCCATGCAGCCCAGGCCGATGGCAGACACTTCCAGATTGCTTCTTCCAAGTTTGCGCTTTTTCATGCCTTATTGATGCTTCCAGTGCGCCTCGTGTCTCGCCAATTTTGCCAGATATGAGACTAAGGCTAGTCTTCGCGGGTCGAGGTCGACGAAGCGAAATAGCCTTTGCGGGCATAGACACGTAGTTTATGGCCGTCCTTTTGGGCTCTAATCTCGATAGAGCGATACTGGCCATCGCGTTTGAACTGAGAGGGTTTGTACGAAATAAGATAGCGGCTGCGGATAACCTGTTGGAGGTCAACCAGACTGCCGTTGAGTTTGGTAACGGAGCCGGGAGCGAACGCCGTTCCGCCGGTGAGTTGCGCCAATGTTTTCAATGCACGCTCGGCAACTAAAGAATTTCCGATCGAATCGTCGACGGCCGCTCGTGTGCTGATGGCGTAGACGGCGACTTCGCCGCGCTGGGCGCGGTGGATCGCCTCTTTGAGGGTGACAGCGCTGGAATTATCTTCGCCGTCGCTGAGTACAACGAGAATTCTGGCCACGGGTTGTGTTTCGGGACGGCTTGCTAGTTTGTCAGCAGCGAAGGCCACGGCATCCCAAAGAGAGGTGCCTCCGGCGGGCGTGAGTTGATCGATGGCATGAGACAAGAGGTTCTCATCCTCCGTGAAATCCTGGACCAGCAGAACGGAATTGGCGACGCCAATTACAAAGGCCAGATCACTCTTGCCGGTCACGACTTTTTTCAAAAAGCCGACGGCAGAGTCTTGTTCGAACTTGAAACGGTCGGTGACTGAAGTGCTGGTATCGATGACGATCCCAAGACGAAGAGGCAATTCAGATTCATTGAGAAAGCCGGTGATGGCGGCCGGAGCTCTCCGATCATCACGGATAGCGACGTCCTTACCAATAAGGTTCGTCACGGATTTTCCGTGATCGGTGGCGGCGAAAAACACAGCAACCTCGTCCGTCGACGCCCGCAAAGTATAAGGTGAGCTATTCGCAGGGGAAGAATTATGGTGCGAAGCCGCCGTGGCGCCTGAATTGGCGGGAGTGCCCGCCGCGCAATTGGGACAGTCCGCGTCTGCTTCGGCTTCTGCGATCTGCGCGTTTTCCTTTGATTCCTGCATCAGTTTGCGGAAGTTTTCGGGCAACCGCGCAGGTCCGGAAGAGTTTTCGCCAGGCACAGCGGTATAAGTAATGGTTACCGAAGAGTCAGGAGCGGAATCGGCGGAATGCACAGGCGCATCTTTGAGGTCCTGAAGCATCTGTACAACTCGAGTCGCAGAGGGCGATTTGGGATCTTCGCGCAAAAACGTTTGCAGTTCTTCTTGAGCTTTCGCGAGATTGCTTTGCGCCTGCCAGGCGGCTGCGGCATACAAATGGACCTTTGCCGATCCTAAATGTTTGCCCGCATGAATCTGCTGAGCGGTGGCGATTGCCCCCTGGTAATTGTGATTCATGAACTCCCCGTAAGCCAGCGCGGTCAACAAGTGAAGGTCGAGCGGGGCCATGGCTGAAGCTTTGCGGATGGATTCTTCGGCCGCGGGAAATTCCTTCAGTGCAAGTTGAGCGCAGGCCAGATTCAGGAAGGCAGTGGGTAAGTGACTGTCAAGGGTGATCGAACGTGCAAACTCACTCCGGGCTTGCTCGTTTTGATTCAGACTCAGATAGGCCGACCCAAGTGCATTGTGCGCAGCTACGAAACTCGGATAAAGTTTAGTGGCCAACGCGAGGTGATCGACTGCGCCTTGCAACTTTTTTTGCATCAACAGTTGATAGCCCTTGTCATACTCGCGTCGAGCCTTCGTCGGAGCCTGCAGGTCAAGTTTGGATACGGATCCGGTAGGACTTTCCAGCGGACTGCGGTACTGACCATCGCCAAGTTCCCAGAGATTGTGCGTGGTTATGTCGAACCCCTCCATCCCGACGCTCACTTCAGGACCTACATTGGTGGTCTTGCTGATGATTTGAGCGCCGGCGCCAAGCGAGAGCAATAAGCACAGGGAAAGGCGAAGCGATTGGCGAATCATTGTGTCCGCGCCCCCGACCGATAAAGGAAGACTTTTCGCCCAGCGATGGCAGATTCGGGGCGTACCGGCCTCTTGACTCAGTATTGTGACGCGTAATCGGCGGTGCGTCAATGGCGCGTTCCGAGGGCATTTCTCGCCGCTCTTGCCAATACCGTTAACCCTACCATCTTAACGGCGACCTTCACCAACCCCTGGTCTGCAGCATCTGCGCCTCATCCATCCCCGCGACCGCCAGCCCTTTCATCGCTCCCAGCAAATCTTCACTGACTTCAAGTAATACTTTAGGGTCATTGAAGTGCGTGGCGGCTTTGACGATGGCGCGGGCGCGCTTTTCGGCTTCCACCGGATCGGCGAACGTGGTGGAGTCCTTCATGAAGATGCCGCTGCCGACAAAAACAGCTTCAGCCCCAAGTTGCATCACCAGCGAAGCGTCGGCGGGCGTGGCAATTCCCCCTGCGGAAAAATTAGGCACCGGGAGTTTGCCCGTTTTCGCAACCATTCTCACCAATTCGTAAGGCGCGCCATGCTCTTTGGCTTTGGCGTAGAGTTCTTCTTCGCCGAGCACGGTGAGAATCTTCATCTCCTGCACAATCTGGCGAATGTGCTTGACGGCGTGCACAACGTCGCCAGTGCCCGCCTCCCCTTTGGTGCGAATCATCGCCGCTCCTTCAGCGATGCGGCGCAGAGCTTCTCCAAGATTGCGCGCCCCGCACACGAATGGGACTTTAAACGCATGCTTGTCGACATGATGCGCTTCGTCAGCCGGAGTGAGCACTTCGGATTCGTCGATGTAGTCGACGCCGAGCTCCTGCAAGATTTGTGCCTCCGCAAAATGTCCAATGCGGCATTTCGCCATTACCGGGATCGACACCGTGGCCATAATCTCGCGAATCTTTTTCGGCGAAGCCATCCGCGCAACCCCGCCCTCCGCGCGGATTTGCGCCGGCACGCGCTCAAGCGCCATCACGGCAACGGCTCCCGCCTTTTCCGCAATCGAAGCCTGCTCAGCATTGGTCACATCCATAATTACTCCGCCCTTGAGCATTTCGGCGAGGCCGGTTTTGAGGCGGAGACTGGTGGAGCTACCGTTGTTATTCGACATGGTGGAGACTCTTTTCTGGAGAACGCTTTCAGCTACCTGCAGAGCTTTCCTTATTTTACAGTGCGATTGCGATTCGCGGTACCCCTCAACCAAGCCTTTAATACAAGGGGCACCCCTGGCCGCACAGGGTACGGCTGCTTGGGATCAATATGACGGCAAGGCTTGAGGGGGCGCCGCCGTCAAATATCTCCCTACGATAAGAGTTATTCTGCCGATTCACAGAACAATTAGCGCTCGACGTATTCGGCGAACATTTTTTCGGGGTCGATGGCGATAAAGATTCCGCGGCTGCGGGCGAGGACTTCATTTTTGTCGTTGAGGATTTCGGCGGAGTTGATGTGGGTGCGTCCCTCAACTTTTACTTCTCGTCCTTCGACGCGAAGCGGTTGGCGAAGAGGAACGGGCTTGAGATACTCGACGGTCATCTCGCGAGTCAGCGCGATCACGTGATGGAGCTTGTTTACTTTTCCCATGGCGTCGTCGAGGATGCTGGCGATAATGCCACCATGGCAATGGCCGGGTGGCCCGGTGTAACGCTTGCCGAGGCGAAATTTGCAGACGAAGGTCTGGCGCTCTTCATCGAGAACGAATTTCAGGCGCATTCCGTCGGGGTTATTTTGGCCGCAGACGAAGCAGTTGTTCTTTTGCATTTTGACGTAACGAGTGTCGTGGCCTTGAGTTTGGGGCTTGCGTGCCATGGAAGTGATTTTAACGTGATTCCGTAATCGAACTGGAAGTCAAAACGCCCACTTCTCGTGAAGGGGCGAGAACTGAGTATTCTCGTCAGGAGCGTCTCACAGCAAAGTCTTGACCCAGGCATTCATACATGAGGAAATGCCTTGCTAGGCTAGCGGTGGGTCGGTCGGGTAAGGGATCTTTCGACTGCGTTGGGCTTCGCGTTCGCGAAGCACAACCTTCGCTCAAGATGACAGGGGGCTGAAGACACGGAAGCTGGGGGGACAACTGAGGGTCATCCAATGAAACGCATTCTTTTATCGTGGAGTAGCGGGAAGGATAGCGCCTGGAGTCTGCATGTGCTGCGGCAGCGGGGCGAGTATGAAGTGGTTGGATTGTTGACTACGTTCAACGAAGAGGCGGACCGAGTCGCTATGCATGCGGTGCGGCGCGAGTTGGTGGACCTGCAGGCTGCGGCGGCGGGACTTCCTCTGTGGGGTGTGCCTTTGCCATGGCCTTGCCCGAATGACCAGTATGAATCATTGATGGCGGGAGCTTGCAGGAAGGCGGTGGGGGAAGGAATTGAAGGAATTGCATTTGGGGATTTGTTTTTGGAAGATGTGCGCGCTTATCGGGTAAAACAAATGCTGGGCACCGGGCTGGAGCCGATTTTTCCGATATGGGGGCTGCCGACGAAGATGCTGGGGCAGGAGATGATTGCCTCGGGAGTGCGAACGAAGTTGACTTGCGTTGATACGGAAAAACTTGATCGGTCGTTTGTGGGGCGGGAGTTCGATGAGGGGTTGTTGGCAGATCTGCCCGAAGGAGTTGATCCGTGCGGAGAGCGTGGGGAGTTTCATTCTTTTGTGTACGCGGGGCCGATGCTCAATACTGAGCTGCCCGTTTCGGTGGGGGAAATTGTGGTTCGCGATCAATTTGTATTTGCGGATTTGATTTTGAGATGAGATATCTTCGCTGGTTAAGCTGAGAGGTATCCCCTTCGGCTTCGCTCAGGGCAGGCTTTGGACTACGTGGCTCGTTCGCGTTTGCGAAACCAGCTATTTCGCGCGGGATGACAGCGTTTCAGATCTACGGCATCAGCGGCAGGATGAGGTGTGAAGGTAAATCGCGCGAACAGTAGATGCGCTGGGTGGCTGTGACGTAGTCGGAGGCGGACGCTTTGTAGATACTCGGGACGAATTTTTGCGGGTTGCGGTCGATGACGGGAAACCAGGTGGATTGAATCTGCACCATGATGCGATGGCCTTTGATAAAGACGTGGTCGTGATCGCGTAGTGAAATCTGCCATTCGGTGGGCTTGTTTGGTACCAGCGCATGCGGTTGCTCGAAGCTCTGGAGATAGCGTCCGCGGCGCACTTCCATGGCCATCGGCAGTTCGTAACCGTTCAGCGACTGCGCGTATTGGCCGGGCTTCGGGCCATCGTCTTCTTTCCAATCGTCTTTCTGCGCGTTCTGCGGATAGACGTCGATCAACTTCACAATGAAATCGCTGTCGCTGCCGGAGGTTGAGGCGAAGAGCTCGGCTGCTAGCGGGCCGGTGACGGTGAGATCGTGATCGAGCGGTTCGCTGACGAACGTGAGCACATCGGGACGATTGTCAACGAAGCGCTGATCGGCAACTTCCCAGGTGCGCCAGTCACCGGCAGGATAGGTTGGCGAGATCGGACGCTGGCGATAGGGCACGGGATCCGCGGGATCGGAGACGTATTCGCGATAGGACTTTGACTTTGCGGCACTGGGGGCGGTGAAGGACAAAGTGCCATCCTCGCGCAGATAGAGGTTAGTTGCTTTGGCTTCTTTTGGAGGCCATGCGGCATAGGTCCGCCAGATGTTTGATCCGCTCTGGAATGTGCTCGCCTGCCAGGCTGGCTTCTCACCTTCACCGTGGAGGTAGTGACGGAAAAACGGGACCTCGATGTTCTCGCGGAACTCGCGGGCAGTTTCATGGCCTCCGAATGGGATCAGTCCGATGCTATCGCCTTTGGGCGACTGCCACTCACCATGAAACCACGGGCCGGCCACGATGAAATTCGTATGGTCGGGGTCGTGCTCCTCTGCGTGGCGGAAAATCTGCCATGGTCCCCAAGGGTCTTCCTGGTCCCAGAATCCGGCGACATTTAGATTGGGCACGGTTGAAGCGTGAAGCTGATTGACCCAAGCTTCTTTTTTCCAGAAGTCGTCGTAGTCGGGATGGTCGATGGTGGAGTTCCAGTACGGAATCGAACCGTGAAGGTACTTCGCATTGATGTTGGAGAGCGGGCCGAGATCGAGATACCACTGGAAGGTGTCGTAGGTTTCGAAATTGAAATTCGTGTTCTTGTTTTTGTCGGCCTGCTCGAGAACTGCATATTCGAAGTCGTAGCTTTCGCGAAGAGCGCCGTAGCGATGATCGTCATCGTTCATCCACTGATCAACTGGCGAGGCCTGCTCGCTGATGGCTTTCAGGGCGGGATGCGGTTGGAGAAGAGTCAACGCTGTAGTGAGTCCGTCGTAGGAGACTCCGAACATTCCCACCTTGCCATTGTTGTTGGGAACATTTTTGACGAGCCAGTCGATGGAATCGTAGGCGTCGGTGGTTTCGTTGGTTGCTTTGGGGTCGTTCAAGTCGACTTCGGAAGAGAGTTTGAAAACACCTTCGGATTTGAAGCGGCCGCGAAGATTCTGGATGACGAAGATGTAGCCGTCCTGGGCGAACTCTTTTATGGGAGGCGGCATCTCCGTGGGAGACTTCTCGGGAACGCCATAGGGCGTGCGACGGAAAAGGATGGGAAGCGGACTGTGCTGATCGTTTTTCTGATCGAGCGGCGTGAGAATTACGGTCTGGAGATGAATGCCATCGCGCACCGGAATCATGACTTCCTGGAAGTTAAAAAGAGGCTTCGCTTCGGGTTGCGGCGCGGGTTGTTGGGCGGTTTGCGCGGCGGCTGAGATGAGAAGTAGAAGCGGGGAAATGGAACGCAAGAAGCGTCGCAAGGGTGATCCTCCGAGGATTTTCTTTCGCGTGATCTGAGGGCGCAGTATAACCAAGATAGAGTGGCGCGGCAAAACCGGAAGCGGCGGAGTGGGAGATCTGCTTCACGGCAGGTTCTCGCCGCGCTCTTGATTAACAAAGGTGCGGAATCATTTTTATTTTTGATCGCTTATCCGCGAGAATCCATGGAAATCCGTGGCTCATTTATTTTTCTTGAGCAAACCGGTTGCAATATCCTCAAGCAGCTGTGGTAAACTCGCCGCCGACTATTGCTTTGCGCTGTGGGGCGCGGCAATTCGCCGACGAAATTCGTTTTCGTCCGGGAGGACTGGGGAATGGGCCTCGCGTTACTGGTCGTTATCTGGCTGATTACACTGGCCAGCACCTACTTTTTTGTCGCCAAAACCTGGTGGCTGCCAGTGGGAGCATCCGCGGCTACGGGATTCATCGACGGACAATTCGCACTCACGTTTGTGTTGATGGGAATTGTTTTTCTGGCAGCGCAACTCTCCCTGGGATATTTCGCATGGCGTTACCGGGACCACCCGTCCGCGGTTCCGGTCAAATACTCGCACGGCAATGTGAAGCTTGAAGTGGTCTGGACCGTGCTCACCACCATTCTCTTCGTTGGCTTAAATCTAATGGGCAGTCGTGTGTGGGCCAGCCAACGCTTCGATCAGGCGGGTCCGGGCGCCGTGCAGGTGGAAGTAACGGGCATGCAATTCGCCTGGTACTTCCGCTATCCGGGGCCGGATGGAAAATATGGCGCGACCAGCGTGAAGCTGATGGACCCTTCGGCGGGCGGCGAAGCGGCGGTGGGACTGAATACTTCCGATCCAGCAGCAAAGGATGACGTGGTTACGGGCACGATGTTTTTGCCGGTGGATCGCGAAGTGGATGTGAGTTTGCGCGCAGTGGACGTGATCCACAGTTTCTTTGTGCCCAATCTGCGATTCAAGCAGGATGCGGTGCCAGGATTGAACATTCACATGCACTTCACGCCTACGGCGATTGGTGAATATGAGATCGCTTGCGCCGAACTGTGCGGGCTCGGCCATTACAAGATGCACGGTATGGTACACGTCGTTAGCCAGGCAGATTTCGATAAGTGGCTGGCGGCTCGGGAGGCGGAGAAACAATAACATGGCAACTTCAGTGACCGCGCATGCGCACGCTGCTCCTCAGGGGTTCATCCGGAAATATATTTTCAGCCTGGATCACAAAGTCATTGGCATTCAATATTTCTTTTTGGCGCTCACGGCAGTGTGGGTGGGAATGTTTCTGTCGCTGCTGATGCGCATTCACCTCTACTGGCCGGGCGTGAGTTTGCCGCTGGTGGGGGAGATCAAGCCGGAAACGTATCTCAGCCTGCTGACCATGCATGGCACGATCATGGTGTTCTTCGTGCTGACCACGGCACCGCAGGGCGGATTTGGAAATTATTTTCTGCCGATTCAGATTGGCGCGCCGGACATGGCGTTTCCGGTATTGAACATGATGTCGTTCTGGACGACGTTCGTAGCGTTCGTCGTGATCATTGCGGCGTTTTTTGTGAGTGGTGGGGCGCCTCTGCACGGATGGACGGGATATCCGCCGCTGAGCGCGGTGCAGTCGGCAGGGCCGGGCGAAGGGCTCGGGGCGGATTTGTGGATCACGAGCATTGCGATTTTCTGTCTAGCGTCGCTGATGGGAGCGCTGAATTTTCTGACGACTACGCTCGACATGCGCGCCAAGGGCATGACCATGATGCGCATGCCGCTGACGGTGTGGTCATGGTTCATCACGGCGATTCTGGGTCTGCTGGCATTTGGTGTGCTGCTCTCCGCTGGAATTTTGCTGTTGATGGATCGCAATCTGGGCACGAGTTTTTATGTGCCGCTAGTGGTGGTGAATGGGCAGGTGATGGGTCATAAGGGCGGGTCTCCCCTATTGTGGCAGCATCTGTTCTGGTTCTTCGGGCATCCTGAAGTTTACATCGCGATTCTGCCGGGGATGGGCGTGGCGTCACAAATTTTATCGACGTTCTCGCGCAAGCCGATTTTTGGATATAAGGCGATGGTCTACGCCATGCTCGCGATCGGATTTTTTGGATTCATGGTATGGGGCCACCATATGTTCATGAGCGGCATGAGTCCGTATTCGGCTTTTGCGTTTTCGCTGCTGACCATGTGCATTGGCGTGCCTTCGGCGATTAAGACATTTAACTGGCTGGGGACAATGTACAAGGCGCGAATTCGATTTCAAACTCCGATGCTCTATGCCATTGGATTCGTTTCGCTCTTTGTCTCGGGCGGGTTGAGCGGGCCGTTCCTGGCGCAGCCCGTACTCGATATTCAACTGCACGATACGTATTTCGTGGTTGGACATTTCCACTTGATCATGGGCGTGGCGGCGATTTTTGGAATGTTTGCGGCGACTTACTATTGGGTTCCGAAAATGTTTGGCCGGATGATGAATGAGAGGTGGGGAAGAATTCATTTCTTCCTGACGCTGGCCGGCACTTACGCGATCTTTATGCCGATGCATTATCTGGGGATCGCGGGCGGCACGCGGCGCTATTCGCAATATACGGAAGTGGCGTACTTGCAGAAGCTGATGCCGCTGCACCAGTTCATGACGTATGCGGCGATCATCACGATTGCAGCGCAGTTTATTTTTGTGATCAATCTGTTCTGGAGCATTTTCAAGGGGCCGAAGGCGAGCGACAATCCTTGGGAAGCGACTACTTTGGAATGGACCACCGCTACTCCGCCTCCTCATGACAATTTCGGTGGGGTCACGCCGGTGGTGCATAACGGTCCTTATGAGTATGGAGTGCCGGGGGCGGCCAGGGATTTTGTGATGCAGACGGATCCGGCAGCGGGAGTGGGGCATTAGGGTGGAGAGCTCAGCGGCTAAAGCCGTTTCTGGGGAGTAGTGGGATTAAGGCGCAGCGCTGAAGCGCTGCGCCACCCAAAAGCGGTGAAGCGATTCGGACCAAAACCGAGGCGCATGACTCGGCATCAGAAGTAATTATGGCGACTTACGTTCGAAGCAGTCCGGTTAGTCAGTTGGGTGGTGGTGGTGGTGTGCCGCGGCCTCCGGAGGGCGGCGGCGATGATGGCAGGTATCCGGATTCGAATTTGCCGGATTATGGAGCGCGGCTGCGCAGGGCACGGCTGGGGCTGATCTGCGCGATTGCAACCGTCAGCATGGTATTTGTTTCGCTGACCAGCGCCTATGTGGTGCGGCGGGGGCTGCCGACTTTTGACGATGCGTCGCGAACTTATTTTCGCGATTGGGGCTCGGTGCAGCTGCCGTGGCTGCTGCTGGCGATCAATACCGTGCTGCTTTTGGTCAGCAGTTTCACCATGGAGAAGGCGCGGCGGAATATCACGCGAAATGCGGCGCTGGCCCCGTTGCGGTCGATTCCCGGAGTTTCGCTCGGAGAAGAAGCGAATTTTCCCTGGCTGGGCGTGACGGTTTTTCTGGGATTTGGATTTCTGATTGGGCAGTGGCTGGCATGGGGTGAACTTAAAGCGCGGGGATTTCTTGTCAATACGAATCCCGACAGTTCCTTCATTTATTTGCTGACGGCGGCGCACGCTGTGCACCTGGCGGGGGGAATCATCGCGTTGCTGTGGGCTGGGGCGACTTCCCTGCTGCATCGACCGATCGAAGGACGGCGCATTGTGGTGGATGTGACGGCCTGGTACTGGCATTTTATGGCGGTGCTGTGGATTTACGTTTTTGCTCTTTTGGCATTTGTGCAATAAAACAGAGACCAAATCGATCGGCCTCTACGCGGGATTGCATAGGTCGTCCTTCGGCGGACAAAGAATGCCCGCCTCAGGATGACAGAGTGAAAGGGGAGACTGGGAATGGCTGAAGCCACGCTGCAACACACGGCCGCGGTGGGACACGAAGCGGCGGGTGAGTTCGAAGCGCCGTTGTTTGGGGCTTACTCGAAAAAAGTGGGGATGTGGCTGTTTCTGGCCTCCGACTCGCTGACCTTCGGTGCGCTGCTGTTTGCTTTCAGCTACAACCGTATCTATACCGCATGGCCGACGCCATTTGGCAAAGAGAGCATCATCAACGCGACCATCATGACCGCGTGCCTGCTCTCGAGTTCACTGACCATGGTGATGGCGGTATTTGCGGCCCAGCGCCACGACCGCGCGTGGACGCGGAACTGGCTGCTGGCGACCATGGGGTTTGGCACGGCGTTCATCGTGTTGCACGGCATGGAGTGGACGCATTTGATCCACGAAGGGTTGACGCTGCCGGGATTTCCAAAATCTGTCGAGCACGGTGCGGGCGACTACGCAACCATTTCGTCGGGCGTGCCCCAGTTCGCCGCGACTTTCTTTGGACTAACCGCGATGCACATGCTGCACGTCACGATTGGCGTGATTTATCTGGGAGTGGTGGCACTGCGGAAATGGTTTCTGGCAATTCTTGGCGTGATCTATGTGGGGGCCTATTTCGCGATTCCTTCTGACAATGTCTTTCATTACGGAGTACATGTTTTGCTGTTAGCGCTGATTGTTTCGGCAGTGATTTTATTTTTGAAGCCGAAAGATTACGACGCGCACGATGTTGAAGTGTCGGGTCTGTACTGGCATTTTGTGGATCTGGTGTGGATGTTTATTTTCCCGCTGGTTTATTTGATGTCGACCAAGGTGTAGGGTGGCAGTTAGGCACAGCCGAGCGATGCGAGGAGCCGTGGTAGAAATGCCTGGAAACGGCCGCGTAACAGGTGAGTTGCAAGGGGTCCCTCGCTTCGCTCAGGATGACAGGGCTTTATAGAGGGCGGCTCTTGCCGCTGGGGGGATGCCGATGCACGATGTAGCGAAGCACGACGACAGCAAGGGGCAATATTTCTGGGTGTGGGGCGCGCTGCTTTTTCTGACTGCGATCGAGGTCTGGCTCGGCTACCGCCAGATTTTCGAGCCGGTCCGCATGCTGCAGGTGTTGCTGCTGTTGTCGATCATCAAGTCGGCGTTGATCATTGCATATTTCATGCATTTGAAGTTCGAGAAGGCGATCATGCGGTGGATGATTGTGATCTCAGTGACGGCATGTTTTGTGATCATGTATTTCTTCTTTTTTCCGGATGCGGGTCGGATTTTGCGCCTCGGGGTAAAGTGACGCAATGAAGTTTGTTTTGAAGAAGGTTCGTACCCTCATGATGATGACGGTGGTTTGCGTTTGCACGCTTCCCGCGTTGGGGCAAGGGTGCGCGATGTGCAATGCGAATGCCCGGGCCACGCCGAAAGAGGGACAGCAGGCGCTGAACCGGGCGGTGCTGGTGCTGCTGATTCCCCCGGTCGGATTTATGTTGGTGGGGTTTGGGCTGGCGCTTCGGTATGGAAAGAGGCGGGACCGGGAGCAGGATTAGGTTGTAAGTTCTTCGCGGTGAGGCAGATTCCGTTCACGGTCAGTTCTACCCTCCAGATTTTCTTTTGCTCGTGGAAAATTGCCGAGCGTCGCCCACGTATTCCCTCTACTTACTCTGCTTTATAATAGAAGATTCGGCACAGGCTGCGGATAGCGCTGGGAGCGCTCCGGGCGAGTTTGGTGCCGGATCGGCTAGCGATGTCTGAATCATTACCTACGGAAAGCATTATTGTTCGCGGCGCCCGGGTTCACAATCTCAAGAACATTGATTTTGAGGTTCCGCACAACACCTTGACGGTGGTGACGGGCGTGTCGGGTTCGGGGAAATCCTCGCTCGCCTTCGACACCATTTATGCGGAGGGGCAGCGGCGGTATGTCGAATCGCTATCGGCGTATGCGCGGCAGTTTCTGGAGCGTATCGAGAAGCCGGACGCGGATTCGATCGATGGCATCGCGCCGGCGGTCGCGATCAAGCAGAAGAATTCGACGCGGAATCCGCGATCGACGGTGGCAACGGCGACAGAGATTTACGACTACTTGCGTTTGCTGTTTGCGCGAGTGGGACGGACTTACTGCGCGAACTGCGGGCAGGAAGTGAAAAAAGATACGGTCGACGAGATTGCGGACACGGTGTTGGCGCTCGATCCGGAGACCCGAGTGCAGGTGGTGTTTCCGTTGCAGCCAGCGGGGACTGCAGCGCAGGAACCGGAGAAGAAAACGCGCGGGCGCAAGTCGAAGAAGGCCGCAGCATCCGATACGGGTTTGACCGAGCAGATGAAAACGCGGCTGTTCGATCTACGCAAGGGTGGGTTTAACCGGCTATATCAAGCAGGACAGGTGGTGGAGTTTTCCACTCCGGAATCTCTGCTAGATCTTCGGTTCGATCAGCCGGTGTTTGTGCTGGTGGACCGGTTAACTGTTTCAGCGGAGTCGCGAGCGCGAATTGTAGATGCAGTGGAAACGGCTTACCGGGAAGCGGGCGAAGTGATTTTTGATCTGCCTCCGCACGACGACCAGCCGGCGCGGCAGTTGCGATTTGCGCAGAGGTTCGAGTGCAAAAATTGCCATCTGCGTTATGAAGAACCGGAGCCGAGATTATTTTCGTTCAACAATCCTTACGGGGCATGCGCACGCTGCCAGGGATTTGGCAATACGATTGATTTCGATCTCGACCTGGTGATTCCAAACAAGAGCAAAACTTTGGGTGAAGGTGCGATTGATCCGTGGAACAAGCCGAAGTACCGGCCGGTGTTTACGGAGATGAAGCGCTTTGCAAGGCAGGAGAATATCCCCCTGGATGTGCCGTGGGCGGAGCTAGACGCTGGACAACAGGAACTGATTCAAGAGGGGGACAATAAGTTCCTGGGAATCCGCGGATTTTTTCAGTATTTGGAGCGAAAGAAATATAAGTTGCACATTCGTGTGTTTCTGAGCCGGTATCGCGGGTACTCGACTTGCCCGGAATGCAAGGGGTCTCGGCTGCGGCTGGAAGCGCGACAGGTAAAGATCAACGGAAAGAATATTTGTGATGTGTGCGCGATGACGGTGGAAGATGCCGCGAAATTCTTTACGGGAGTTGAGCTGAGTCCGGAAGAGGCGGAAATTGCGGAGCGATTGCTCGAGGAAATTCGTGAGCGGCTGCGGTTTTTGAATGACGTGGGGTTGGAGTATTTGACGCTTGACCGTCTGTCATCGACGCTGTCCGGCGGTGAAGCGCAGCGGATTCAGCTGGCTACTTCGCTGGGATCACGGTTGGTAGGAACGCTTTATGTGCTCGATGAGCCGTCGATCGGCTTGCATAGCCGCGATACACACCGGCTGATAAAAATCCTGAAGGACTTACGCGATTTGGGCAATACGATTCTGGTGGTGGAGCACGATCCGGATATTATGCGGACGGCGGATCGCATTCTTGACCTTGGTCCAGGTGCGGGAGAGAACGGTGGAAAGCTGGTGGCGGCGGGAACCTATGATGAAATCCTGCGGAACCCGGAGTCACTGACGGGGCGCTATCTGGCTGACGATTTGCGGATACAGATACCGGCGGTGCGGCGACAACCGGGGACGCAGCAGATCGCGATCAGGGGGGTGCGCGCGAATAATCTCAAGGGAATCGACGTTTGTATTCCGTTGAATATGTTGGTCGCGATTACGGGAGTTTCGGGCTCGGGGAAATCCACGTTACTGCATCAGGTTTTGTATCAGGCCTTGGGTGAAACAAAGGGTCAGCAGGTCGGCGGCGGCGTGAAGGGTGCGGCAACGTGGGAGAGTCTGGACGGCGATCAGTTTATCGATGAAGTGGTGCTGGTGGATCAATCTCCGATTGGGCGAACACCGCGGTCGAATCCGGTGACTTATATCAAGGCGTTCGATTGCATTCGTGAACTTTTTGCGGCGCTGCCGGAAGCGAAAAAACGCGGATTCACGGCAGGGCATTTTTCCTTCAATATTCCGGGAGGCCGGTGCGAGACTTGTCAGGGCGATGGCACGGTTACTGTGGAGATGCAATTT
>Ga0209006_10002892_pt1 | contig 15643 bp, 17 predicted proteins | sample JacPin_JW_Ref_O2_FD_188567 | JGI IMG/M metagenome (GOLD analysis project Ga0209006, IMG submission 188567) | Forest soil microbial communities from Algoma, Ontario, Canada - Jack Pine, Ontario site 1_JW_Ref_O2 (SPAdes) (version 2) | ecosystem: Environmental > Terrestrial > Soil > Boreal... | reverse complement strand
ATCCGGTACGCAACTCCTGCTATTCGGCCTTTCTTACCGGATCTCGGGCTGCTCGACGTTGCCAACAACGGTACCGGCACATTGGGCGGTAATTCAGACCTGTTCCTCGTGGCGCAATAGGTGCCCGGGCAGGATGACTAGACAAACATGCTGCTCGCTGGTATGACCAGCGAGCAGCATTTTTTTGTGGCCCGGGGATATTCGCTGTGCGCACGGCAGGCCTTTTCGGGCCATAGCACTTAAGATCAGTAGGACATGCGCGCTTCGAGTGGTGCAACAGTACGCAAGGAAAGGATTGGTTTATGCATTTGAGGATCCTATCGCTGGTTTGGTTGTCCACGGTCCTGGCCGTCCCGCAGGTGTTCGCGGGCGAGTTGCCCAGTTCGGCAGGACTGGGACAGATGGAAAGCCTGCTGGATTCATGTTCCAAGACGGACCCACAGTCGGCGCCGAACCTCAAAAAGCAGCGCGAACGGCTTGTGCAGGGTGTGTCTGAAAAGGATCTGGTGAAAGTGCGCGCGGCGGACGAGTACAAGGCCGCATATAAAGAATCCAGCGACCAATTCGAGAAGGCATCGAAGGACGAGGCGAAGCAGGCGTGCAGGGCCTTTCTAGGAACAGCATGAGCTCTCGCGTGAGTTCGGCCCGTCGCGCCGCGGATAAAGTTTCATGATCCAGTCGATCCTATGAAACGAACGGCGCTTTGCTCGCTGATATGCCAAAAGAACGCGTCATTGAGGCTTGCGACGCGTTTTTGAAAACGAAGGATATACGCTGACCGATCGAAATTTGGAAACAGTTGATGCAGTTTGCGAAAACGCTGATGGATCCAGAGCGAAAAGTGGCTATCGCGCGCAGCTTGCACGGGCGGCCACCGTTGTCTCGCCAATTTGAACCCGAGGGAGGGATAATGCCTAACGTTCTACTGCCAAGCCCAACGCGGATGCTGCTCGCTTGCACTCTTGTCGGTATGCTCACCTTCTCCGCTGCTGCCGAACCCATGCACGCCCCCGAAACATCGGCGGTTGCGCCTGCTGCGGTTCCGTTGCGGCATAACTCCGTGAACAATGATCGTCAGGCGACGCTGTTGCGGCGGCTCTGGGGGATCGACGACGTCCATGTTCGCTCAACCGCTTCAGGTTCCTTGGTTCAATTCAGTTATCGCGCGGTCGACGCCGACAAGGCCAAACCCCTGAACTCCAAGGACGCGACGCCGTATCTCGTCGACGAGCAGCATGGCCTTGCACTCCAGGTCCCGGTGATGGAGCAGGTAGGGCAGCTACGTCAAGTGGCCGCGCCGCAAAACGGCCGCCAATACTGGATGGCGTTCTCCAACAAAGGCAAATACCTCAAACCGGGCAACCATGTGACGCTGATCGTCGGCACGATGCGGATTAGCGGGTTGGTCGTGGAGTAGCGCTGAAGTCAGTCTCAAGGATCTCTCAGGAGTGTTTCGTCCATGCTAAGAAGAACGTTTTTATCGCGCATCATGCTGCCGCTTTGCATCGCCTCGACGTTGCTGGGGGCTGCAAGCGTACAGGCGCTGAGCAGTCTTACGGCTTCGCAGCTCATCGATAGGAACGTCGCCGCCAAAGGCGGACTGCAAGCATGGCGAGGCGTCCAGGCCATCACCTTCTCCGGCAAAATGGACGCCGGCGGAAAGAGCAAGACGCAACTGCCATTCGTGCTGGAGAAGAAGCGGCCGCGGAAGACGCGGGTGGAGTTGGCATTCAAAAATGATACCGCCGTACAGGTCTACGATGGCGTCAACGGCTGGAAGCTGCGCCCGTATCTTGGACGCAAAACCGTGGAGCCGTACTCCTCCGATGAACTCAAGGCGGCAGGTTTCGAATCGGAGCTTGACGGTCCGCTGGTGGATTATGCCGCCAAGGGCAACAAGGTTGACCTCGAGGGTATCGAAAAAATCGAGGATCACGATACCTACAAGCTCAAAGTCACCATGAAGGGCGGTCAGGTGCAGCACATTTGGCTCGATGCCGAGACGTTCCTCGAAGTCAAGATCGAGGGCACGCCGCGGCGCATGGACAAGAAGATGCGGCCGGTCGCGATTTATCTTCGCGACTACAAGTCGGTGAGCGGTCTTAAGGTTCCCTACGTCATTGAGACTGCCGTGGAGGGCAACAAGGATACGCACAAAATCTTCATCGATAGCGTCGCCGTGAACCCGAAGTTGGACGATGCGCTGTTCGCGAAACCGGTCGTCAAGTGAACATGGGCGCAGAAACAGGACGACGCTCAAGAGCGAGGTACTCATGAAGTTGAACCGATTGACAGGATGGCTGACGGCCGCAGCCGGGTTCCTTTTCCTATCCGCGGCGCCGGGCCTCACGTGCGCGCAGGACTCAAGGCTCGCAGTGGCGCAGCCTCCGCGCATGGTCGCGCCTGCGGCTCGACCCACGCGCGACCCGCGCTCCGCGGACGAATTTGCCGGATTGAAGTTCACCGCTGAGCAGAAAGAAAAAATTGACGAGATTCATCAGCGTATGGTGGTGCGCAAGGACGTCGTGGTCAAGAGTGAAAACCTAAAGGCGGATCAGAAAGACGCCATGATCGCGGGCCTCGGGCGCATGGAGCGCGGCGAGATCATCAAGCTGTTGACGCCGGAACAGCAGAAGGAAGTTCTCAAGAAGGCACGCGCCGTGCAAGCGGCAGCACGGGAAGATAAGAAGCAGTCATCGCAGTGAAATGCATGGTCTCCCGGCTGCGCGCGGCCGCGTGCCTGGCCATGCTGGCGGCGGGGGCAAGCGGTGCGGCGGCGCGACTTTCAGCTGCCGGCGTCGAGCAGCTTCAAGCCGCAGAGCGGCTCTATCGGCAGGGAGTGCTGCTGTCGGGCAATCCGTTGGTTGCCGAACGCGAGGGTGCCGAGTCAATGCAAGGTCAAGCGGCCGCATGTGCGAACTGCCATCTGCGCAGCGGTCTCGGCACCGTCGAGGGGCGGATCTTGATTCCGCCGATTACCGCGAAGTATTTGTATCGGCCGGTGAGCACTACCGCGGCGACCATGGCGCAGCCACCGACCAGCGCACGTGGCCCGATGCGCAGTCGCTATACCGCCGCCACATTGGCCCGTGCCATTCGCGAGGGGATCGATCCGGACGGGCGCAAGTTCGACTACCTGATGCCTCGCTATGCGCTCGATGAGGCATCAATGAGCGCAACGATCGATTATCTGCGGCAGCTTGGGCACGGCCCGGTGCCCGGCGTCGGCGGCGAGACGCTCGACTTTGCGACGATCATTACCCCGGACGCGGATCCGACCCAGCGCCAAGGTATGCTCGACGTGCTCGGACGTTGCTTCGGCGCGAACGATGCTCCTGTCGCGAACCAGGCGCCGCAGCAACGCGCCGGGATCCGGATTCCGGCGGGGCATAGCTGGCACCTGCACATCTGGGAACTGACCGGACCGTCGGAGGGCTGGGAGCAGCAACTGCGTCAGCATTTCGCGGTCCAGCCGGTGTTTGCGGTAATTTCCGGGCTGGGGCGGGAGACATGGGCTCCCGTGCATCGATTTTGTCAAGAACACGCCGTTCCCTGCCTGCTGCCGAATGTGGATCTGCCGGTGGTCGCGGAGGATGATTTCTATCCCGTGTACTTCTCGAGGGGAGTGTTGCTGGAGGCGCAAATCTTCGCGAGCCGTCTCCAGGCGCAGTCGCCAGCGCGCCACGTGATCCAAGTGTTCCGAGCCGATGACATCGGTACTGCGGGCGCCGCAGCCTTGCAGCAGGCGAGTGCGGCGAGCGGCCTGCAGTGGCGGGAGCATCCGCTCCAACCCAATGCGCCGGCGAGTGAGCTTGTCCAAAGTTTGAACGAGGCGGAGCCCGGGGATGCCATCGTGCTCTGGCTGCGTCCTCACGATCTCAAGGAGCTCCCTGACACCCCGCCCGCCGGCGCGGCGGTATTCATCTCCGGCCTCATGGCCGACCTCGAGCAGGCTCCGCTGCCGCCCGCTTGGCGAAGTGTCGCCCGAATGAGCTATCCCCTGGAATTGCCCCGCCTGCGCGTGCTCGGTATGGGCTTCGCGCAAGGCTGGTTCAGCTATTACCGCATTCCTGTCGTCGCCGAACGCGTGCAGACCGATACCTATCTCGCCTGCGAAATTCTGGCCGAAGCCGCGGGCCACATGGTGAACAACTGGGTGCCCGACCGGCTGGTAGAACTCGTTGAAATCGAGCTCGGTCATCGTTTGGTCAATGGATACTATCCGCGACTCGGGCTCGCACCGGGCCAACGCTTTGCCTCCAAGGGCGGGTACTTGGCCCGCTATGAGGACGCGAGCGGTACGCGCCTGGTGGCGGAGGGAGATTGGATCGTGCCATGAGGGAGATGATATGAAAACCACGATACGGAATCAGACTTGGTCAGACGGACGCGTGCCGAGTCGCAGGGTTCCGCTGTTGCCGGCGCTGTTATGCGCGATCGCCGTGCTCTCCGCACTACCCGTCGCGAACGTGCGCAGCGCGGCGGCCGATCAAGTACCCGTGCCTGCAACCGGCAGCGCAAGGAGACATGTTGCGCACAACCAGAGAGAGGAGCTGTATTTCGAACGGCGCTACGGTATTAGTCAGCTGAGCGTGCACGCAGTCTCCGCGGGCGCCTCGCTGGAGTTCCGATGCCGGGTGCTCGACCCCGAGAAGGCAAACGCACTCGCAGATAAGCGCGCGGCCCCCGTCATGATCGATCGCAAAACGGGCAAGAAATTGTCAGTGGGGTCGGCTGATGGCAAGCCTCATCAGACCGCGGCCCCCGAAGCGGGGCAGGAGTACTCGGTGGTATTCGGCAATCGCGACAAAATCGTCAAGCCCGGCAATATGGTTGACGTCGTGGTCGGCACGGTTCGCATGTCCGGCCTGACGGTGGAATGAAACAATGCACCTGTCCCAACACGCCCGTGCAGCTTGTCTGATTCTCGGTCTCGCCTCCTCATGGGCCGAGGCTGCCGCGCCTGCACCAACGGTCCCGCATATGACCGCCAAGCAGATCGTTGCCAAGAACGTCAAGGCGCGCGGTGGGCTCGACGCCTGGCGCAAGATCGACACCATGGTTTCGATCGGGCAGCTCGAAACCGGCAACCCGTCGATGCCGCGAGTGCCATTCGTTCTGCAGCAGGCGCGCCCCAACAAAGCGCGCTTTGAAGTCCACGTGCGCGACAAGACATCGGTACGCGTCTTCGACGGCATCGAGGGCTGGAAGCTGCACCAATCGCACAATGGGAGCCCTGAGGTGCTGCCGTACACCGCGGATGAGATCGCGGCGGCGCGTGATGGGCCCGGAATTGACGGACCGCTGATCGACTACCAGGCCAAGGGCATCAGCGTGGATTTCGACGGCATCGATGAAGTCGCGGGCAAAAAAGCCTACCGTCTGAACGTCAAGCTACCATCGGGAGCCACGCGGCGATGGTGGATTGACGCAGCAACCTTCCTCGACCTGAAGTACGAGCGCGAGTCCCGCACGTCGACGGGTCAATCGGCGACGGTGACGGTGAGCTACGCCAATTACAAGGCCGTCGACGGCCTGCTGATCCCCCACTCGACTATCACCGGCGAGGAGGGTGGCAAGGCGGTGGAGGCCATGTTGGTTGAGCAGGTGTTCCTCAACCGGCAGATGGGCGAGAAGGTTTTTACGGAACCTCGCGCGCCAACGCACATAAGACCGGCAACTCCTGCACCGCAGACTCACTAAGGCGGACATATGGGTACATTCATTTAGGGACATCTTATGAGATATCTTCGCTCGATCATTCCCAGCCTATGTGTGTCGTTGGCCATCGCCTCCGCGGCGGTGGCGGATCCTCCCGCATCCACGAGCCGCGACTTGCAGCGTTTGGAAGCCACGTACGCCATCCCGGCGGTCGATCTGGTGCGCGACGACGGCAAGACCGTGTCTCTTCCGGCGGAGCTGGATGACGGCCGGCCGGTCGTTCTTAATTTCATTTACACGAGCTGTTCTACGATCTGCCCGCTGAGCAGCCAAGTGTTCGCGCAATTTCAGCGTGCTTTGGGCGCCAAACACGAGTCGGTACACCTGGTGTCGATTTCCACCGACCCCGAGCAGGATTCGCCCGCGCATCTGCGCGCCTATGCACAGCAATTCCACGCCGAGCGAGGCTGGGATCATTACACCGGCACGATGGCCGCCAGTATTGCGATCCAGCGAGCCTTTGGCGCGTACCACGGCGATAAGATGAGCCACGCGCCGCTCACTTTGATGCGAGCTGCTCCAGGAAAGCCGTGGGTGCGGTTGGACGGCTTTGCGACAGGCCGGGACCTCTTGGCCGAACGCAAGCTATGGCCGGACTCGCCCGGCCTCGCGCGCGCCGCTCAATAGGCGCGTGCCTCTCGCACATGTCGACTTCCCCGATACCGCTACATTTCGTTCGAATGTTCGCTTTCGCGTTCGCCTTGACCTGCGGCTCGTGGTGCGCAGCGGCCACTTCGGCGGATCGCACCGCCACTGCGCAAATGCTGTATCGAAACGGCATCTTGCCGTCGGGAGCAAGCCTTAAGGGCATGCGCGAGGACGGTGCAGGAGTTGCGGGCAAAAATGCCGCTTGCGCGAGCTGTCACCGCCGCAGCGGCCTCGGGATGTCGGAGGGTCGGATCGTGACACCGCCGATCACGGGGCACTATTTGTTCAATCCTGGTGAGCGCCCGGCGCCGGAGGAGGAGTCGAATCCGCTGGCGGCGGCAGCATACAGCCGCGTGCGCTACACCGATGCCACGCTTGCGCGCGCAATCCGCGCCGGCGTGGGGCCCACCGGTAAGCCACTGAGTCCCCTGATGCCGCATTTCTCCTTGGACGACGCCACCATGGCGCTGCTCATCGATTACTTGCGCACCCTGTCCTCAACTGCGGCTCCGGGCGTCGAAACCGATACGCTGCACTTCGCGACCATCGTCACGCCCGACGCCGACCCGGAGCGCGCGCGAGCGATGCTCGAAGTGTTGAACGATTTCTTCGACAACAAGGATGCGTACTATCGCGGTAAGGCCCCGCCGCTGCGTGCGTCGCGGCGCATTCATTACCGCGTCTTGCGGCGTTGGCAACTGCACGTGTGGACCTTGATCGGTGCGCCCGATACGTGGGAGGCGCAGCTGCGCGCCAAGCTGCGTGCCGAGCCCGTGATGGCGGTCGTGTCGGGAATTTCCGGGCGCACCTGGGCGCCGGTGCATCGATTTTGCGAACAGGAACAGCTCCCTTGCCTGCTGCCCAACGTGGATCTGACCGAAATCCACGACGGTGATTTTTACTCGGTGTATTTCTCGGCCGGCGTATTGCTGGAAGCCGAGCTGCTGGCGGCACGTTTGCCGCTGGGCACGCAGCATGTGGTGCAAATCTACCGCGAAGATGACATTGGTGCCGCAGCGGCAAAATCGTTTCCCGCTGCAGACGGCATGCGGATCGACAATTACCCCCTCAAGACGGGCGCGGACTCGGCACAGCTGGCCGCTGCGGTGGCGCATGCCGGCGCGCGAGATGCGCTGATACTGTGGTTGCGTCCTGAAGATCTACGCCAGCTGCCTGTCGCCGCATCGCCTTCGAGCATTTGGGTCTCGGGGCTCATGGGCGGCTTGGAGCATGCGCCACTGTCCCCCGCGTGGCATGCCACCGCCCACCTGAGCTATCCGTTCGATTTGCCCGAGCAGAGAACCCTGCGCATGACGTGGCCCCTGACTTGGTTCAAGACCCAGCGCATTCAAGTGACCGACGAGCGAACGCAGGTCGACACCTATCTTTCGTGCGTGATTCTGGCCGAATCGGTGGGTGCGCTGTGGGGTAATTTCGTGCGTGATTACCTGTTGGAAACGTACGAGAACATGCTGAGTTTCAGGACGCTCAATGCGTATTACCCGCATTTGAGTCTGGGCCCCGGACAGCGTTTCGCTTCGAAGGGCGGCTACATCGTGCATTTCTCGGATGCCACCGGCACGAGGATTGTCAAGGACGGCGAGTGGATCGTTCCTTGAGCCTCGCGTCCATGCCACTGCGTAGATACTCATGCCGCGTGTCGTTTCAATTGAAACTGCCGGCGCAACTCGCAGAAATTCGCGCCTAACGCCTCGCCCGCAAACTGCCAAGTATGCAGGGCGACATCAAGCGCTATCGGGAAAATCTCCGCGACGAGCTCAATGGCTCCGAACTCTATGCGGCGCTTGCCGCCGCGGAGCGAGATCCGTTGCGCAGGGATCTGTTTCTGCAGCTCGCGCAGGCGGAGGCCAGCCACGCGCAACTGTGGCGCGACAAGCTGAAGGCCGCGGGTGTCCTGGATGAACGTTTCGTGCCGGGTTTGCGTACCCGCCTGCTGGCGAAGCTGGCGCGACGTTTCGGCCCTGGCTTCGTTCTCCCGACTATCGCTGCGGCGGAGTTCGCCGACCGTAACAAGTACGCGAGTCAACACGATGCGCATGCCATTTCCGCTGAAGAGCGCGGCCACGCGGCGGTGATCCAGGCAGTGGCCGCAAACTCCGGGCGCGGCGCAACGACGCCAGGCGCCGACATCGCGCGCGCCGAGCCCTGGCATCGCGCCGCTTCGGGCAACAACCTGCGAGCGGCCGTGCTCGGCGCCAACGACGGGCTGGTCTCCAACTTCTGCCTCGTCATGGGCGTGGCCGGCGCTGGTGCGTCAAACCAGATCGTGCTCCTCACGGGACTTGCGGGCTTAATTGCCGGCGCTTGCTCCATGGCGCTAGGTGAATGGCTCTCCGTCACCAATGCACGCGAACTCGCCGAGAAGCAGATCGCGCAGGAAGCCGAGGAACTGGAGCAGACGCCTCTGGCCGAAGAACACGAACTCGCCCTCATCTTTCAAGCGAAGGGGCTGCCGAAGGAGGACGCCCAGCGAGTTGCCGGGCAGATCATGCAGGACAAGCGCGGCGCTCTGGATACGCTGGCGCGGGAGGAGCTCGGAATCGACCCGGCGGAGCTCGGCGGCAACCCCTGGACCGCGGCCGCGACGTCCTTCGCCTTGTTCTCGGCGGGCGGGATCTTTCCGGTGATGCCGTTTCTGTGGATGAGAGGCCATTGGGTAATCGGTGCAAGCGTCGTTGCGAGCGGAACGGTGCTCTGCGCGGTGGGAATGCTGACCTCGCTCTTCAACGGGCGCAGTCCGTGGTATTCGGCCGCTCGTCAGATGATTTTCGGCTGTCTCGCCGCGGGAGTGACCTACGGAGTCGGCGTGGCCTTGGGGACAACCTTGTCCTGAAGGACGATGCTGCCTCGCTCAATGAGGTCGTGAGGCTACAAATCAGCGCAGATCCATGCAAGCGTCTTTGAGGAATGCGTCCCAGAATGGTGACGGGCATCTTGTTCTGCTCTGGAGCGACCCATGCGAGTACTAGTTGTGATCGCATTACTTGTCGGGGGGACTTTTGTGATTCTGTTCGTCCTCACTGATCTCGCGCGAGATTTATTGCGACATTCGCATCAGGCATCCCCGGATCTGGAAGGCGGCGACGGTCGGGATGGCGCGAGAGTTGCCATCCAGTCACGTTCAACTCAAGATGAAAGTTACATAAAATCAACTCCTTAGGACCGTTTTGTCGTGGTGATTGCCGGTCTTGGGAATCACCACCCGACCTGGGAACACCGTCTCAATGTGCGTGCAGCTTTGCTACGATCGGATGAGCAGAGGTCGCACCAGACTTGGTCGTGCGCGCAAGAAATGATTTGTCAATTCCTCGCGGCCTAGACGATGATTCACTGGGTGGGAGCGACGCAGAAAAGTGAAATTGATCCATGACTATTCCAAGCATCGATTGGAATAGGGTGTTTGAATTCGCGTGGCGGATCCTCGTTTTCATCGTGGCCGTCGGCATCATCATCGTCGTGTCGACGAATTGGACCCGCTGGGAGGGCGGCGCGGGATGGCAGACAACGAACGATGCGTACCTACAAGCGGATCTGACGCCCATCTCCGCGAAGGTCGCCGGCTACGTGCGCGAGCTTCCGATCCAGGATTTCGAACGAGTCCACAAGGGACAGATCCTCGCGCGATTGGTTGACGATGACTATCGCGCCACCGCGGCGCAGGCCGAAGCCGGCGTCGCGACTGCGCTGGCGCAAGCCCAGGCGTTCAAGGCGCAGCATGCGCTCCAGCTCGCGAATGTCGAGGCGGCACATGCGGTAGTAGCGTCCGCCACCGCGTCTTTCGAACAAAATGGCCGTGACCTTGCAAGGCAGCGCCGACTGCTCGAAACCGGATCCTCTTCCACCGAGGCTAGCGAAAGGCTGTCTACCAGCCATGCGCAACTCGAGGCGCTGCTGATGCAGAACCGCGCCCAGGCGCGCGCTGCCGAGCGCCAGCTTGCGGTCCTTGAAGCGCAAATCGCACAAAGCGAGGCGGCCGTCGCCGCGCAACACGCAGCACTCGACGCGGCCAACCTCAATATCGGGTACACCACCATTACGGCGACTCAAGACGGCGTGATCGGGCAGCGCCAGGTGAAGCCCGGGCAGTTGGTGGGTGTGGGCAGTCAGATCACGACCCTCACACCCTTGCCGAATGTATGGGTCGTCGCCAATTACAAGGAAACGCAGCTGACTCATATGTCCGTCGGACAAAAGGCGGAAATCACCGTCGATACCTTCCCGGGGCATACGCTGCGCGGGCACGTGCTGGCATTCGCGCCGGCATCGGGCGCCGTGTTCGCGCTGCTGCCGCCCGACAATGCCACCGGCAACTTCACCAAGGTCGTGCAGCGCATTGCGGTGAAAATCGTTATTGACGATGCGGATGGTCTCAGCGATCGTCTGGTGCCAGGGATGTCGGTGGAAGCCAAGGTCGACGCCAGAGACGGCGGGCGCAAATGAACGCGACTGCGCCTCTGCCCGGTTCAGGCTTGACCGCGCCGACGCTGCCCTCCCCACCGACTTCCATACCATGGCTCGGACTCATCGCTGTGCTGATGGGTACGTTCATATCGACCCTGAACGGGCGATTGTCCACATTCGGTCTGGCCGACATACGCGGCGCGGTGGGCGCAGGATTCGACGAGGGGGCATGGATCACCACGGCGCAAACCGCGGCCCAGATGCTCGTCACGATCCCGGCCGTTTGGATGGGCGCCACCTACGGTCCACGACGTGTATTGATCGGCGCGTCCATCGCATTTGCGGTCATTTCCTTGCTGACCCCGTACTCACCGAACCTGCCCACGCTGCTAACGATGCAGTTCTTGGGCGGTCTGGCCACGGGATTCTTCATCCCGCTCACCTTGAGCTTCATATTGCTGAACATGCCGCCCAAGTATTGGGCGTTCGGCATCGCCATCTATGCACTCAATCTCGAGCTGTCGCTCAACATTTCGGCTTCCCTCGAAGGCTGGTACGTCGAGCACCATTCGTGGCGTTGGATCTTCTGGCAGAACGTGCCGCTTGCGCTGATCATGTCGCTTTGTCTACATCGTGGCATCGCCGTCAAGCCGATCACCACGCGGCCGCCGAACGATGTTTTTGGCCTCCTGGCGGGCGGCTTGGGGCTCGCGCTCATCTATGCGGCCCTCGACCAGGGCAACCGGCTCGATTGGCTGAACTCCGGATTGGTGTGGGGGTTGCTGTCGGCTGGTGTCTTGCTGCTGCTGGCGATGTTGATCCATTCGGCGCGCATTGCTCATCCGCTTCTCAATCTCAAAGTCGTCTTCGGCGCACCTCTGCCGGTTCTGTTTCTCTTGATCGCATTTCTGCGTCTGACGATCACATCGACCGCGTTTTTGATTCCCCTCTTCTTAGGTTCGGTGCGCGGTTTTCGCGCGCTGGAAACGGGTGACACGCTCATCTGGGTTGCGGTGCCTCAGCTCATTTTCTGTCCGCTCGCGGCTTTGATGTTGCGCCGATCGGACGCGAGGCTCGTGGCCTCAATCGGCTTCATCTTTATCAGCGTCGCCTGTCTCATGGTGGCCTATAATCTGACTCCGCTCTGGGGGTCGTACCAGTTTCTTCCCTCGTCCTTCCTCCAGTCCCTTGGACAAAGCTTCGCCCTGTCCGGCGTCATATTCTTCGGCGTTCTTCACTTGAAACCCCAGGATGCGCTCACCTTCGGCGTCGTATTGCAGACGGGGCGGCTCATGGGCGGGGAGATGGGAACGGCATTCGTGACGACGCTCGCTCGAGTGCGTGAACAGGTGGCGTCGAACTTGCTGGGACAGCATCTCCAGGCAGGCGACCCTCAAGTCATTCAGCGGCTGAGCGCGTATGGTGCCGCAACGACGAAGGCTATTGATCCGGTCGGTGCCGTCGCACGCGGCGAGCTGGCGTTGGGAAACATCGTGCGCATTGCTGCCAATACGCAGGCGGTCATCGATTGCTTCGTCGTCGTCGGCGCACTTACCGCGGTGGCGCTGCTAATCGTGGTCATTCGCAGCGCGGCTCCCGAGGGTCCCGCGTCCCCGATGCGGTTGTTTCGCGTGCGCGGACCGAGTCCGCCATGATTCGATTGCGCCGGGCCATGGCCATGGCCGTGGGCGCGGCCAGCGTCGCGCTCGCCGCGTGCCGGGTGGGTCCGAACTACCACGCACCGGCGCTGCCAACGGGTACGGAAGCGCCCTTGGTGTCATTGAATACGGCGGCCGAGACTGCGACGCCGCCGCCCGATGCGTGGTGGCGTCTCTACGATGACTCGCGGCTCGACGCGCTGGTGCAAGAAGCACTGCAGGCGAACCGCACCCTCGCTGCGGCTGACGCGAACTTCGCGGCGGCTCGGGCGGTCTTGTCGGCGGTGCATGCCGGGCGCTATCCGTCGACCACGGCGGTTGCGGGCGGTGTGTATGGGCGCGACGCAACGACGGATGAGATTCTCGAGCTGACCGGACGTCCGCCGCAGACATTTTGGCTGTTCGAAGACATCTTTCAAGCGGCGTACGAAATTGATCTCTTCGGCCGCGTCCACCGCGCGATCGAAGCGGCGAATGCCAGCGCGGATGCCGTTGCCGCGGTCCGCGACGGCGTGCGTGTGGTCGTGGCCGCGGAAACCGCCCGTGCTTACGCAGCGATCTGTGCGCTGGGCGAGGAACTCGGTGTTGCGAACCATTCGCTCGCCGTGGTATCGCACGAAGCCGACATCACCGTGAAGCGCCATGAGGCGGGAGCCAATTCCGATTACGATGTTGCCCGGGCGCAGGCCTTGGTGGCTCAAACCCGATCGACCATTCCAGAGCTCGAAGGCCAACGGCGCGCGGCGCTGTTCGAGTTGACTGCGGTTCTCGGGCGCACTCCGGCGCAAGCGCCGAATGATCTCACCACATGCGTCACACCGCCGCGCCTGGTCGCACTCATTCCAGTGGGCGATGGGTCGGAACTCATCAAGCGCCGTCCGGATGTGCGCCAGGCGGACCGGCGACTGGCGGCCGCGACGGCCGAGATTGGAGTGGCGACCGCAGACTTATATCCCACCGTCCGACTGGTCGGACTTTACGGCGGTGCTGCGGTTGAACTCTCGCAGCTCAACACGAATGTGGGCCGAACGTGGGGCGTCGGCCCTTCGATCAGCTGGACCTTTCCCAATATGGCTGCGCCGCGTGCGCGGGTGCGGCAAGCCAAAGCCGAGCAAGCGGCAGCGCTGGCGTCGTTCGATGCCGTAGTGCTCGGCGCGCTCAAAGAGACCGAGCAAGCGCTCGCCCTGTACAGCGCGGCGCTCGACAACCGACAGGCGCTCGGCGATGCCCAAGACAAGGTGCACGCCGCCTTCGGCATGGCTCACGATCAATTCCTCGCGGGCTCGGTGAGCAATCTGGACCTGCTCACCACGGAACAATCCCTGATCGCCGTCGACGCCGCGGTCGCTTCATCCGATGCCGCCCTGGCTCAAGACCAAATCGCGGTGTTCAAGGCGCTGGGTGGCGGCTGGCGAAGAGAAAGTCAGGCCGTTCGATAACGGAGTTACCCGCATCGGCGCTTACCGGCCCGAGGAGGCCCGCGCTACATTGGCGGCGCTAATGCCCTCCAATGCAAGACTGTATCCGACCCCCTCATCGATGATGCGTCTTAGCTTCTGAGTCAAAGCTATCCGCGTATAGCGGGTTGCGAGCGGCGGTAGTTTGGCAAGGCCTTCGGCGATCTCATGCGCGCGTCGGAGAAGATCGTCGGCGGGCAGGATTTCATTGACCACACCCCACTCCTTTGCGGTTTCGGCATCCAGCTCCTGTCGAGTGAGAAGAAAATACCGACCGCGCACGCTGCCGATCACCTCGGGCCACCGCGGCGATCAGGGGTACCTCGACATCGAGAATGTTCATCAGGACTTTTCTGCCTTCGCGATAGATCTTGTCGTATCCCAGCGGGCTGAAAAAGTCGAAGCCTTCGGGACTGATCGACTCCATGAATGCGTGGCCGGCGCCCGTCAGGATCACCACGCGATTGTCGAGATCGGAGCCTATCGTGTGAAACAAGTCTACAAATTGCTCGTGAGTGTGTCCGTTGAAGACGAGGGTGCCTCCATCGGTGTGCAGGGCTACTTCCAACACACCCGTTTGAGAGCGGATCAGGCGGGCGTTTGGGAAGCTGTCCCGGTAGGCTGCGTACTGGGTCACGATCGGATCTCCTGTTAAGGGATTACGGTGAGCTAGGGCGGGCACCTGGCGCCCGCCGTTCCCTGATCAGGTCAAAGGGGCGCGAGTCGCTCGCGCCCCGGCCACCGCTGTACGCGGCCTTATTGCTTGTCGAAGATCAGCGTATCGTCGTACGCTTTGCCGTCGGTGTGCGTGCCCTTGTTGTTGACAGTGAGCGTCTTGCCATCTGCCGACACGACGCGGTGCACGCTGCCGACAACTTTGCCGCCCCGCTTGAGCGTGAAATCGGTGGTGTGGGCGTCGAGTGCCTTGCCGGTCCCGCTGTCGGCGTCGGGATTGCCGGTGATTGGATGGTCCTTGCCGTCGTACGTGAGGGTCACGTGCATGGACATTTCTTTGCCGTCGGCGCCGACCATCTTCTGATCGAGGGTCGTGCCGTCGGCGCTCTCAGTGTATACGCGCGTCGCGCTCTTCGGCGCCGTGCCACTGAACTTCGACTTTGCCACGTTGAGCTTCCAGGTCCCATCGACGGCATCTGCCGCGAACGCGGTGGTGCCGAGGAACAGTATGCTGAGCAGAGCGATCGCCAAATTTTTTACCATAGCCTGTCTCCCGTTGATGTTTTGCTCTTACTTATTGGGCAGCCCGGCCCGGTCGGTCCGGACGCGGATCGGAGAATATGCGCTCAGCCCGGGCGAGGCAAGCGCTGAATCGCCGTGCTCTACAGCACCGGGGGAACGGCCCATGTGGGTCAATCAGGATTGGAATAAAATGATTTGAAGGGAGATCAATAAAATCACTTAATATTATGATTTTATTAACGTTGTTCTGTTCCTCAGGACGGGAACCGAAAGCATGCTGAAAAGTTCTGCAATTACTCGTGACCAAAAAGGTGTAAGCCTCTCAGCGCACAGCGAAACGCCGAATGGACTCATCATCGACTGGACGCGCATTTGAGTCACGCAGCGTTTCAGCCCAATGAACGTCGGACCGTCGACCGCAGGGCCTACGATCGGGGCGAGTGGACGGGCCGAGTTTTGGCCGGCGGATCGGCGTCAACGACTTGGACCATCGGTCCACTCGTTTGCGGGTAGAGGGCTTCATTGGTCACAAACAATGTT
>Ga0209006_10002891_pt1 | contig 15644 bp, 15 predicted proteins | sample JacPin_JW_Ref_O2_FD_188567 | JGI IMG/M metagenome (GOLD analysis project Ga0209006, IMG submission 188567) | Forest soil microbial communities from Algoma, Ontario, Canada - Jack Pine, Ontario site 1_JW_Ref_O2 (SPAdes) (version 2) | ecosystem: Environmental > Terrestrial > Soil > Boreal... | reverse complement strand
TTGGATCATCGACGTGGAGAGTCCGGAGCAGGCTTACAAGATTGCGGCGCGGGCTTCGCAAGCGCCGGGCGCTGGGGCAAAACCCGCAAACATGCCCATCGAGGTACGGCCCGTTCTGAGTAGCCACGCGGATCTGGGCCTCTGATACGTCGGCAAAAGAAATTTAGATGGCAGACCATCCACACGACTTTCCGTTTGAGCATCTGTTGCGTGAACTTGCGCCGCAGGTGCTCGGCGCCGTCGCTCGCCGTTTCCGGGATTTCTCTTCGGCCGAGGATGCGGTGCAAGACGCCATGATCGCCGCTTTTACCCAATGGCCGAAGGAGGGTGTTCCCGAAAATCCCCGGGGCTGGCTGATTCAGGTGGCGTGCCGCCGTATGACTGACCAGCTGCGCAGCGAAATTGCCCGCCGCGAGAGAGAAACGGCAGTGGCAGCGGAAACGGAAAATGTGGCATTCCTCGAGATCGAGGCCGACATGGATCCCGACGACACTCTGATCTTGTTGTTCATGTGCTGCCATCCCGCGCTCACTCCGTCCTCGGCAATTGCGCTGACGTTGCGGGCAGTTGGCGGTTTGACCACGGCTGAAATCGCCAATGCCTTTCTGGTTCCCGAGGCCACCATGGCGCAGAGGATCAGCCGCGCGAAACAAAACATCAAAACCTCGGGTGCGCCGTTCTGTCTCCCTTCTCAGCACGAGCTGGCTGGACGCCTGCCCGCAGTTCTTCATGTACTCTATTTGATCTTCAGCGAGGGATACACCAGCAGCATCGGGTCGCATCTGCAAAGATTCGACCTGGCGTGGGAAGCGATCCGCCTGACGCGCAATACGAAAACGCTACTCCCCGATAATGCCGAGGTTGCCGGACTTCTGGCGCTGATGCTGTTAACCGACGCGCGCCGTGCAGCCCGAACCGGGCCGGAGGAAGAACTCATCCCGTTGGATAAACAAGATCGAAGTTTATGGGACCGGGGGGAGATTTCCGAAGGCATCGAGCTTCTCACGGCCGCGCTAGCGAAAGGTTCGGTCGGACTGTATCAGCTTCAGGCAGCCATCGCCGCCGTTCACGACGAGGCTGCGAGAGTAGAGGACACCGACTGGCCGCAGATCCAGGCTCTGTATGAGTTGCTCAAACGAGTCGCCCCCAGTCCCATGGTCACTCTCAATCACGCAATCGCAGCCGCTATGGTGCACGGCCCTGCCAAAGGCCTCGAACTGCTTCAGGCTCTCGACAGCGATCCGCGTGTTGCCCATCACTATCGTCTCGACGCCGTTCGCGCCCATTTACTTGAAAAGTTGGGCGATCATCAAGCCGCTATCAAACACTACCGAATTGCGGCCGCGCGGACAACGAGCATCCCGGAACGCAATTACCTCATAACGCAAGCAGCACGCTTGGCCGGAGATTAACTCCTGGATGGTCGGCAAACCGGAAGGTATCTAGAAACGCGCTCCTGCTTATCCCTCCATAAAGGCGCGGCGACTAATCTCTCCACGTATGAAATTGTTGTAGAGCTCGATGGCTTCACGCGGAAGTTTGGGTTTTATCGGTTCCATTGATGACTCCCGCCGCGATAAATACCATCTGTTTCTTGTCTTTTGGGAAGGGCATGTTCTCTACCCGGAAGCGACTGTCCCTCCATGGACTGTGCTTCTTCTCGATGTTGACACGGCCAGCTTTGTGCCAATTGCGTTGAGATCGGCAATCACTTCAGAAGGAATCTGAAGCATCGCAGACTGAAGATTCTCACGAAGATGCTGGAGGGAAGATGTTCCAGGAATCAAAAGGATATTCGGCGAACGCTGTAGAAGCCACGCAAGCGCAACCTGCATGGGTGTGGCCTTGAGCGACGCGGCGGCTTCGTCGAGCGCAGACGACTGTAATGGGGTGAAGCCTCCCAGCGGAAAAAATGGAACATACGCTATCCCTCGGGCGGACAGGTCGTCGATAAAAGCGTCATCGTTCCTCTGGGCCACGTTGTAGAAGTTCTGCACGCAGACAATCTCTGTCATGGCGTGCGCTTCAGCGAACTGCTTCGGAGAAATGTTGCTTAAACCGATGTGACGGATCAGTCCTTTGTGCTTCAGTTCGATGAGCGCGGTGAGCGGTTCTTCGATCGACCCCTCGCCAGGTTCCATGATTCCACCGACCCGAAGGTTGACGATGTCGAGATGGTTGAGGGCCAGATTTCTCAGGTTGTCATGGACAGCATCCACCAACTCCTGGCGGGAAAGAGCGTGAGGCCAGGATTTGTCCGGACCGCGGCGTGCGCCCACTTTGGTGACGATTACGAGATCCTTGGCATAAGGATGGAGAGCCCGCTTTATGAGCTGATTGGTCACATGAGGTCCGTAGTAGTCGCTGGTGTCGATGTGGTTCACGCCCGACTCTACCGCCTCTCGCAGAACAGCAATGGCGGTATTCACATCCTTCGGCGGTCCCCACACGCCTGGCCCAGCGAGTTGCATGGCGCCGTAGCCCATGCGGTTTAATGTCGTCGATTTGCCGGGCAGAGTGAAACTGCCCGCGAGATTAGTCGGTTCAATCATTCTGTTCCTCCTGTAACTGTTTGTTGAATGCTGGGCTGTGCTGACAGCCGCTCCCAATTCAAATGGGCAATCTGCTGCTTTGATTCATCGCTTAGAGTAGCTTCTTCGAGGAAGCTGCGGGCACCGCGTTCAGGGCGGTACTGGTACGGATAGTCGGTTGAGAAGAGTATCCGGCGGACCCCAACGATCTCAATAGAACGTTGCAGGTACGATTGGCTAAACATTCCGCTCGGCGTGACGTACAGATTCTGCCGCATGTAATCGACGACAGACCTTTTGAGTTTCGCCACTCGGTTGAGCGCGCTCAGGCGCTCGGTGTAGAACAGGATCACCTCTCCCCAGTGCCCCAGGATGATTTGAAGATCCGGAAACCGGTCCAATACGCCAGCGAGAATCAGCCGAAGGAATTGGATTCCACTTTCGTAATGCCATCCAAGACCGAAGGTTGCGAATGCCAGGTCCACCTGTTCGCCAAATCCAGAGTAGTAGACATCGCGAACTGCTTGTTGTGGAATCTGCGGATGGATAAAGAGAGGAACATGCAGGCTTGCCGCGGCTTCGAATATCGGCAGAAAGTCCGGGTGATCGATGTTCTTCTCTCGGGTCCGTCCGCACAGCAGCGCTCCCTTTAGTCCGAGTCTAAGAACTGCCCGCTCAAGCTCCTGGGCGGCGTCTCGCGGTGAAGGTGTTGGAAGGGTTGCGAACCCTTCGAAGCGGTCAGGCCGACGTGTTACCGTTGCAGCGATCAGATCGTTGGTCCGCGCGGCGAGGCCGACACTTTGGCCTGGATCGAGGTTGTGCAACGCCGGCGTCGTCAGGGACAGCACTTGCATATCAACCCCGCTTGCCTCCATCAAAACTATGCGGGCATCGCTGAGGTCATCCAGCCGGTCCTCTATCTCTCCGAGATGCAGGCCGAGACCGCCGTCCCGCTCTGCCGACGATGAAGCAGACCAGGCATCTCTGACTGCATTTGTGAGGAAGTGCTCTTCGATTCCTATGATTTTCATGGGGCTTTTCTTTCGTTTTACGATGGAAAAAACGGGCCATCCGTCACCACGGGATCACTACGTTTTCCCAGCGCGTGAACGTACCTGTTGGGCCGTCCGGGCCGAGCAGCGCAACGCGCACGACCTCGCGGGAGCCCTCCTCAACAGACTCGGTGCCCTCATATCCGTTGAGGTTCGTCTTAGTGAAGGCTGGCGAGACTAAGTTTATTTTGATGCCGGTCGACTCCAGTTCGACCATCATGGCCAGCGTCATAGCGTTGAGCGCCGCCTTGGACGCTGAGTAAACGGGGCCGAACCTCGCGTGATAGGGGTGGGCCGGGTCTGCGTTGGCCGTCAGCGAGCCAACCCCACTCGACACATTGACGATGCGGGCGTCTGACGACTCGCGGAGGAGAGGCAGCATCGCCTGGTAAACGGCGAGAACGCCGAACACATTGGTCTCCCACACCGCGCGCACTTCATCGAGGGACGCGTTGCTCGCGCGGCTTATCTTGGCATACTCCTGGAGAGACAAGTTACCCTTTCTCGTATTCGAGATAGCGGCGTTGTTGACGAGCAGGTCGAGGCGACCAAACTCCTGGCGGATGCGCTCCGCCGCGGCGGCGATCGAAGGGCGATCCGTCACGTCCAACTGGAGTGCGATGGCGCCCGGCCCGATCTCCTCGACTGCGGCCTCGCCACGCTCAAAGTTGCGCGAGCCGGCCAGCACCGTCAGGCCGTTCGCCACAAGTTCCTTTGCAACCTGAAGTCCGACTCCTTGATTCGCCCCGGTGATCAGCGCGACGCGTTTGCTCTGCATAGTCATCTCCTTTCTTCATCAATGTATGGTCAACGCCACGGCACCGGGCTAGTTTGGCAAACCTGAACCCAATCCGTATTGAGTGGAACTCTATTGACTAGCGCTCACGCGTTAGCCGCGCACGACGGCGGCATCCGCAGCGTGTTCGAAATAATGCTCCGCGTTCAGATCGGCAATAATCCCAGGCTGAACCGGTCGCCATCCCAACCGTTCCTGGGTCAGCGCGCTGGAAGCCGGGCCGTTGATGGCAAAGAAGCGAGCGATCCAGCCAAAATGATCGGCTGCTGCCTCGGGCGATTTGCTGACGACCGGTACGTTCAGGCCACGGCCGATTGCCTCAGCGATCTCCCGAGTCGGTACGCCCTCGTCGGCGACGGCGTGATATGTGGCAGCAGTAATACCTTTCTCAAGCACAAGCCGGTAAAGATGAGCAGCATCGAGCCGGTGCACCGCGGGCCAGCGGTTGAGCCCGTCGCCAATAAATGCGGAAGCGCCCTTTTCACTTGCGATGCCGATCAGGCGTGGCACAAAGCCGTGATCACCGTTGCCATGGACCGATGGCGGAAGCCGCAACACAGATGCGCGGACTCCGCGTGAGGCCTGCGCGAGCCCCGCCTCCTCCGATTTGCGGGGGAAGTTGGGATCGTGCACATCCTCTTCTGTTGCGAGCGGGCCTCGGCGTTGAGCGAGCAAGGTCCCGGAGGTGACGATCAACGGGCGATCGGAGCCTGCTAGTGCGTCGCCGAGAGTCTCGATGGCACGCCGATCCGCCGCGGCGGCCGGGCCGTAGTTTGAGAAATCGTGGATAAACGCAGTGTGGATCACTCCGTCCGCAGCCGCTGCTCCGCTGCGAAGGCTTTCGAGATCTTCTAGCGAACCGAGATGCGCGTCGGCTCCCGCCGCGATAAGCGACTTGGCGCCCGCGTCTGAACGCGCAAGACCGAGCACCCGATGACCAGCGTCGATCAGTTCTCGGACGACCGCCGAACCTACGAAACCTGTAGCTCCCGTAACAAAGACACGCATATTCTTTTCCTCCTAAGCAATTTGTGGTTGCGACGATAGGGACGATGCCAGGGACGAAGCGCTTACTCGACTTGCGAGCCGACTCAAGACCTTCGTAGTAATCAATCGCCATTCGCGAGTTGAAGCGGGCAGACCATCGATCTTGATCAACTCGTGTAACCAGTCTTCTGCCGAGATCTCCGCCTGTTCTGACCCGAGCAACTGGGCGACGGCGTTGAAGAATGCTGACAACTCTCGCTCCGCCATCTTCGTGAGGTCGGGGCAAGGATGATTGGAATTCTTCAATGGTTCATAACGAGCGAGTGGATTCATATTTCCTCACTAAGCCACGGAACCCGGGGGAACCGCTATTGACAGGCCGCCGCGTTCCGGCTAAAACGGAGGATGTCTCCGAATCACTAGATAAGATAACCGGAGACTATCTCCGGTTGCAAACTTTTTTTGGTATGCCGACGAAAAATCAGAAAATTGCGCCACGAAAGCCGCGCACCGATGCGCAGCGGAACCGCGAGCGCATTCTGGAGGTGGCGAAGGAGGCGTTCACCCGGTCGGGCGCGAATGCCAGCCTCGACGACATCGCCAAAGAGGCAGCTGTTGGAGCGGGGACTTTGTATCGCCACTTTCCTACGCGCGATACACTGATCGAAGCGGTCTATCGGACTGAGGTGGAAAAGGTGGCCGCCGCCGAGAAGAAGTTCTCCGCAAACCTTCCTCCCATCCAAGCCTTGCGAGCATGGATGTTGCTATTCGTCGACTACATCGCGGCTAAGCAGATTATCGCCCCAGCGCTTAATACGATCGTCGGCGGCCCCTCGAAGCTGTACGAAGGATCACGCAGTCAGATTCAAGGAGCGATTGATTCGCTGGTGAAGCGCGCAATCAAGAGTGGCGACATTCGTAGAGATTTGGAGCCATTCGACCTGCTTCGGGCGCTGATCGGCGTCTCCCACGTAGCCTCCGGTCCCGACTGGCAGCAAAGCGCCAGGAGACTCGTGGACATCCTCATCACCGGTTCGCGGCCAATTAAGTAGACGCGCTGAGGGTCGGATTACATCAGGCTACCGCCTGTTGTATCCGCAAAGCCCATCCGTCGGCGCACCACTACTCCCATCCCCTCTGGCTCACAGTGGATTTTTCTCGGGGGGAATCGGCGATATCCTTGTCATGTGAGGGCGGAGTAAGATTTTGCGCGTTGCTCCGACTCGGTTGAAGGCCCAGGTCTGGTCATGGCTACCGACCTACAAATCGCAGCCCGCAGAGTTGTATCGGTCAATCCCGCCACGGGTGAGACCTTGCGCGAATTTGAGTGCGCTTCCGATCTCGAGGTCGCAGACGCAATCGCCCGCGGTCGTGCTGCCCAACCTGAGTGGTTTGGCATTGGCACTCGACGGCGCGTCGCGCTCCTTAAGAACTTCCAGAGTCTGCTGCACGAACGAAAAACGGAAATCGCGCGATCGATCACTCGCGAGGCGGGCAAGCCCTACGTGGAAGCTCTGACCACGGAAGTGATGGTCGTGCTGGATGCGGCTCGCTTCTATATCGAAAATGCCTGCCGTCTGTTACATGACGAATCTTTGCCGCATGGCAATCTTGCCATGAAGACGAAGAGTGGGCGGATTGTGCGCGAACCTTACGGCGTGGTCGGCATCGTTTCGCCGTGGAACTATCCATTTTCGATTCCCGCTACGGAAGCGCTCGCGGGGCTGGTGGCAGGAAATGCCATCGTGGTAAAGCCTTCGGAACTCACGCCCCTGGTGGCGCTGGAATTGGCGTCGCTGCTGCATCGCGCCGGAGTCCCCGAAGATATTTTTCAGGTCCTTGTGGGCGACGGCGCTACCGGAGCCGCGCTGGTCAACTCGGCAATCGACAAACTCGTCTTTACCGGAAGCGTTCCGGCGGGGAAACTCATCGCCCAGGCGGCAGCTTCGCGCTTGCTTCCGGTGGTTTTAGAACTGGGAGGAAAAGATCCCATGCTGGTGCTGGATGACGCCGACATCGACACCGCTTCCAGCGGCGCGATATGGGGCGCGTTCGTAAACGCTGGGCAGACCTGCCTTTCGGTCGAGCGCTGTTACGTGCAGCAAAAGTTGTATCAGCCATTTCTCGAGGCTTGTGTGCGCAAAGCGAACCAGTTGCGCGTTGGCGACGGGATGAATCCGGAAAGCGATATGGGGCCGATGATCAACGAACGCCAACTGCGCATCGTCGAGCAACAAGTAGAGGATGCCAAAGCGCGCGGCGCCCGCGTGCTGGCCGGAGGAACGCGGCTGCCGGAACTGGGTCCGAACTTCTACGCGCCCACCGTGCTCGCCGATGTGGGTCACGACATGCGGATCATGCGTGAAGAAACCTTTGGACCCGTGCTCCCCATCATGCCATTCGATACTGACGACGAAGCTATTCGCCTGGCCAACGACTCCGGGTATGGCCTGGCCGCCAGCGTGTGGACGCGTGATCGTGCACGCGGCGAGGCCGTTGCCCGGCGAATCGCAGCCGGCACCGTGATGGTCAACGATGTCGTTTCCTGCTTCGGCATCAGCGAAGCTCCGCATGGCGGAATCAAAGCCAGCGGCATCGGCCGCACTCATGGCCGCTTTGGGCTGGAAGAAATGGTGCGCGTCAAATACGTCGACAGCGATCGCCTGCCGGGGGTGAAGAAAGTCTGGTGGTATTCCTACGGCGAAAAGTTCACGCGGCAGATCGAAAGCTTTGTGGATATGCAATTTGCCCGCAGCGCAATCCGGCGATTGCAGGGCGCGCTCGGGTCAGCGAAAGTTCTCTTCCGAAAAGAAAAGCTTTAGATTTTCGCACGCGGTGAGAACGACCTAGTAGCGCGCGAATTTCGTGAGGGCAGCGCCCACGCCTGCGCCAATCAGCGGGGCGATTATGGGAACAAGGGCGTAGCCCCAATCGGACCTGCCCTTCCCGGCGATCGGCAGAAGGAAATGCGCCGCGCGCGGGCCAAAATCGCGAGCAGGATTCATGGCATATCCAGTCGGGCCGCCCAAACAGAGTCCTATCGCCCACACCAGCATGCCCCAAAGATACGGAGAGAAACCCGGTGGCAGCCCTTCCTTTGAAACCGCCGAAGCGCCGAATGCAAATCCCACAGTTACGAGCGTGGCAGTCGCGATAATCTCGGTCATAGCGTTCGCCGGGAGATTGCGAATCGCCGGCGACGTGCAGAAAATTCCCAGCTTCGCGCCCTGATCGGCAGTCTCTCTCCAGTGCGGCAGATAAACCAACCACACCAGCGTTGCCCCGGCAAAAGCTCCAAGAAATTGCGCTGCCCAGAAGGAAAGCACATGCGTCCAGTCATTCGAGGCCAAAGCCACCGCCAGCGTAATCGCCGGATTGATGTGCGCGCCCGGACTTCCGCAGGCGATGGCGGTGAAGATTCCCGCGGTCACCGCCCATCCCCATCCCGTAGTGATGACGATCCAGCCCGAGCCTTCCCCTTTGGATTTCTTGAGCAGCACATTGGCCACAACGCCATCCCCTAACAGGATCAGCACCATGGTTCCCATGAATTCGCCGAATAGCGGTCCGTGCATAGTTTGCGGTTCCTTGCCTTCCGTTCGCAGCGCCGCTACTTTTTCGCGCTGTTCTGATCCCTCTTACTCAGGCACTCCGTCGATCCAATCAAAACTCTTGCTGACCGCCTTCTTCCACAGACGGTACATTTCATTGCGTTTCTTTTCTTCCATCTTCGGCTTCCACGTTTTGTCCACCGACCAATTCATGCAAAGATCGTTTACATCTTTGAAGAATCCCACAGCCAAACCGGCCGCGTAGGCCGCGCCCAGAGCAGTGGTTTCTTTCATGACGGGACGAACCACCGGCTTCGCCAGAATGTCCGCCTGGAACTGCATGAGCAGGTCGTTCTCAATCATGCCGCCATCGGTACGCAGTTGATTGAGCGCGATCCCGGAATCCTTCTCCATGGCCTCGACCACTTCGCGTGTCTGGAACGCGGTTGCTTCCAGCACCGCGCGCGCGATGTGACCTTTATTGGCATAGCGTGTCAGTCCGGCGATAACTCCGCGGGCATTCCCCTGCCAGTATGGAGCAAACAATCCGGAGAACGCCGGGACGAAATAAACGCCGCCGTTATCCTCCACGGTTCGCGCCAGCACCTCGATGTCGGAACTCTTTTTGATCATTCCCAGATTGTCGCGCAGCCATTGCACCAGCGCCCCGGTAATGGCGACACTGCCTTCCAGCGCATAGTGCGCGGGCGCGGCGCCCAGCTTATACGCCACGGTGGTGATCAGGCCGAAGCGCGATTGCACCGTCTGCGGCCCGGTGTTGAGCAGCAGGAAGCAGCCTGTGCCGTAGGTGTTCTTCGCTTCTCCAGGCTTGAGGCAGGTTTGCCCAAACAGCGCCGCCTGTTGGTCGCCAAGATCGCCGGCGATGGGAACACCCGCGAGCACGCCGGTCTTCACGTTTCCATATACTTCGCTGCTGGAGCAAATTTTCGGCAGCATCGCCGGGGGAATGTTGAATGCCTTCAGGATTTCGTTGTCCCAGGCCAGCGTTTCCAGATTCATCAACTGCGTGCGGCTGGCGTTAGTGACGTCGGTGAGATGAATCCCGCCTTTACTCCCGCCAGTCAGATGCCAGATGAGGAAGGTGTCGATGTTGCCGAAAATCACTTCGCCTGTTTCTGCAAGTTTGCGAACTCCCGGAACATTCTCCAGAATCCAGCGGATCTTCAGGCCGCTGAAATAAGTGGCGAGCGGCAGGCCGGTCCTGGCGCGAAAGCGATCCTGCCCGCCATTTTTTGAGAACTCCGTCACATCTTCAGCCACCCGCGTGTCCTGCCAGACGATCGCGTTATACATGGGCTTGCCGGTCTTGCGATTCCACACCACCGTGGTCTCGCGTTGGTTGGTAATTCCCACCGTGGCCAAATCTTTCGCCGCGAGTTTCTTCGCCTTCATCGCCCGCGCAATTACGCTGCGAGTCCGCCGCCAAATCTCGTCCGGGCTGTGTTCCACCCAGCCAGGCCTGGGATAGATCTGCTTGTGCTCTTCCTGAGCGGTCGCGATGATGCGTCCGGATTTATCGAACACAATGAAACGGGTGCTCGTCGTACCTTGATCGATCGCTCCAATATATTTCGCCGCCACTCAGACTCCTTCCGTTCGCCGCTGCGCACAAATCGATTTTCTTGAAGGGCCCACCGCTTACCCAGCGCTATGGTATCTGCGGCGGCCCAACAAGTAAAAGGATCGCTGACAACCCCAAAGAGAAGTCATCCCGAAGACCCGCGTTTTTCACCAGCGGGGCGAGGGATCTCGCGCGCATCGCACGGAACCCGTGTTTGACAGCCTTCCGCTATTCCCCCTAACCTAAGTCTTCTCTTTCTTATGAAAGTTCTGGTTCTAGGGAGCGGCGGGCGCGAGCACGCGCTGGTGTGGAAGCTGCGCCAGTCTTCCCGCATCTCGCAGTTGTATTGCGCACCGGGCAACGGCGGAATCGTCGAAGAAGCCGAGTGCCTGCCGGCTGATGTGAAGGACATCGATTCGCTGTTGGCTCTGGGCGCGAAACTTCAGCCCGACTTGACCGTCGTTGGACCAGAGCTTCCGCTTTCGCTCGGCGTAGTGGATGAATTCACGCGCAAAGGCTGGCCAATATTTGGCCCCGCCAAAGATGCCGCCCAGTTGGAATCGAGCAAAAGCTTCGCCAAGGAATTTCTGCGCCGCCACAATATTCCTACCGCGCCTTACGCGATTTGCGATTCGGTGGAGCAGGTGCGTTCCGCCCTCGGCCATTTTCATCTTCCGGTGGTCGTGAAAGCGGACGGACTCGCCGCGGGCAAGGGCGTGGTCATCGCAAAGGATAAAGAAGAAGCTGCAAGCACCGCAGCGGAAATGCTGAGCGGCCGCATGCTCGGCGAGGCGGGCGCACGCGTGATTCTGGAGGAATGCCTCGAGGGCGACGAATTGTCGTTCCTTGTGGTGAGCGACGGCGAGCGGGTCGCTCCGCTTGTCGCAGCGCAGGATCACAAGCGCGTAGGCGACGGAGACACCGGCCCGAACACAGGAGGCATGGGAGCGTATTCCACGCCGGGAATCATCGACGAACAGATGCGCGACTGGCTGGTGAACCACATCGCGCGGCCGGTGGTGGCGGGAATGAAAGAAGAAGGCACCGAACTGAAAGGCGTGCTCTATTGCGGCCTGATGATGACGGCCCGCGGACCGATGGTGCTGGAGTTCAACTGCCGCTTCGGCGACCCAGAGACGCAGCCCATCCTGATGCGCATGGAAAGCGATCTGCTCGACGCTCTGCAAGCCTCGGTCGAAGGCCGCGTGAGCGAAGGCGATTTCAAGTGGTCGAGCGATGCGTCGGTCTGCGTGGTGATTGGTTCGGGTGGATATCCGGGAACATTCGAATCGGGCAAGCGCATCGCCGGAATCGAAGATGCGAATCGGATCGAAGGCGTAAAGGTTTTCCATTCGGGCACCGCGCGGCACGACGGAATGTTCTATTCTTCCGGAGGTCGCGTGCTAGGCGTGACCGCGCGCGCGGCAGAATTGAAGACTGCGGTGCAACGGGCGTACGAGGCGTGCGCCGAGATCAGCTTTGATGGGGCGCACTATCGCAACGACATTGCCGCGCGTGCGCTGAAAAACATTTCCTAGGAAATTATGACCAAACCACTGGTTTCAATCGTAATGGGCAGCGATTCCGACTTGGAGATCATGCGCGCGGCGGGCACAGCGCTCGACCAATTCGGCATCGCTTACGAAATGGACGTAACCTCCGCGCACCGCTCTCCTGACCGCACCGCCGACTTCGCCCGCAGGGCTCGCGAGCGCGGCATTCGCGTGATCATTGCCGGTGCAGGCGGCGCGGCGCATCTTGCCGGAGTGATCGCTGCGCACACCACGCTGCCCGTGATCGGCGTGCCTATCCCTTCGACCGCTCTGCAAGGCATGGATTCTTTGCTGGCCACCGTGCAGATGCCCGCCGGAATTCCCGTCGCCACGGTCGCGATCGGTGCGCCGGGCGCAACCAACGCCGGCATTCTCGCCGCGCAAATGATCGGACTCAGCGATGAAGCCATCGCCAAGAAACTGGAAGCTCACAAAGAGAAGCTGGCGCGGGGCGTGGAAGAGAAGTCGAAGAAGATGCGATCAACCGGGGCCTAGTATCAGTGTCAACTATACCGCACCTCTCCAAAAGCTTGCCGACTGCTTTCATTACCCGCTTGCTCCCTCAGCGTCCTCAGCACTCGTTTAGTTTTTTCCGACGACAGCGTTTGTTTGAGCCAGCTTGTAAAATCCTCGGCATTCTCGAGCGCCTGCCATTCGCTACCCTCTTCGTGGGCGACGGGATAGCCCTCTAGACCGTGCGATACGGAGAAGAGGTTGTACCTATAATCGTCGAGAGCAGGTACCTCTATCGAGAACACATGAGTGAAAGTATCGCGATTTGGGCCGTACGGATCAATATGCAATTTCTCAGGGCCGAATTCGGAAGCCTGATTGTCGCCGTTGACACACGTCCGCGGAGGCGGTGCCCGCTCTTGTCGGTTAGCGCCTCAGCCTGCTTGCGCAGAAGTACGACTGGAGATTTCGCATCCTCCACGTCCTCCATCGGTGGCCAAAAGTCTTCAGCGTCTCCCATTGCTTGTCTCCCCTATATATCCAAGTTGAAAATCATGGGCAAATGATCAGAACCAACTTTGCTTGGCTGGCCACTTGTACCAACGAGGCTAGTACCGCCAATGGACGTTAAAATGCGCAAGTCCTCATCCCGGAACTGCTGGATCAGGTCGGGTCGAATCAGCACCTGGTCAAAAATATTCCAGAAGTATGTGACATATCCCGATGATCCATAATAATACGTTCCGGGCGGTCCGTCCGGACGTTCCCCAAAATGCCTCCACATGGGATTGTAGAAAAAGCGGTATTCTTTATTTTGAATCTGGCGCGTGTTCCGCATTGCAAGCCGTCTGGTCATAACGGCATGCAAACCTAGCGCACCCGCAACGGGCGGTTCGAACGGATTGACGTTCAGGTCACCGACCACAACCGTTTTCGCATGCCCCGCTTTGCTTTCTGCGTCCCTAATGCCCTTCGACAACAGTTGGCATTCAGCCAATTGGCTGTGGTCGTCAAAGCTTGCTTTGCTGGACAGGTGGGCCATCGCCAGCAGGATCTCCGTTCGTGCTGGCAGTCTGAGATTGCAGATGAGAAAGCGTTCGTCCTCTTCAGTCGGTTGCAGGAAGCTGGCATGGAACCGCGTGAAAACGCTTATCTTCGTGCAAATGCTCCAAGGCCGTGTTTTATATCCTGGACAGACTTGGTTAAGCGATGCAAGGACTATCGAAGGTGCGATTGTGTTTTCAGCGAGAACCAAGAGATCAACCGCGTGGCTCTTGACTAGGGTCGCCAACAAGTCCTGCAGCGGCCGGCGGTTCAGGTTCCAAAAGGCGATGCTTACCATTTATTGCTGCCCGTGTGACGGCAGACTTAATTCTAGTCCAAACTCACCGGCTTATCGGTCAGAACGCTTGATCTCTCCCCTCTTTACACCGATTCGCGGATCATTACAGTTTCAGCCCCTTCAAATACTCGCGAAACGGCTCCCCCAGATCTTCCCGCTTGAGCGCAAATTCGACCGTAGCCTTCAGGAATCCCAGCTTGTCTCCGGCATCGTGGCGGCGGCCATCGTAAACGTACGCGTACATTTTTTCGCGCTGCAACAGCAGCCGCATGCCGTCGGTCAGTTGCAATTCTCCGCCTGCGCCAGTGGTGGTCTCCGCCAGACAATCAAAGATCGCCGGAGTCAGAATGTAGCGCCCGATAATCGCCAGGTTCGAAGGCGCGTCTTCCTGCTTCGGCTTTTCCACCATGTTATTGATCTCGTACAAGCGCCCGCCAAAGCGGTCATCGGCGGGCTTCACGTCGAGTACGCCGTAGGATGAAATCATTTTGCCCTCGACCACCTGCGTGGCCAGCACAGAGCATTGCGTCTCTTCAAATACCTGCGCCATCTGCTTCAGGCACGGAACCTTCGCGTCGATCACGTCGTCGGCCAACAGCACGGCGAATGGCTCATTCCCCACAAGCTCGCGCGCCATCAGCACCGCATGCCCCAGCCCCAGCGCTTCTTTTTGGCGAACATAGGCAACATGCATCATGTCCGAAATGTTGCGCACAATGCGCAGCAGGTCGGTCTTGCCCCGCTCCTCCAGCATTTTTTCCAGTTCGTAGCTGACGTCAAAATGGTCTTCAATGGCCTGCTTGCCGCGCCCCGTAATAATGATGATCTGATCGCAGCCCGAGGCGATGGCCTCTTCCACCCCATATTGAATGATGGGCTTGTCCACCAGCGGCAACATTTCTTTGGGCTGCGCTTTGGTCGCGGGCAAAAAACGAGTGCCCAGACCGGCGGCGGGGAATACAGCTTTGCGAACTTTCATGCTCATAGACACTCATCGATCGCGGATCGTTCTTCGTTAACGATTCGCCTTCAACCGGACATTCTTCAATCGGATATTGTACCTTGCGATGATCAACGCGAAGGTGTTCATCCCCGAGGCATTTGCTGGCCGCTGACGGAACCGACTTCTGATGCCACTTCGCTCCTTGCCAGTTGCTCTAAAACTGCGCGCAGCGTTTGCAAAACCTCTGCCGGAGCCGTCGCCTTCAGAACAAATTTCAACATTCCATCCGGAGTGAACTGCGCTCCGCGTTGCGAAGAGACGAATCTGGCTAACTGCTCGGGATCGACCGCGGCGCTTTGCCGGAACTTGAACGTTACCGAGTCACGCTTGCGCTCAATGGCATTCACGCCAACGCGCATGCACAAAAGCTTGAGCGAAGCGTAATCCAGCAGATTGCGCACTGCGGGCGGAGCAGGCCCGTAACGATCTTCAAGTTCGGCGGCAACATCGCCAAGCTGCGATTCGGTTTCCACGCGAGCCACCCGCTTATACATCTGAAGCCGCTGATTTTCCTCGGGAATATAACTGCCGGGCACGCGAATGTTAAGTCCAAGATTGAGTTGCGTCTCGGCCTCGTCAGGAGCGGCTTCACCTTTCATCTCCCGCACCGCGCGCTCCAGCATCTGCGTATAAAGTTCGAAGCCGATGGCCTCGATGTGCCCACTCTGTTCCCCGCCCAGCAGATTCCCCGCTCCGCGCAATTCCAAATCGAGGGCCGCGATCTTGAATCCCGCACCCAGGTCGGAAAATTCTTTCAATGCCGCCAAGCGCCGGCGAGCGATAGGAGTCAGTTC
>Ga0209006_10002890_pt1 | contig 15645 bp, 15 predicted proteins | sample JacPin_JW_Ref_O2_FD_188567 | JGI IMG/M metagenome (GOLD analysis project Ga0209006, IMG submission 188567) | Forest soil microbial communities from Algoma, Ontario, Canada - Jack Pine, Ontario site 1_JW_Ref_O2 (SPAdes) (version 2) | ecosystem: Environmental > Terrestrial > Soil > Boreal... | reverse complement strand
CAACCAAGGAGGGTGCCCTCGCCTAGGAGACTATCGGTTTGCTGCTGACGCCGGATCGCGGTGGTGCGTCCTTCGAGACGGCCGCTGCGCGGCCTCCTCAGGATGAGGGCGTCCTTTAATGTCATCAAATACCTACCTCATCCTAAGGAGCGCCCCAAGGGCGCGTCTCGAAGGACGCAAGACACAACCGCAGGCTCTCGCCACCGCGCGTTCGAGTGCCGAATCCAACGATCAGGCGGATTTGTATTTGAGCTGGTCGTAGATCCCCTTGTTCTCGGCGATGACCTGTTCGAGCAGGGTCCAGTCGATCGCGTCGCGGCCGGGCTTGTTCTTGATGTAGCCCATCTCCACCAGCGAATTGACCCGTTCGAGGATGAAATCGGTCTGCGCGCGGGCATCGACCACCGAAGGCTGCTTCGACATCGCGATGCGGGCGTTTTCGATCGAGGTCTTGTAGTAGGGGCCGACGAGAAGCTTCAGCACCTCTTCGGGCTGGGTCTCGGCCATGTGTTGCGCCATCATCATGCCCTTGAGCAGCGACTTGATGCCGGCCGAATTTTCCTTGATCAGGCTGGCGCGGACCGCGAGGACGCAGTCGGTATAGCCCTTGCCGTAAATGTCGATGCCGTCGGACAGCATCACGCTGCCCTTGACGTCGTTGAGGAGCGCGGTGCCGTACGGCTCGATCGTGCAGATCATGTCGAGCGCGCCGGCCTTGAACGCCTCCACTGCCTCCGGCGTGTTGCCCATGTAGCGCACGGTGATATCGCGGAAGCTGACATTGTGCTTCTTCAGCCAGTCGTATGGCAGGACCTCGAGCGTATCCATCTGGAAGGTGCCGAGCGTCTTGCCCTTGAGCTTTTCGGGTGTGTCGAGCCCCGGCTGAGCGACGAGGATGCAGCCTTGCATGCCGCCGCCGCCGACGATCTTGACCGGCGCGCCCTTGTCGTGGAGCGCGATAAAGCTGGTGTAGGGAATGAGCGCCGCGTCGACTTGGCCGGCGCCGAGGAAAGTGACCATCTCGGCGCTGGTCGGCGTCACCACAAAATCGAGGATGACGCCGTCATCCTTGGCCATCTGCTTCGCCTCAGTCAGGAAATAGTTGAGGTTGCAGAAGCCGCTGCCGTGCACCGACTTAATGTGCGACTCGGCGGCGTGGGCGTGCGAGTGCAGACCGCCGCTGATCGCGATCGTCAACGCGCCGGCCCCGGCAGTGCGCAAGAAGCTGCGCCGGCTGAAGTCCAGCGCGCTCAACGACGAAAAAGATAACGGCTCAACCCGATCGCACACGTTCACCTCTCCGATACTGGTTCTACGCAGGACGCAATAGGCGTGCCACGCGGGAGAGACGTGTCAATGACAGCTTCGAATAAGCGGCGGAGGCTGCGTCACGGCCGGGTTATGCAGCGGGTCGACGACCTATCACCTTCGCCAGGAACTGTGCCGCGCGCTCGTTGCTGGGGCCGTGAAAGAATGAAGCGGGTGACGATTGTTCGAGAATGGCGCCTAAATCCATAAAGCACACCCGATCGGCGACCTCGGAGGCAAACCCCATTTCGTGTGTCACGACCAGCATCGTCATGCCGTCGCGCGCGAGCGCGCGCATCACATCCAGCACATCGCCGACGAGTTCGGGGTCGAGTGACGACGTCGGCTCGTCGAACAGCATGACCTTGGGCTCCATCGCCAACGCCCGGGCGATCGCCACCCGCTGCTGCTGGCCGCCGGAAAGCTGCGAGGGATAAGCGTCCTTCTTGTCGGTGAGGCCGATGCGGTCGAGCAATCGCAGGGCCCGCGCGACCGCGGATTTCCGATCGAGCCCGCGGACGTAAATGGGCGCCTCGATAATGTTGTTGAGCACACTCATATGGCTCCAGAGGTTGAAGTTCTGGAACACCATGCCGATCGAGGCACGAACCCCGTTGATGGCGTTTCCCGGCATGCGGCGGTGGCCCGACGGCGTATCGATCCCCCCCATCGGAACACCGTCGAGCAGGATTGTGCCCTCGTCCGGCTCCTCGAGGTAGTTCAGGCAGCGCAGTAGGGTGCTCTTGCCGGAGCCGCTCGGGCCAATGATGCAAATCTTTTCGCCGGCCGCGACCTCGAGATTTATGCCTTTCAGCACGTGCAGCGCGCCAAACCGCTTGTGCAGGTTTTGCACCTTGATCATCAGCGGCTTCGCAGCGGTCGACACGCTACGACGCCGTCGTCTCGAGCGCGCTCAGGGCCAGGCGCGGCGTGTCTGGTCGCGGGACGGCCGCATCGGAACGGAACAGCCGCTTTTCGAGCCGCATCAACCCGGCGGAAACGGCAGCGATCAGCGCCCAATAAATTGTCGCGACCATCGCATAAGTCTCGACCGGGCTGAACGATTCGCCTAGGACCATCTGCGCCGCCATCGACAGCTCAGGTGCGGTGATCACCGAAAGCACGGCTGAATCCTTGATCGCCCCGATGATCTGGTTGGTCAGCGCCGGCAGCAGGTACCCCAGCATTTGCGGAAACACGATGCGACGCATCGCGTGCAGATACGGCATGCCGAGCGCTCGTGCGGCCTCTAATTGTCCTTTCGGCACCGACAGGATCGCGCCCCGTATCGCTTCGGCAAAATACGCGCCGGAGTGGACGCTGAGCACTAAAACACCGGCGGTTGCGGCACTCAAGCGAACGCCGAAGGCCGGCAGACCGTAGAACAAGAGAAACGCCTGCACGAGAAAGGGCGTGTCGCGGATGATCTCCACAAACACGGCGGCCGGCAGCCGTGCGACCCTGCGGTGCGACAGCCGCAACAACGCGACGGCCGAACCCAGCACCAAGCCGGCCGGCAGCGAGATCGTGCAAAACAACACGGTGTTGACCAATCCTCGCAATAGGATCGGAAAGCCGAACGCAACGACGGAAAAGTCGAAATCCATGTCGCTCAAACGGCTCGATAGACTTGCGTCGTGCGCTCGAGATACCGCGTCAGCGCGGCCAGCGCGTAGCACATGACGAAATAGAAAATTCCCACCATCAGCCAGATTTCGAGCGGCTTGAACGTGGCCGCGACCATCTGCTGGCCGGTGCGCGTCAATTCGACGATGCCGATCACCGCGAGCAGCGCCGACCCTTTGAGCAAGCCGGTGAACTCGACCGTCAGCGGCGGCAGGATCAGCGCTAGCACCTGCGGCAGGATGATGTGCCGCCACATCAGAGACCTGGGCATCGATAACGCGCGCGCGGCTTCAACCTGACCCTTGGGAATAGCGGTCAGCCCGCCACGGATCATCTCCGCGATGTAGGCGCCGCTATTGAGGCTCAGCGCGATGACCCCGGCGCAGAAACGCGGGATGTCAAACCCGAGACTGGGCAACACAAAGAACACCAGCATGATCTGTATGAAGAGCGGCGTCCCCCGCGCAAAGCTGATGTAGACGCTGACAAACCCGCGCAGCATGCGCAGGCGCGCTCGCTGAGCGACTGCCAAAGCGATGCCGACCGGCAGGCCAAGCGCTATCGCCAGCAGCGACGTCTCGAGCGTCATCACGGCGCCCTGCAGCAGCCACGGCGCCGCATCGACCATCACCTTGATGGCGGTCGGCATTTATTTGGAGCCCGGCGGGAGGTAGCCGCTATCGGGGATCTCCATCCTGTGGCCGAACCACTTCTCCTGCAGCGTTGCCAACTCGCCGCTGTCGCGCAGCTTGCGGATTTCGGCGCTGACCTCGTCGCGCAACAGGGTGTCGTCGCCCCGCGCCACCCACCCGATGTAAAAGGGGTCGCCAACGGCGCCGACGATCTCGAACGTATCGGGTTGCTTCTTCATCGCCTGCTGGACCACCAGATCGGTCTGGATCACGCAATCCACCTGCCCATTGCTGAGGGCGAGAAACGTCTCGGGCGCCGAGGGAAAGCGAAGAAGATTGCTGGCGCCCTTGCCGCTTTCCTTCAGCTTGTCGTTGTAGTGCGTCAACACGACCGCCGGCCCGCCCGGCGGCACCCCGCTGCCGACAACCAGACCCGACAGGTCATCGACGCCCTTCATCTTGTGGCTGCCCTTGAGCTGAGCGAAGACGACATCACCCCGCGCCACCGGCAAGGTGAAGGCATACTTGACGACGCGATCCGGGTTCATGATCAGCGCGGTCGCGACGAAGTCGAATTTTTTCTGATCGAGCCCGGCAAGGATGCCGGCGAACGGGACGTCGAATTGCTGGAGCTTGACGCCCCAGGCCGCGACAATGCGGTTCAGGATATCTTCGTCATAACCGACAATCTTCCCGTCCTCGACATATTCAAACGGCGCATACGCAGCTTCGGTGCCGATCACCACCGTCCCGCGGCTCTTGATCTCGGCGAGGTCGGTGGCAAACGCCGTCTGTCCCGTGACGCCGACCACCGCGAGCAAGGCGCACAATGCAAGACGGCTGCTCATCCGTTTTTGCCTGAACACTCTCTTTGTCCCATAGTTCGATTCACCGCCACGCTGCACAGCGCGTGCCAGCAGCGCAGGGACAGCGAACACTTCCAGCAAATAAGCTGGGCGCTCAGAATTTACGCGGCGTCGGTCCGCCCTAGGCGGTTTCTATCAAACCCCGGCATGGCAATGCCTGCACCAAGCCTTTGCAAACTTGATTGATAAAGCGCCGGCGGATTCGCTAGACTGGGATCAGGAAGCCGCCGCCGATCTGATGATCGCTTCGCCGATGCGGGCAGCGACCTCGTCCGGGGTCCGATCAATTTTAACGGCGCTGCCAGGGTTCTCGTTTCGAACCGTGCCGACCGTACCGTCAGCTGACAGCGACCGTTTCCCTATGCGTGCGGCCCGGGTGCTAGGCGCCGGCTGCTGCGGCCGGCTCGCCGAGCGACAGCATCAGCCGGTTGGCCCAGTTGAAGAACGCTGCGGCATGGATCACGTCGGCGATCGCCAAATCGTCCAGCCCGGCGCGGCGCAGGCGCTCCACATGCTGCGGTCCGAAGGTGATCGGGGTCGCGCTCAGCGCCACCGCGGCAGCGACGATGGCGTTCCAGCGCTCGCCGAGATCGGCGTTAACGCCGTCGTCCAACAGACGCTGCACGTCCGCCTCGCGCTTCGAATAAGTCGCCGAGAACCGCGAATGCACCGAGGCGCAATAGATGCAGCCGTTGAAGCGCGATGTCGCGGCGGCGGCCAGCTCGCGCTCCGCCCGCGGCAGGCCGGCATCGGTGTTGTAGAAGATATCCTTGTCGGTCAGCGTGCGGGCGCGCAGCGCGTCCGGGTCGCGCGCCAGCAGCCGGAAATAGGGCGATTTCACCCTCGCGGCATCCACCAGACCGGCCATGTGCCGTTCGGTCAAGGCCTCGACCGCCAGCGGTTCGAGCCAGGGTAGCCAATCGAGCAGCGCCCGGGTGAAAACGGCGGGGACCGTATGGGGCGGCGGTTCGAGGATCGAATCGGGCATGGCTGAACCTCGTATGTCAGGCGGCGCCGGCCAGGACGCGCAAACCTGCGACCACGCGGATCTGGAACGACAGAAAGGCGGCAATCTGCGACAGCGTGACGATTTCGGTGGTCGACCAGCCGGCATCCAGCAAGGCCTGCAGCGCCGTCGGCGCGGCGTCACGCGGGTGGAACACCAGCAAGTGCATGTGATCGAACGCCGCGGCCAGGCGCGAACCGAGCGCATGGCGGGTTTCCGCCGCGACGTGATGGATCGGCCCGGTGGTATCTTCGCGACTTAGCGGGCCGGCGGGATAGGCGCCATAGGGGCCTTGCCCTTTGGCCGCCGCGACTGCCGTATCGATCGCTGCGCGCAATTCCGCGGACGTGCCGCTGGCGGCTAGGTTCTCGGCGTAGAACGAAGCGGTCTCCGTACCGCCATGCAGGCCGGTGACGAAGACGGCCACCGCAAAACGCTCTGTCGTGGCGACCCCGCCTGGGATTTCCGGCGCGAACAGCGCGCGATAGCTGGCTTGGGCCTGGTCCCGCACATCCGGCCGTCGGTTGCGGATCGCGTCCAGCGCGGAGCCAGGCTCAATCCCGGCCAGCGTGTCGATGACATCCGTATCGATTCCTGGCGTATCCATCCCTGGCATGGCCATCCTTCCCTTGCCCGTTGTCACGCCCCGGCCCGTCACGCGACGTGCCGCGCGGCCGCCCTGCCGTTCTGCACCCAGCCCAGCGCCGGCGCCACCACGCCGGCGACCAGTTCGATCGACCGCAGGATGAATTCATGCGGTGGATCGATCGAATGCGACTGAACGGTGAGGTCGGTGGCGCGGGACAGCGTGCTGTCGGTTCGCAGCGAGGCGATCACGTCTTCCGGGTTGCCAATGTGGATATCCATCGCGGCGATCTGGTCGTGCACCGACATGCTCTCGACAAATCCCGGGCGACCGATCGCGGCGTACCGTGCCCGTTGCCGCGCCAGGCCGATCCCAGCCAGAAGCAGCGCTTCCTTGCGGTCGTCGGCGACGAACACCGTGCGCGAGGCCAGGATACGTGGAGCGCGATCCTGCGGCAGGGCCTCCAGATAGGCGTCGATCATCGGATGCTGGATGTCGGGCAGCGACAGGAGAGGGGCCTCCGCCGGCCTGGGCTGCGTGCGCGACAGCATCAGCCCATCGCCCGCCGCGCCGGCCCGCCGGGCACCTTCCACGGAGAAGGTCGCCTGCCAGACGCGATCCACCAGGCCGGGGTTGGGCGGATATAATCGGTCACCGCCCAGTAGCGGCCGCCCCGCCCAGGCATCGAGCAGCACGCGATGATGCCGGACCAGCAGCGCCGTGCGCTCCGCGCTGTCCAGGCCGAACGCTTCATACGCCGATAGGTTGCCGCCGGGCCCGATCCCCACTTCGAGGCGGCCGCCGCACATCAGGTCGAGCACCGCGGCGTCCTCCGCCACCCGGATCGGCAGCTCCAGCGGCAGGGTGACGATCCCAGTCCCGAGGCGGATTCGCGCGGTCTGCGCGGCGACGTTGGCCAGGAACACGAAGGGTGCCGGCAGGCCGCCCTCGTCCTCGTGAAAATGGTGCTGTGCGATCCAGGCAGAATCGAAGCCGCAGCGCTCCGCATGCACGATCTGCGCGATGGCCAATCGGTACCGCTCGGTCGCATCCGCCCGATCGAGCAGGCGGGTGAAAAAGCCCAGGCGTATCGGCGGTTTTGCTGTCGTCACCGGCTCAACCCCGTGCTGTGCTGGCTCGTGCTGTGCTGGCGGCAATCAAACACACCAGGCAAGCTCCAGGCCAAAGGTAGGGAGCCGGCCGTCTGATTGGGTCCCTTCTAAAGCTTGAAGCTCCCTGCCGATCGTTGGCTTTACCGGTGAGGCAAGGCACCGTCATCATTATCCCTGGTCTGGTTGCGGAGCAAGATTGCCTGCGCCGTCTCCGCTTCGGCGGAGAAGTACCGCTGTGCAGAACATCGACTGTTGAGCGGCGAAAGTCGACGCTGGCTGGTGACACATGTGATGGTCGTGACCGGCTGATATCCGACTAGCATCGAACGGCCGCAATGGGTCGACTTGAGCCGACCGATCGTCGTCACGCGAATGGCCGAAATCGGCGCACAGCGGAGAAAATGCGTGCGATCCCGGCCTTCCGCTTTTGCCCCCATGCAGTCATTAGCTTCGTTGCGCCCCTATCGGCGTGATCTGCATACCGGGGAAACATGCGGTGTCTGTGAGCGTTTAGCGCTAGAACGGGTGCGACTGACAAGCATCCTGACGGGACCCTCCGACATGCCTCTGCTGCGCGCGGTCTTGCTGCTGTTACTGTTGTTCGCTGCGTCGGCCGCACTCGCCGCCGAGGCCTATCCACCCGAGGGTCCGGCGATTCCGGTGGTCAAGAGCACCGAGGATGCCGCAGGCGCGTTTGGCCAGGGGCTCAAGACGGCGCCACCGCCCAAGCCGTGGGACCAGGAGTCGCTTTGGAACATGAAAGTCGAAGGCAGGGTGGACAATCAGGGTCGACCAATCTACCAGCCGCTCGTCGTCAATCAGGATGGCCGGCACATTCTTTACAACGGCAATCTGGGCGGCAATGTGCAAAATCCGCTGACCGGGCAGATTGAGCCCAACGGAACCTCGATCATAGACGTCAGCGATGTAGCGCACCCCAAATTTCTCTTTCACATCCCGGGCCCCCCGGGCCCCGTCGCGCAAGCGGGTGCGCAGATGGTTCGTGTGTGCAGCGGCTCGGTGCTACCCCATGGCGAGAAGGGGAAGTGGTATCTACTACGGGCCTACGGTAATGTCGGCGCCGACGAATCGCAGCAACTGTGGGACGTCACCGATCCGGCGAAGCCCTCTTTTCTCACAACGATCGTCGGCGGTCTTAGCAACACCCATAAGAACTGGTGGGAGTGTGACACCGGCATCGCCTATCTCGTCGCCGGGAGCGCCTCGGACGGTTGGCATCAGAGTGGGTCGAAGCAGCATCTGAAGATCTACGACCTGAGCGACCCGGCGCACCCAGTCTATATCCGCGATTTCGGGCTTGTCGGGCAGCAGCCGAGTGCCGATGTCGACCACGCGCAGAATTGCATGAACGCGCCTGGCCCGAACTGCTATGAGGGTACCAAGAACCCGCCGGCCGGCGTCCACGGGCCAATCTCGATGGGACCCGCGGTCAACCGGGTCTATATGCCTTACGGGGTCGGTGCCGACGGGGTCATCCAAGTCCTTGACCGCGAGAAGCTCTTGAACAGCTGCAAGCTGCCGACAGCGTCAAAAGATTGCGCCACCAACCCGACCCAAGCCGAAATGCTCTATCCTCAGGTCGGCTATATCGCGATGAACCGCGAGAACGGCGGCCATTCAGCGATGCCCATCCTCGGCGTGCCCATGCCCGGGCAGCAGGCCAATTACGCCGACGGCACGCCGCAGAAGAAGAATCTGCTCATCGTCGCATCCGAGGAGACGAGCAACAGCTGCCGCGGCCAGCAGCCACACGAAGCATGGATCCTCGACATCACGGACGAGGCCGCGCCATGGCCGATCGCTTCGCTCAACGTCTCGCCGATGCCCGGCGATTTCTGCAATAAGGGCGCACGTTTCGGCGCGCATGCGGTCACCGAAGCTATCTATCCACCGTACTACGGCAAGATCATCGGGGTCTCATGGTTCAACGGCGGTGCCCGCATCTGGGACATCCGCGACCCTAAGAATCCCCAGCCGATCGCCTACTACATCCAGGCGCCCGGCCCCAACACGATCGCTTCGTGCACGACTATCGACGGCGCCTCCAAATGCCAAAATGCGGCGATGAACGATTATGTCGAATGGGACGATCGTGGTTATATTTACGCCGCAGATCGCGCCGGCGGCGGGGTCACAATCCTGTCGCTGACCGGCGACGCGCTGAAAGCGGTGCAGTAGGATTGGTGCGATGCGTCTACTGGCTTTGTTGGCGGCGTTGTGGCTGGGCACGCTGGGGGCCGTGCCGGCTGATGCGGCCGAGTCGCTGAGACCGCAGGCGCTGGCCCAAATCGTCCCCGGCCACTCGACCAAGGCTGAGCTTACCGCGCTGCTCGGTGCGCCGTGGCGCATTGTGCAATTCGACGATTGCGGTCAGGCGATGCCAGGCCAGGCCAACGAGACCTGGGAATACCGTGGTACGAGCAAGGATGGCACTTACCGATTGCATATGGAGTTCGACGAACACGGCGTCGTCAATTTGATCGCCGAAATTCCTGACAACTCGGGCGCCAGCGGCGTGATGGCGGTCGCGGTGCCGGACGGTGCACTATGCCTGTCGATGTGAGGGCGTTGCCGTCAACACCCCACGCAAGATTGTAATCCCTCGATCTGACGGCTACTTTCGGCGCACAGGCGTCGCGAGGGACGGGAATAGCGGCGATCGGCAGAGCGATCTGCCTCAACGGCGGGTCTCGACGGGTAAGCACACCTTTTCGCCTCCACCTCGTTTTCACCCGAGCGGTGGCGAACTGCTCGTGACGCATCGGCGCCTGATGCCCCAATGTGGACCGGCTGCTCTTCCCAACTGGGAATTTGTGGCGCCGATCGAAAACGAAACGTCGGGGCTGGCTATTGGTGGGTCAACTCTAGCAGTCGAGCCCCGTGGCGACGCCGGGGCTCGGTTGGTACGATGTTCCGGTCGAAGTTATCGCATCCGCTTAGTCATTGGCGCAGACCGACTGACGTTCGGATCAGTGGAACACGTAGATCGGGCTTGACCAGGCCAGGTGACCATCCTCTCGCGTAAGGCAGATGTAGACCGCGTTGTCCCCCGGCCTCTTTAGCGGAATGCGCCGCGACAAATGCAGCCGGCGGTGCGGGTTTTCATTGGGCAGGCGGAACACACGGATGCGGCGATGGAGGCCGCCGGCCTCGAATACCAGATCATTCAGGCCGATATCGGCGACGGCGATCTCGCATTTGACGAGGGCGGTATCGATGCGAAGCGTGCCCGATTGCCCATCGGCCAGCCAAGCGTCGAAGCCGCCGAAACCGCCGGTGGTCAAGGCCTCCCAACTCAGTGCCGCCGGTCCGGTCTGCGTCAGTTTCTTGTCGAGATTCCAAAGGTTGATCGGCGCGACCTGTTCGAACGTGTTTCCCTGCAACGTGCAGCCGCCGTCCCAGGTCGTCTGGCGTCCGCGGCCGCGATATTCCGAGCCCTCCCAGATCACCCGGATGCGGCGGCCGAGCGCGGCTTCGTCGTATGGCCGCCAGGTCTCCAACACGTCGAGCCCGTTGCGGATCTCCAGTCGCTCGATCGGTGCCGAAGCCACCGCCTCGATGGTCAACTCCATGGCGTCGTCCGTTGAGCGTAGGATGTCGCCCATCATCGCGGTGCGTATGTGGGTCGAGGTCGTCGGGCCAAGTTGCGGGTCGTCCGTGAACAGCTGAGCGTCGCCATCGAAATCCGCCCGTACGTCCAGCAGGATCCGGCACCCCGTCGTGGCATAATGGTGGCGCCGCCGCAACGCGTCTATCAGCCCGGAGCGTGTCAACTCTTCCGCAAAGAGACATGACAGGCCGCCATACGCGCCGAACAGCGACGCTCCCGGATGGCTTGCGCCGTGCCGGCCTTTATGGCCGTCCGAATTGGCGAGGATACCGATGCGATAACCTTGTTCCAGCGCGTCGTGCAGCAGCCACTCGAAGGTGCCCCAGTCGGAATGCACCTCAACCGAGCGCTCGATGCGCGCGTCGTGCGCCATCCGAATATCGGCGTAACGGCCGCCAATATGCGCGAAGACGACGCAATCCTTGTCCTTGAGCGCCGCGAAGAGCCGTTCAGCGCTGTTGGCGTCGCTTGCGAGATCGCCGTGATCGTGCACCAGCGCATGCGACGATCGATGGATTTGCTCGCCCTCGTGCATGAACAGAACATTGCGGTCGCCGCCGAGCCCGGTATTGCCCGACCACTCGTAGCCCGGAAAGATGGTGAACGACCCGTCCCGGTTGTATTCCCGCGTCAGCTTGTTCAGTTCGTTCCAGAACGGCGTGGTGATCTGGAAGTCGTTGCCCTGATGGCTCATGCCGTCGAGGAAGGCGCGGTCGCGCGCGAACTCGATCAGTTCCCGCGCCGAGTTGGTGCCGATCGTTTCCTCCGATTGCCCGTGCAGGTCGCACCAATAGGAACGCAGCGTTGCCTCCCCGGCAATGCGCAAGGGGTTGCTGACGCACAGCACCCGGTCGGCATCGTCACGCACCTCTATCAGGAGATCGCCGGGCTCGCTGACGGACAGCCCCTCGATCGCCGTGGCATGCTCATCCCGTCGCATGGAAATCATATCGGGCAGTCCACAAACCGGCAGGTTGGCCCGCAGCGCAAACACGCCCTCGACCTGATCGCTGGGATTGCCCCATTTGTCCTCGCCCTTGAAGCCGAGCCGAAAACGCTCGCCGCTACGCCGCAGTGTCGGCAAGACCGCCTTCCAGGAGATCGGCGGTCCGGCGACGATCGCGATCGTCGGCTGCGCAGGAAGTTCAACGTAATCGCAGGTGGCAATCGCATCCACGAGCACCCGAAATTCGAAGCTCGGCTCGACAAAGGTCTGTACCCGCATGCCCGGCGAACCCTGGCGTCGGTCGCCGAAGCGCACGGTAATCGTGTCCCCCTCGCGCAAAAACCCGCGCATGACGCGGATCAGGAGGGTCTTGTCCCACGGTCGGATATTGAGCTTGGGATCGTAAAGCACGTCGAGCACCGCGCCATTCGACGCCTCGACCGTCGTGAAATTCGCCGCCTCCGGGTTGCTCCACTGCGGCCTGCCCACGTCGCTGGCGAAGCGGTGCACGATCTTGATCGAGCCAGTGTCGTCGATGCCGAAATACCCGGCGGTGTAAACGAGTGTGAACGATTGAAGGCTACCGGCCTCGAAGGCCCCGGTCGGTGAGATGACGGCAGTGCCCATGCGCTCGGGCAGGTATGTGGAATGAGGCATCTCGTCGTCTCACAATCTACGGCGGCTAGGCCAGCGCCGCGTGCGCCGCCGCGAGCCGTTCAACTCGTCGGCGACCCCGCTATTTCGACGCCGCCGGATTTATTGACCGCACCTTTAGCCTTAATGCGTCGAAGCTACCGGCATGGGCGCCAGCGCCCATAAACTAGGCCGCGGCGCACACGATCAGTCCGCGCCATTCGGCCCGCCAGCGCCAAAGACGGCAACCAGTTCGGTTGGTTCCGGCTCATGGGGCGCAAGGCTGGTGTGATCGTCATCATTCCACCTTGCGAGCTTGACGACCGTCCCTGCCGGAACTCCTTCACCGGTCGGTTCGGCCGGTTCGACGATATTCAGCCCGTTATCGTCCAGGAAAAATGTGTGATCGCCATACATTTGGGTTAGCTGCGGGAGGACAGGGTGGTCGGCCGGGATGGGCTCGGCCTCAAATTGGCTCAGGGTCTTCTCGACCAATGGGGCAGCCAATTTCATCGCGCACTCCTTTCGACTGACACTCGATGTGGCTAACGCGAACGGTATGTCGCTTATTACGGGCCGTATGGCGCAAACGCACGCCCCGCTGCACCTCGCCGAAGAGCGGCGACGTTTCTGACCCGTTTATCAAAAGAACGACGATAAACGGAAACGATCCCGCCTTTTGTTCAAGTTCGATACGGGAGATTTGCACGTCCCGCTCCCCGGCTTGGATTAGTCGTTCTCCTTGATCTGCAACACGCGGCATCCGATTGCGTCCAAGCACTGAATCATGAATGCACCCGTAAAAGTGCCGCAGCCGAGCTTGTTCGAGACGTTTGTCTCGCTCTCCTTCACGCCCATCGCAGCTAGCTGCTGCCGCTAATGCCCAAGCAACGGCTATGGGCGCTGCGAGGTGCCGCGATGCCGCAGGAGGCGGCTAGCTTGCACTTTCGTTCGATCCGGTTGACATCACGGGCTGTGCTGCCGCGTACGCCGTACGAGTAAAAAAAGCAACCGGCGGCGCGTGCTCAGTTCTCAACCCCTACGTTGAACAGCGCGATCCCGCGCAGCATGTCGACCGCGCGGGCGAGCTGGTAATCATCCGCCGTGCCGATCACCGTCGGATCGACTGTCGCCTGATCGCCGGGATCGTCCTTGTTGTCGTCGCTCTTCTTCGCGACGGCGCTGGCGACGCCCGACGGATGCTCGATCTTGGCCGCCTCGACGACGATGTCGGAGTCGATACCCTTGGCCTGGATCGACCGCCCGGACGGGGTGTAATAGCGCGCCGTCGTCAGCCGCATCGCGCCGTGTCCCGGCAACGGTATGATCGTCTGCACCGAGCCTTTGCCAAAGGAACGGGTGCCGAGCAGGATCGCGCGGTGATGGTCCTGCAGTGCGCCGGCGACGATCTCCGAGGCCGAGGCGGAGCCGCCATTGATCAGCACGACCATCGGCAACCCGCCGGAGATGTCGCCCGGATGCGCATTGTAGCGTTGCGCATCATCCGACCGCCGACCGCGCGTCGAGACGATCTCGCCTTTGTCGAGGAAAGCATCCGACACCGCGACCGCCTGGTCGAGCAGCCCGCCGGGATTGTTGCGCAGATCGAGCACGATCCCGGCGAGCTTATTGCCGGCTTGCTGCTTCAGGCTTTTCATCGCGCTTTCGAGCCCAACATCAGTCTGCTCGCTGAAGCTGGTGATGCGGATATAACCGATACTGTCGCCTTCGAGATGCGAGCGAACCGATTGGATCTTGATCGTCGCGCGGGTCAGCTTGACGTCAAACGGGGCGCGTCGCCCGCGCCGGATCGTCAGAGTCACCTCGCTGTTCTCCGGGCCACGCATTTGTTTGCTTATTTGGAGCAGGGTCATTCCCTGCACCGAGTGTCCGTCGAGATGGGTGATGATGTCCCCCGGTTTCACGCCGGCGCGCGCTGCCGGCGTATCGTCGATCGGCGATACCACTTTGAGCAGGCCGTTCTCCATCAACGCCTCAATTCCAAGCCCACCGAATACGCCCCGAGTCTCGGCGCTCAGCTCATCGACGGCGCCAGCACTCAGATAGTCCGAGTGCGGATCGAGCGAGGTCAGCATGCCCTTGATTGCGCCTTCGATCAGCGTGTTGTCGCTGACCTCGTCGACGTAATCGCGGCGCACCTTCTCGAACGCGTCACCGAACAGATTGAGTTCCTTGTAGGTCTCGGCTGGGTTCGCGGCCGCGGCATCGACGCCCCGCCCAAAGGGCAGGATGAAGAGCAGGGCCAGGAGAGCGGCGATCAGCCTTTGACATTTCATGCGGCGCGGAGCCATCAGATCAGGCGTGTATCGATGGAACATTCGTCATACGTCGGTTGCTGGGCTTCCATGCCCGAACCCGAAACAAGCTCGCAGCTGTGGCACCCGCGCGAGCCTGCCGATCGCCTTATTCCGCCTCGACAAAGTCCTTGCAGCCAACAAAGGCTGGGAACCGCACGGCGCCGGCGGCGGCCATTCAAGATATCGAGATCCGACTATCGGATTTCGACCGAGAACGCGGCTTTGGATTGGCCGCTAAGACTACTCGCAGCCGACGGTTAATCGGCGGCGGAAGGGATCGCGACGATGGCCGCTCTGGGGCATGAAGACCAGCTCCTGCCGCCCAATCTGAGCGCCGGTTGTGGGTTCAGTAAGCAGACCTTACCGCAGTCTCTCGGGCATAGCCGCCCGCACCGCCTCTACCGGCGAGTTGATCCGCTCGGTATGTAGCACCGCGAAGAACCGGCGCTTGGTGCTGCCCTCGATAGGCGATGACCAGGCATAGGCGCGCGTCGCCTTACGATGCCCGGCCAAGGCAAAGACATGCACCACGCCTTCCCACGCGGGCTTGCCCTCGAATGTCTCGATGACAGGCACGGATTGGACGAACGTCGCCAAGCCGCCGTGCATCTTCTGGAGGGCTAGCTTGAGTTGGTCGGCTTCAACTTCGGGCATCTTGCGGACGAGAGCGAGGCTGTGGACAGCGGCAAACGGCCGTGCGGAGAAGATGTAAGTAGGGTTGGCCCGGCCGCTTGCGCAAGGGGCTCGGCGGAAGCCCGGCCCCCTATCAGCGCGAACACCCAGCCGGGCGGACTTGCCGCTGCCGGCATGGCGAAGCGAGGGATTGGCGCATCGACAAGCGCATAGAACCTATCGCACGTTGGCGGCTGTTCAGCGGATCAAACCATGAAGCGGCTGGCACTTATTGCCCTATGCCTGGTGACGCTCGCAATGCTCGCCGCGTGCGTCGGGGGTTTTTCCTACGACAATCTTATGTACCCG
>Ga0209006_10002889_pt1 | contig 15645 bp, 17 predicted proteins | sample JacPin_JW_Ref_O2_FD_188567 | JGI IMG/M metagenome (GOLD analysis project Ga0209006, IMG submission 188567) | Forest soil microbial communities from Algoma, Ontario, Canada - Jack Pine, Ontario site 1_JW_Ref_O2 (SPAdes) (version 2) | ecosystem: Environmental > Terrestrial > Soil > Boreal... | reverse complement strand
CGTCTCGATGAGGCCAAGAAGTCATTCATCGAAGCTCACAAGTTGCACCTGCAAGCCCACAACGTCCGCAGTCAGGCCAAAGCTCTTAATAACTTAAAGACTCTACAAATGCCGTGAGATGATCACCTCGAGAAAGTCCAGACGTCGTGGTAGGTCACTGCTTTCCATTTACATTACTTCTCACCTTAGTCGTATCAATAGGCGTCGATTAAAGTCATTATGAAGCGCGTAGTTTGAATAAGGTTCGAGACGCGAAGTGCGGCGCAGAAAAGTCTATCGGTCCAGTATACGTTGCCTGCTGCTCCTCGCAACCTAGACCATGCTGCCATAATTCCGGTATAGCTTGGAGGAAATGAGTGAGGCAGGGGGGAACGAGGAATTTCGAGTAGACGAGTGTTCAACATTCAACTTCGGTATGGCATTGTTCAAGGTTGGTTACGCAGTGCGGTGAGCCAGGTCTAGGGTAGCAAACGCTGGGGTCTCGGAGCTGCAGTGGAGTCTCCAGGCTGAGATCGTTAAGCTCTGGAAGATCCTGCTCACGCATCATCTTGTTATGAATTTCGACTTGAAGAATATCAATTCCAATTCTTGTATTCAGTGTCTCATTATTAAGCAGTAAGCGAAGACCATCTTCATGCTTTGTACAGGGTATCCAAGAACGCAGTAGCAAGTTGCCCCACCAGCGCCGGACCCACTACGCTCGAGTTGCCCAGACCTAAGTGCGTAAATATCAGTACGAGAAAAGGATTAACCGCCAAGTTCACCAAACTGACCGTACACAGCACACATCGTGCCCTTCCCAGATGGATTACATTTTGCATCTCTGACAGCATCTTTCAAATCCGCGATGAATGTATCAGCCACGGGAACCGTCAGCCGCTGTTGAGAAATCACGCATAGAATGAATCAATAAGTCATATGTCATCCCGAAGTTCGGACCTCACCGTGCATGCGATATGCACCGCAGCTGGTCTGACTAGTGCACACAGATGCCATCCTCTTTTGAACATTTCATCGCCCACTTCCAAGACGTTCACCCCGGGCTCATTAGAGGCAAATGCTACGACAGAAGCTGGTGGCGAGCCCAACACGTAAAGCTCGGGAATGGAATTCGTAATAGCATTAGCGATGGTACGCGCGCATGTGACGATGGAACGGCAGGACTCGAGATACCCACTTCAAGGTGGTACAGAATGATGAGTATTGTTGTAAATTGGCAACAAGAAGCAAACGTACTCAGACCCCATGTATTGCATTGCAGCCCATGTTCCCGCGATCAGAGCCCCGGGACTAAATATCCAAACATTTCGCATACGGCAAGTTGGAAAGGTGGATTCAAACATACCGTGAGCCCGCTAGACTAGGGCTGGCATACACGCCGCCTTGACATTCAAAGAGACGACGTCGTCACAATACAAGAAAGCACAGTAAACAGACGTACCTGACCATTCAGAATTGATATAGTACTGGTGCTGGCGAAGCTGAGATGAGCGGTACATTATCACAGAGGACCCCTGTGCATGCCAATGTCACCGTTTCGAACTACAGTGAAAACAGATTGCCAGATGCGCACCTTTGGCGCAAAACCGTACTGCCACAACACCAAGGTCAGTTTTCTTTATACTCTATGTTAACAATGGAATATATGACGCAACCTTATGGGTATCACAACTGACACTCGTCACCCCTCGCACCCTAAAGTCGAATGGCTCAAGCTTGAATCGTCCCCCCTCGCCACCAGATAATCCTGCCGCCTCAAGAAATGGCACGATGAAGCTACCTAGACAGCAGTCCACATGAAGACCTATGTCGTGTGAGACTGCCAAAGCCCCGAGGGCGGTGATATCGTCTTGGTTGCCATCTGGAAAGTTTACTGCAGAACCAACAAGCTAACAAACCGTTTGAGTGATCAGACTGGACGAAAACGCTGAAAACCTGCCATTATCGTATTTGCATTTCTGTGTGAAGGTTTCAGTCAGAAACCGGGGGCATGAAGCCGGTCACTTGAAAACTGACATGGCTCGCCTAACCCGCTTTAAATCAACCTTACGTGTATGTGGATTGACAGGGATGGTGTGGACTTTGACCTTGAGGTATGCAGCGCCTTTGTCGAAGGCTACATGTGCGGATGAAGGCAAAATCCTAGGAAAGAGGACCATTAGGCCGTAAGCATCGAAAGCGAACAATAAAATGGGTACAGTTCGGGTTCAGTGATTCCCTTTGTGGCCTTTGCCCAATCTCTATATGTCTTAACGGCCATTATGATCGATTCTGTACCGCCAGATGTCATTGCACCGGCCCCATCAGGGTTGTTGTACAACCTTAAACACATGGAAACAATCTCGGCCTCCATCTTGCGCACGGAAGGGAATGCATCGGGATGGAGAGGGTTGGAGACGCAATAACGCTGGTAAGCTGCGACAATTACTGTCTCAAGGTCTTCTCCGCCATCTGGGCAACGACGATGCTGTGAACGGTCAAGTGAACATGGAAGGCAATGAACTGCGTACGGTATACGCCCCCCGAAAGCTTTCCGTTCCGCCAATCCGAGTGTGCACTTGATTCGCGATCCATTTTGTCCATCTCCGCGATGATCCACTCGGAAGACCTGCCTTCAGCAGGAAGTGTTAGATGCCTGGTCACCCCAGCACCCTTTGGTATGAGCTTGTTCTCGATATCGAGTTTTGCCTTGTCCATTTCCACTTGCACCTTTTTCCGTGCAGCAGGCAGCCGCAACGCGAGGAGAAAGATTTGCTGTTACGCATGCCTCTGTATAACCGGATATTCATGCCGTAGCGGATTAGACCCACCTCGCACGTCCATTTCCAAAATTCCCTCACTGTTCCTGTTATCCCTCTCGCCCGAAGATGACGTTGTACTTTGAGCGAATTAGAGAGCATCACGTACACGAATAAGATCGTTTTCGCGCTCTCGTAAGAAAACCGTGTCAGAGCCCTAGCAGCGTTCGTTTTTTGACGGAAGGGCATCTTTTAAGAGGGAAGACGCGATACCGAGCAAAAAAGTGATGTACGCAGCTCAGGAGCAGATTTCGCTGAAAGCAGCTACACATCACGCGGATTTACATTTTGTAAAGTCCTTTCGTACCATCACCAAGATGAACAGCCTGCGGATGGTACGCATATTCCACAAAACGGCCGGTGCTGGACGTAATCATCTAAAGCATCTTTAGTTGGAGCGGCAGGAAGAGAACCATGACTCTACCGATGTGACCTGGGGTGTGTCTCGGACCCCAGCCTGACATTATGCCTGTGTGTAATGATGCATTTTTTGTAGAGGACCAGCAGCAAATCAACACATTTTCCAAACTAAACACCCGTCTTCGGAATCTAGAGGAAAAACTTAACGAGCTCAAGGTTCGTCGTATACTGATCTTCCCTTTGCCGCTGCACTTGTTCACCCGCCATCTAGCGAGAGAAAGAAGCTCTTGAAGACCTGTCTTCTGAACTAGAACTTGTTGACGAGGAGGATGCAGTTCTGTGAGGATCTTTTCTCTTCCACCTCATTTTTTTTCATCGTCGTTCTCAGGTATAAAGTTGGCGAAACCTTTCTGCACCTTCCACATACGCAGGCTGTCAAACGCCTCGAAAACGACCAAGCAGTCATCGATTCAAAAGTGTCCTCTCTCGCTTCTTCCGCTGAAGAGTGTGAAAAGAACCTGAAGGAACTCAAGGTCGCCCTATATGCCAAGTTTGGCAGCACTATCAATCTAGACGAATAGTCAGCCATGTATTTAATACTAGCACTGTACATTATACATTCCCTTCAGGGAGGCATTACTGACCATTCGTTCCTCATAGTCCCTTGTCCAAGTCAACCAAGTCCAATAAATCCTCAGATGGTTGCTTATCCTTGTCCGCGATATACTCTAGCAGCACCTCGAAGACTTCTGTCCGCTGCTCGAACCATTCGCCAGACGTCGCTTTCGTCTCATCGTTGCGTGATTTGGCTTCCTCAGGATCCTCCTCTGCTCTCAGCGATTGGGCACTGACCGAGAGTACTGGGCTTCTATTCTCCATCGGCGATGTAAACTCGGCCATAATCTCGTCCTCATCCAGTTTACTCGTCCACAATTCGACAGGTGAGTCAGCTCGCGTCCTCTTCCGTTGCGTGGAATTAAATGACTGAGAGCGAGAATGCGACGGCGCCGCTGGAGGGCGAGCAAGTAAGTGTGAGAGCAACGTTCGGAATGACTCAGCCTCGGCTTGGTTGCTATGATCCACTACACTTGATACTTGTGACTGCAAGAAATTGAGGGCTTTTACAGGAGGTTCTTCTTCACACATCTCCCGAAATCTGAGTTAAACGTGATCAGTCACCAGTGAGATTCAGGGCCGAATGTATATACTCACTGCTGCCGCCGGATCTGATATGTAGCGCGTCTAATGACTTCCGCCGCCGCCGGCCTATATTGGTCAACGTCAGTAAAACCGCTTAACCCGAGAAACTCGGGAATCCCAGCTTGACGAACCGTTTCAGCTTCATGCACCAGAAGTCATCTAGCCGCCTCGCTTGTTCTGCGTCTTTCGCGTCTCCGCTGCCGCCTTCCCTTACTCTGCTTGGCCCAGCGCCCTCGTCATCATCCCCATCCGTTCCACCTCCGGTGCTTCCACTTCCACGTTCACTCCGTTCCATCCCAGAGCCACCAATCCCTGCATTCCCTCCATGTAAGAATACCATCTTCGTATTCGGGTCGTACACAACCTGATGCGCATATCGCGGCAGTGGCTCTTCCACCACGCGCCCGCTCACTCCTTCACGCTCAGGAAGGATCCTTGTCCACGTCCCTGGCCGTGTATCATACCCGTAAACCCAATTTGGCGCCTCAGACTGCAAGATCGTCTCTGAACCAACTTGTTGACTTCTAGTCAAACCACAAAACCTAGGAAAGATAATACTTGACATTACAGGGTGCAAGCGGAGAGATCATGACTTCACGCACACGTAGAGTTCTTTCAGATTTGCATCAATCACCGCTCTTTGCGTGAAGCAAGCATCCGGACCGCCGGCCGTGGAGAAATTCGAGTACAATTCAGTTGCCGAATTTGTTGAAATATCATACGCGAACATATCAGACAAGTATTTGTTATCTCGCTGGCCAGCAAATATGAAGAGCGTGCGTGAATATGGCTCGAGGACCATCGAATGGCCTGTGCATCGACGTGGATGAACGTACAACGACCAATAAATGTTTCACTCACCGAATCGCGGTGGAATATGTGTCTGAGACGCACTAGCGGGGTCCGACGATCTGTGAAGACCGTAATCAGTATCAGTAAACGTGACCACATGAAAGAAATGTATTACTGCAGCATCCTCCATTTGCTTAGCCGCACATTATAACTATAAAGCCCCGAACACTTAATAGTGTCCCAATCACCATCAACGATGCGACCGCCAAATACATAAAGTATCTGTGTACCGGAGTCCATCACCATCTGATGGTCGAATACGAGTGGGGGGCCGCCTGCAGTCTAGTTTTCGTGCACAAGATCAGATGGTGTTCCAATGGCGAGAGCAACGTTGTTCACCGTGGTGTCAAAAGACAACAGGTCCCACTCTCCCGCATCGAGTCCACGGGTGTGGTACCTGTAAAACTCAGAACAGAATGCTGTCGTGTTTGTGCTACCGCCAGCATCCTCTGTTGACTGGCCCGATGGCAAACTTGTCCCCGTCGAGTCTGACTGTTGCGCTGCCGGCACGGGTCCTTCACTGATCGGTTTGACCGAATCCCCGTCCGACAACCGCCCCAGCAGATAAATGCAACCAGTTTTGGAATCATACACCATCTTGTGACACGCTCGCGCCCCAGGCCCATTCTTTTCCTTTGATGTAGAGTGGCTCAGCACTCGCCACCGCTCGCTTTTGATATCATACACCCAGAAATCATCCAGGCTTTTTTGGCCATCCCAGCCACCAAGGAGGTATATCAATCCCTGATCGTGATTAATGCACATGGCATGCCCGCCACGTTTACTCGGGGCATCTCCGTCGGCATCGACGACATGTAGACGTGTCCAGATGGCTTGCGGCTGGCACGCACGAAGATACGTGTCGAAGAGGCCCTCAATTGAGAGGCGTTGGAGTGTCTGCTCGGTGGCGGCCCAGTCGCCTAGAAGTACCAAGTCCCGGTGAAGGTCGGTGATAAGGGGGTGCTCTAATCGAAGACCAGAGCGGGCCAGGATGGCACGATATGGCGTAAGCAGACGACGTTGGCGGAGATATTTGAGAGCTTGACGCATGGTAGCGGTTTCACGATACTAACTGGGTGTTAGACGGGTATGGGTAGCAATGGAGGGCTTACTTGGTCATAAACTATTTGAACCTGCTCGAGGTGCGATTCATCGGTGATACCAGCCATTTCAAAGTACCATATTGACGTGTGGAAACTTTGTCCGTGTGCTCTGACAGACGTTGAGCAACTTCCAGTCTCGCACATGAGGATATTATCTCACGAAAGAGGAACAATCTTGACGAAACGAGTAGGAAAACAAACTTGTGCAGAGTTATGGTGTTTTACGGAGAATGTTTCTGGAAGGGTGTCGTTTTTGAGGCCAGAATGCAGAACCTCAGTCATGTGTTCTTCAGTCATTCCAGAGTAGAGTTTAAACTCTTTCATGTTACAGGGATGTGCTGCGGGACAAAATCAGTACTTAAAGTGTGTTGAAGCGAGAGGTACATACGTTTATGAAACTGATCGTGCCCACCATGATTGAGAAAGCAGGGAACGCCAGTTGGATAAATGAACATACCTTTCCAAAGGTCACCGTATCTGTGTCGTGGATGAATAATTGATCGTGTTAATGTAACCGACAGCACTCAACTAAGAACACTTGTGCGTTCCAAACGCAGAAGGATCCACTGTCTCGTAATGGGCGAAGGATGTGCACCACTCCATCTACTGGCTTGATCGGTAGGGTTGTCTACAAGGATATTTGCTGCGATGTAGCGACCACTGTGCTCTGAGCACCCCGCAACGGAATACTTGAGCGTCGTCGTCGGTGGTGATCTCGGTGAAACCCACGTTGAATTCATGATGGTGAAAGCTGGAGGGTGATGACGACAAACAGCATCTTGAGAAGATGTGACACAATGTGACACACTGATGATACTGGTTATTTCGTACACTCTGCTCGTATGCGAACGAGATCAACGCTAACCTGAAGCTCTGAAGCTCTATCGAGGGTTTACCAGCTAACGTTCGTCTGTCAATTAAATACTATTTACCCCATTAGAGTATTTATTGGTGTGATGTGACTGTGTCACGTCATGTGTGACGTGAAGCCAATTCTAGTCAAGTACGGTCAAGCGTCGGTCAGTGGATCTGGTTTTGCAGTCTCAAGATTTGTTCACATCTTGACCATAGACCACATCGTCCATATCTTTAAAAAAATCCTTCAAATTCCTATTTTTTCCCTTCGTTTTTGAAGATTTTTTGATTGAATTTTATCTGGTGGCTTTTGTTGTCAGTCCCCCACCTGACGCTTACGAAGTTCGACTCTTTCTCATTCCGGATTCCCTCTGGAACATCGCCCGATGAGATGTACTACCCTCAGCAATCTCCGGGCATCGCCCACAAGCTACCAAATCACCATGACCAGTCCCCTTGGGGTCGCTCTCACCCAGTACTTGGTCCACCAGGGCCACAGCCAGCCGTTGGTCCACCTCCGACATCTCCAGGGTATGCTATCTACACAAACGGAAACGTAAATCCCTTGCAACACCATCCCGGACATCATCCACATCCTCTAACTGGCCATCCTCCTCTCCAACATCACCAACACCAGAATTCTCTTTCTCACTACCCAGACCCTCCTAATGGCCATACCTTACCGCACACTATTGGTCAGGGATCACCGATTGGTTCTTCGAGTCAACAGATCATCTCCCCACATTGGCAGCAGCAACTACTGAAATGTGAGGTAAGTGTCATTTCATATATTGCACTTGGACTGCTGCGGATCTCTCCAAACATTCTTAGATGATCCGTTCATGTCGTTCACCCCATCACCGTGCTCGGGCAAGCGCAATGGCTTCACGAACAATCACGAAGTCAGCCATACCCATCACAAATCCCAATCTCGTCAAATCGGTACCTGATGTCAATGGTGGAGCAAAGGATGAGGACTCGACTGCTGAATCAGAAGAATTGTCAATTGCTGGCGTAAATCACCCCTCTTCCACCGTCGCTCCTATTGCCGAAGCCCCTCGACCAACGAGTATTCGACCACCAGAAAACACCTGGAACTCGTTGGATATGGGAGGCGTCAACATCAAGAACATTCCTCCAACCTCCGGGCTTTTCTCTTTCACCTTCCTAATCAACCTTTACCTCAACCACAATGCTTTATCATCGATTCCGGTGCAAATCGCCAAGCTACGACATCTGGAACTACTCGATTTGTCCGGAAACAACCTCACATCCGTCCCCCCTGAGCTCGGTATGCTTACTCAGCTAAAGGAACTCTACATTTTTGACAACCGTATCGTCACACTGCCGTTGGAGCTTGGAACTTTGCACCAGCTGCAGACCCTCGGTATTGAAGGAAATCCGCTGGACGCCTCACTAAAACACTTCATTCAGAAAGACGGTACACCTGCACTCATCTCGCACTTGCGCGACAACTGTCCAGGACCCGCCGCCCCGCCCGACCGCGCCTGGAAGAGCTTAATTAGTCAGGCCGAACGTGACGCCATGAGCGCAGACCCGCACTCGGAAGTATTCAGCGTGCTTTGTTACAATATCCTGTGTGAAAAGTACGCAACAGAGCGGCTGTACGGATATACACCATCATGGGCATTGTCGTGGGACTACCGCAAGGAGCTCATATTGAACGAGGTGATGACCTATAACGCCGACTTTTTGTGCTTGCAAGAGGTAGATATTGCGCAGTATGAGGACTACTTCATCAAACACTTGAAGGGGCAGGACTATGAGGGTGTGTATTGGCCCAAGTCACGCTACAAGACGATGAACGATGCGGATCGGAGGCAAGTAGATGGCTGTGCTACTTTCTACAAGGCATCCAAGTGAGCAGACTATGGTCTACATGCATCTTCATAGTAGTAATTCAATCATCACACAGATACCAGCTTGTCGAGAGACATCTTATCGAATTCAGCGCAGTAGCAATGCAACGGCAGGATTTCAAGAAGACGGACGACATGTTCAACCGGGTGTTGGGCAAAGACAATATTGCGGTCGTCTGTTTGATGGAAAATAGGGAATCCGGCACACGTCTGATCATTGCCAATGCACACATTCATTGGGATCCGGCATTCCGTGACGTCAAACTTGTTCAGGTTGCCCTTCTCCTGGACGAAGTCGAGAAGATCGCAAACAATTTCGCCAAATACCCACCACGGCTTCCCACTACGCCAACGTCAAGAGCGTCTGACGGCGAAGGCAAGTTTGATCACCCACCGCTGTCATCTTCATCATCGTCGTCGTCGTCACGACCGCCTCCGGTGTATACGGACGGTACCAAGATCCCGCTAATCATCTGCGGCGATTTCAATTCGGTACCATCGAGTGGTGTATACGAGTTCATGTCCAATGGAACGCTCCCGGCGAATCACACAGACTTCATGTCGCACATGTATGGCAGATACACCTCCGAAGGGTTGCGACACAAACTTGGGTTGAAGAGCGCGTATGCGGGGACTGGCGAACTGCCATTGACCAATTACACTCCGAGCTTCCAGGGTGTGATTGATTATGTGTGGCACTCGACAGCAAATCTATCGGTGAATGCAGTACTTGGGGAGGTGGACAAGGAGTATCTGGAAAAAGTGGTGGGGTTCCCGAATGTACATTTTCCATCCGAGTGAGTTGGCTGATCCTGTGACTGCACACACCCTGACACAAGCGATTTACAGTCATGTCTGTGTACTGAGCGAGTTCCGGGTCAAACCTCCACGAGAAAATCCACCCCGACCACCAGCATTCTTTCCTGGTTCACATTCATAGGGTTCTTGTCTACGTATTATACTTTCTTCTTCTTCTTTATATATTGTGCACCTCGTCTGGATGTTCGTTCGTACACTAACATCTTCAATCCCACGCTAAGTTTTTTTTTGTCTTTTCTCGTATTTTTTTTTTGTCTCATCCATAGCTCGTTGATACAATCCTGCTATCTCTCTCTCTCTCCCTCGCTTTTTTATCTTCACTGTACAACGATTCCCACTTTGAAAATATTTCATTTCCTAGCTCACCGTCATCATGTCAGTCATCTACGAAGCCACCACCTCCGCACCAGTTAATATCGCATGCATCAAGTGAGAGGTATTCAACGTTCACCTCCGAGTCATTAACAGATCAAATCAGATATTGGGGAAAGCGGGATACAAAACTTATTCTGCCCACAAACTCGTCCCTGTCAGTCACCCTCGACCAAGATCATCTGCGATCTACGACAACATCCCGCGCCGATCCAACCTTCAAACAGGACAAACTTTGGCTAAATGGCAAAGAAGAAGTTATCAAGGATGGTGGTCGTATGGCTACCTGCATTGCGGAAATGAAACGATTGCGAAGAGAGCTAGTAGAACAGGGAAACTCCAATGAGCCCAAGGTCCGTATACTCCACCTCAATTTTTAATATACTGATGTTTGAAGACCATACCCCGTCAGCTTTCCACATTTTCCGTGCACATCTGCTCCCATAACAACTTCCCTACCGCTGCAGGCCTCGCATCTTCCGCTTCTGGCTTCGCAGCCCTCGTAACTTCCTTGGCGGCCCTCTATACCCTTCCTATATCACCTTCAGCATTGTCAGTTATTGCCCGCCAAGGCTCCGGTTCCGCGTGTCGGTCCCTTCTAGGTGGGTTTGTAGCCTGGGAAGCAGGCACGTCCGCAGACGGCACCGACTCCTTCGCAGTCCAAGTGGCCCCACGCGAACACTGGCCAGATATGCATGCCGTGATATGTGTCGTCTCTGATGACAAGAAAGGCACGTCCTCTACGGCGGGAATGCAACGTACGGTCGAGACGTCCACGCTTCTGCAGCACCGTATCAAACATGTCGTACCTGCACGCATGCAAGCGCTCTCTGCAGCGATCCTAGCCCGCGATTTTGATACTTTTGCGAGGATAACGATGCAAGACTCAAACCAATTCCACGCGGTGGCGCTCGACACTGACCCGCCCATTTTTTATATGAACGACGTGAGCCGGGCGATCATCGCGTTGGTTGTCGAGTACAATCGTGTCTCAGTTGAAAATCATGGGAAACTCAAAGCTGCGTACACGTACGATGCAGGCCCAAATGCGGTTATTTATGTCAAGAAGGAAAATGTTCGTGAGATTGTGGATATGATGGTCACTTATTTCCCGCAAGTTGGGACGTTCAAGGATCCGTTTGGTCTTTATGGAGATGTGGGAGTAGGCCGGGGCCAGCTTGTGAATGGATTTAATGAGGGGGTGGTGCCGAAATTTGCGGTTGGTGCCGTTAAAGAACTCATTCATACTTGCGTTGGTGACGGCCCGAGGGTGTTGGATTCTGAAGAGTCTCTATTGGGAGCCAATGGTCTGCCAAAGTCCCTCACAGTGATCTAACATGCGGCAACATCAGTCCGTCTTGGGTATATTAGGTAGAGATATGGTGTATGATAAACTGTAATGAGATTATGTCAATGCAAATGCAGTCACGACCATCAGAGCGAAGCAATAAGATGCGACACGTCTAGTTTCACTGAGCGTAACACCATTGCTAATCGTACTTGGAAGCTCCGCACCAATATATTGCTTCCCTAGAGCGTTGATTTGACCATTCTGATCCATCAGCGCATTATCCTAGTGATTGCATGGATACATACTCAATCATCGTACGATGGAGTAAGGCAGAGACACGTTACCTGATTAACACCTCCAAGATTTTCCATTGCGCCATACCACGCGTAACGCTCAACCCATGGTGTTGAATCCAAGAAACTTTGCGTCTGGTTGAGAAAAAGTACAACATCCTCCTGGGAGCACTGATCGCTTGCATTATTATAATTCTGGCACGCCCATTCTGTTACCCAGATGGGACGCTGGAAGGTGTTGTAGAAGGTCTGCAGGTATAACTGAAAGGCAGTAGAATTGACGTCGTACCAGTCTGGAATGGCGAAAGATTGGTGATCATTAATTGGCTAGAGGGAGGTTCGGGGAGCAGAACGAACGGAGTGCGATAAAATCTACCGTGCAGTTGCCTGCACATGCTGTGAAGAAACTTTGGAGCCAAGGGAGGCCTGAAGGGGCGCTGGAAGGCGCTGGGCTCCCGAGTCGGACACCTTGTGATCGCAAAGGTTCTAGGTACGTTAGCCACATTTGTGCGCCTTGTTGGGGCGTTAGATTCGATTGTGCAGTTTCCTGAGGTCTTGTTCTGGTCAATTCGAGGTGAAAATGGGATGAGTGTTGACATACTCGTTCATGCCAAGGACGGCATGGATATTTCCTGCGGCGATAATCTGGTTGATGGAAGATGCGAAGACACCGACTTGGTCTTGGCCCCAAAGCATCGGCACGAATTCAAGATTCGAGTTAATTGCATAAGACGACCATGTGTAATACCTGTAATCAATAAACGTTATAAACCATCAGCCGATTGCGTATCATCAATGAGAATGGAACCATTCCCACCACGAAACCTTTGCTGTGGACTCGTATTGTGTCACATCGATACTATTTCCATTAGGCCAACCAAGACCGGCCTTGGATGTATTGGTGACCGTTCTCGGTGATGATTGAAAGGATGTGGGATGCGTCAAGGCGTAGGTGGTGAAGATGACCACGATGAACGCCAGAGTTCCTACTGACAACATGACTATCCGGCGCTTTGGAGAGGAACGGGCGGCAATCCATGACTGCCAAAAGATGAGGCGCTGTTGGAGCTTACAATGTGCGTCATTGATCACGAGAACGGGAGTGAATGTGGTAGTACTCACCCATACAGGCGGCATGGTGTTGCTGATATTTTTTTTATGAGTTACGCATGCTTTACGTACCAGACCAACCTCATCCGAATAACCTTCTATTATAATAAATCGACGCCCGAATGAAATGCAAGGCAGAGTCAGCTCTCGGTGAAAGAAAACCTACATCGCTCAGGTTCAATATCAAAGAGCACATACACGCGTAGCAGAGCTTACACTTAGCTTCAGCTCCGATGGGCACTAGGCCGACGATGAATTACGCCTGTGTGTATATCATTATTGCACTACCAGTACGACGTCCCTGTGCATCCCATTGACAAAACGTCCGAAGACCACGCAGCACGTTTCCGCAACCGCAACACACCATTCTACCAAAAATGCCGTAAAGCCTATCAGTGACTCGGATCCGGACCCACAAGGTAGACGCACATAAATTCTCGCAGTCTTCATATCAATCACCCTCACGCCATGAACATAACTGACTACAATATCCCATCGAATTCGACGAGATCGTTTGCCACCTCTATGGGACTTTCGACCTCCCTGTTCAATTTCCTTTTCTCGTACTCGTATTTTTTCGACAGCTTTAAACTGCTCGCACTCGGAAGTATCATAGAAACTGGAAGAAGGATCTCACGATGGCTCTTCGATCGATTCAGAATCCGTACGATTTCATCATTTATTGCTTACTGTTGTTCAAGTCTATATGCAGAGTACTGTGTCACTGCCCAGTTCGAAGAAGGAGACCCTGCTTATGAATGGATCATCCACTTCCTGGTTCGTGCCACCTCTTTCTCAATATCTGACATCCTCGAAAAAAAATTGTAGACACAAGAGAATGTTTGGCGCCGCTCGCGTGACTTTCGCGTCACCTCAAAGACATCCCAGCGGAAATGGGGGGTTCAGATAGTTCCCACCTCCCCCGGACACGCTGACTTTGTTCCTACCTATGATTATCCTCAATTATTCCGATTCAAGGGATACTGGGTCGAAATAAAGAGGTATAAGAGTGAACATTCTATTCGTGTGGATGGTATCAAAAATACGTTGTCCACGTTATATATAACGTAGGTCTGTCTTGGCTCTGTCTGAATCTAGCTGATGATTTCTCGTGCGTAGCATGTACACTTTAGACATGACAGCCATGTCCGATCTAGTTGAAGAAGCACACCAACGCTATATTGAATCGAGCAAACGGAACATCATAATCCATTCCATCGATGCCGTATGTTTTATCTTGGATAGACGCCCCTTCAACACCTACTGACGAGCACTGCGACCCTCCTTGTCTAGCCTGGCCGAAACTTCGCTTGGAACAACGCCAAGCGTAAGCGGCGCAGGCCGCTCGCCTCGATCATCCTTCGACCTGGAATGATGGAGTCCTTGGTGAAAGATGCACGAGAATTCCTCGACACAGAGAGATGGTACGCTGATGCTGGGATACCTCACCGTCGTGGTTATCTGCTGTTCGGACCACCTGGCACTGGAAAAAGTTGGTCGTCTATGATTCAGTTCAGTGTTTTCCCTCTTCGCTTACTAGATTATCCAAGCATCAACGATATATGCACTGGTAAGTATTCCTTCGGCCATTAAATAGATCTAGCCGTCGATCGTCACATTCTATAGGCAGGTGAATTGGGCATGGAAATATACTCCCTATCATTAGCATCGTCATCGTGAGTCTTTCCCGGGCCATTTACTGTCCTGTGTTACTGTCATATATGTAACCAAAAATCTCCCCAGCATCGATGACATGTATTTGCAACACACAGTATCCAAGGTCCCCAAAATGGCTATCCTCCTGATCGAAGATATCGATTGCGCATTTCCTGTTCGTGAAGATGAAGAACCGACACCGTTGACCTACCCACTAACCCAAATCATGCAACCGCAACCCCGTAAATGTTTGATCACCTTATCGGGGCTGTTGAATATGATTGATGGCATAGGGAGCGAGGAAGGGAAGCTGTTCTTTGCTACTGTAGGCGACTATCTTTCTACTTCCACCTGATGGTAGCTGATGTTATCGGTAGACAAATTATGTAGACAGGTTAGACCCTGCTCTGCTCAGACCTGGTAGGATCGACGTCAAGGTACAGTACGATTTGGCGACGAAACAACAAATTCGTGCGCTCTTCATGCGATTCTTCCCTGAGTCGTTATTCGAGCGTCGTTCCAAGGCGGACGCACCATCGAGTAATTCTGAGAAAGAAGGGCTACCTGAACTAAACTACGACATACCACGTCTAGCCGACACATTTGCTGCAAGCATGCCCGAGAACGAGTTCTCTACAGCCGAGCTACAAGGATACCTCCTCACATATAAGAAGGATCCCCAACGAGCGGTGGAGGGCGTGAATGCATGGATCGAGGAGGAACGCAAGTCAAGGAAGGAGCTGGAGGAGAGGAAGGAGAATTTGAAGAGGGCGAAGATGACGAAAGAGATGAATAGGCAGGCATACGTGTCTTCACTTGCGATGGCGTCCGGCGGTGTTGGCCAGGTGAATGGACCTCAAGTGCCTGGCGCTGTTGGACCGAGTGGCGTGGTACAAGCTACTCCGGCCGATGTTCCCAACGTGCCTGGGTCTTTGCCAAACGGTGTCGTGAAGGATACTGATGGAATATCCAAGCCTAGTGTTTCTGATGGTGGTTTGAATTCCTCATTGGTGGTGAAACAAGATGGAGGATTGGTGGTCGAGAGCCAAGGCGAAG
>Ga0209006_10002888_pt1 | contig 15645 bp, 14 predicted proteins | sample JacPin_JW_Ref_O2_FD_188567 | JGI IMG/M metagenome (GOLD analysis project Ga0209006, IMG submission 188567) | Forest soil microbial communities from Algoma, Ontario, Canada - Jack Pine, Ontario site 1_JW_Ref_O2 (SPAdes) (version 2) | ecosystem: Environmental > Terrestrial > Soil > Boreal... | reverse complement strand
TCCTTCTTCAATTCCTGCTTGATGTTCGGAATCGTCTCAATCAACGAAAGGTCGTACACCGACTGCGCGTTGTCCGTCACCGGCCCATATGAATCCACCGCGATCGTCACCGGCCCCATCCCCAGAAATCCAAATGCCACCAGCCCGAACGCAAACACCGGCGCCGCAATCATCAATCCGCTCAGCCCCTGCAGACTCACCAGGTAGCTGATGGACATCAGCAAGACCATCGCCAGCCCAATGTAATAAGCAGAGAAATTGCCAGCCACGAAGCCCGACAGAATTCCCAGCGAAGCCCCACCTTCTTCGGCCGACGCCACCACTTCCTTCACGTGCCGCGATTCCGTAGAAGTAAACACTTTCACCAGCTCCGGAATAATCGCTCCAGCCAGTGTGCCGCAGGAAATAATCGTGGAAAGCTTCCACCACTGGGTCGGGTCGCCGTTCAGCGTCGGAATAATCACCGACGAAATCGCATACGTCATCGCGATCGAAACCAGCGAAGTAATCCACACCAGCGAAGTGAGCGGCGATTCGAAATTCATCTTGTCCGCCGCAGCGAATCGTGCCTTGGAAATGAAATCGTTCAAAAAGTACGCAGCCGCGCTAGCCACCAACATCGCGATGCGCATCACGAAAATCCACACCAGCAATTGCACCTGAATCGTCGCCTGCACCGCTGGATCCGCATTCTTCACGCCGAGCAAAATAAATGTAATCAGCGCGACGCCAGTCACCCCGTACGTCTCAAAGCCGTCCGCGCTCGGTCCCACCGAATCGCCCGCGTTGTCGCCCGTGCAATCGGCGATCACGCCGGGGTTGCGCGCGTCATCCTCCTTGATCTTGAACACAATCTTCATCAAGTCCGACCCGATATCCGCGATCTTCGTGAAAATTCCACCCGCGATGCGCAGCGCCGCCGCGCCGAGCGATTCGCCAATCGCAAACCCAATAAAACACGGCCCTGCGTAATCTGCCGGAATAAACAGCAGAATAAAAAGCATCATCAGCAATTCCACGCTGATCAGCATCATCCCGATGCTCATGCCCGCTTCCAGAGGGATGTGATAAATCGGAAACGGTTTGCCGCGCAGCCCCGCGAACGCCGTGCGCGAATTCGCGAAAGTATTCACGCGAATCCCGAACCACGCCACGCCAAAACTGCCCATGATTCCAACCATGCTGAACGCCAGAATGATAATCACGCGCGCCGCTTCGTAATGCAGCAGCACGCCGAAGTACAGCACGATCACCACGGCGATAAACGCTTCCAGCAGCAGCAGGAATTTCCCCTGCGTGATCAGGTAAGTCTTGCAGGTTTCGTAAATCAATTCGGAAATCTCGCGCATCGCGCGATGTACCGGCAGGTTTTTCAGCTTCGTGTAAATCGCCATGCCAAACGCCAGCCCTAACACGCAGAACAAAATGCCAAACAGCAAAAGCTTGTGCCCATCCATCCCCAAAAAATTTACTGACGACAAATCCGGCAGCTTCAAGTTCGCTTCACCGCCGGCCGTTTCCGGTGCCGTCCGCGCTTGCGCTGCGGCTGCGCTCAATAAAATCGCTGTACATCCCGCTGCGCCCATTCGCCCGGCGCGACATCCCAGTGTCCACAGCATTTGCACCACTTGCAGCATTATTCGCCCCCCGCCATGCGCACTTTGGCGCACATGTAACCCCATACTTGTACCGACATTCTTCCTCCGGATGAAGACTCCTTAATCGGGGAGCCTGCTGACAGCGAGAAGTTACAGACCTGAATGGCCTTTTGTATCAGGAAAGCCAGCGCACGTCAAGAAATGAAGGAGTTACGCGAGACGGCCTTACGGCGTCCGGACCCGCGAACTGATTTCAGGGAATTGCTCGAAATGTTTCGGGTTCCAGGTGTAGATGACGTCCGCCTGGGCTTTGATCGCGCAACGGGCCAGCAACGCGTCGTAGATAGTGCCACCGACGATGGCGTCTCTGGCAGCGGTCTGAATGAACGAGACATATTCCTCTCCCGTCAGCGCAACCACCGACAGGTGTTCCAAAATATTATCGATAAAAAGCAGCGCTTTGTCGCCATCCACCCGATGCCTATTTGGAAGGCGGGTAACTGTGGAATAAAACTCCGCCAGGGTATGTGCGCTACAACTTCGGTCCTCGTGGCTCCCCTGGAGAAATGCCGCTTTACTGGCCAGATGGTGTTCATGCTCGCCAGCGTAAACCGGAATCAGGACCGAAGTATCGAAGAATAACCTCACTTCATTTTGCCAAAGTTCTGCTCGTCGCGCTCTCGACGGATATCCTCGATGGTTTGTTCCGCAACGCTCTCCGTAAGAGGCTCACCAACGGTATAGACCCACAAACCATCCTCTCGTCGCAAATGGATCTTCGGGCGGACAGGTCTTAGCTTGATTTCTTGGCCAGAAATTTCGAGTTCGAGAGAGTCACCTGCATGCAGCTGCAACTCGTCGCGGACCGGCTTGGGCAGAACGATCCGCCCTGCTTTATCGACCGTGATCGTGGCATTCATGACACCATTCTACCATACCATTTACCATTCTAAAATGGTATTTCTCGTAAGTCGTTCACGCTGAATACGGCGCGCCTACGGCTGCGCTGCCTTGCCAAACCGCACTTCGTAGAACATCAGCGCCTTCTTCGACGCAATCACCGACGCATCCGGTACATATAGCACCGCCGTATCCACCAGCGACATTTCGTTATTCACATTGAAGTACAAGAATCCGTGCAGCCCGCCCATCGGCGGCACCACGTCCGCATCCAACGTCAACGGCCGCAAAATCTCCGCCAGCTTATCCGACTTCTTGTCGCCGCTCGGCAAAGGAATCCCCGCGATCCGCGGCCGGTTCGAAGGAGTCACTCCGCCGGGATGCGCCACCAAACCAGCCACGTCCTGGGCGGGCAACCAGTCAATCTCCTGTCGTCCACCTTTGCGCAATTGCACTTCCAGCTGAATCGTGTTGATATCCACATGGATCGGCTCGTTCGTTTCGTTGCGCAGAAAAATTTCCACTGGCAGAATTCCCGCGTCCAGCGGATTGGCTTTGCCAAATTTTTCCTTGCCTCGCGCCTTATCCACGTACGGATCGGCCAGCACGGTCAACCCATCATGATGATCGTGAGCCAGCGCCAAGGTCGGATCCGGCGCTGCGTGCTGAACTTTCGTCGCCGCTGGATTGTTCTGCGCGGCAGCGCCTCCGCACACGAGCAGGATCGCCATAGCCAAAGAAGTCAGTAAGCTCTTCGTCATCCTGCTGTGCGATGCCTCTGCGCCGCCGGAAGTTGTGCGCGTTTTCTCGCCGCTGCCACTATAATACCGGGTCCGCGCGTGGCCAAGCCACTTTCCCGGCTCCTGTGCGCGACGCCCACGGAATGTATTTTTTCTATCGCATCCTCACGGCAGCGGGCATGTTCCTCCTGGCGCCGTATTTTGCTCTGCGCGGATGGCGTGCCGGCGAACCCGCGCGCGCCCTTCGTGAACGCCTCGGAAGCTTGCCACCCGAAATCGCCGCTCGTGCCGCGACCGCGGCTGGAGCCACTCCGACGCATAACGGCCCCATCTGGATTCACGCCGTCTCGGTCGGCGAAGTTCTAGCCGCTCAGCCATTAATTGACGGCTTGAAACGCCGCTACCCCGCCTCCACGATTTTCGTCTCCACCACCACCGAAACCGGCCAGCGCCTGGCCCGCGAGCGTCTGCAAACCGCCGACGGCATCTTTTATTTTCCCCTGGACTGGGTAGTCCCAGTGCGCCGCGCTCTCCGCGCGATTAAGCCCTCCCTCGTAATCGTCATGGAAACCGAAATCTGGCCAAATTTTCTCCGCGAAGCTCGCCGCGCCCAAATCCCAGTAGTTTTCGCAAACGCCCGCATCTCCGAAAGATCTTTCGCGCGCTTCAAGCGGTGGGAATTCCTGATCGGCCCATTCTTCCAGCGCACCATGCAAGACGCTGAACTTTTCCTCGCGCAATCGCCCGAAGATTCCGCGCGCCTCCAAGCTATGGGCGCTGCGCCAGACCGCGTCAGCGTCACCGGAAATCTAAAATATGACGCCGCGCCGCCCGCCATCTCACGCTTCGGCTCCTGGCTCGAACAGCAAATTCGTCAGCAAGAACGCTGGCCGGTCCTGGTCGCCGGCAGCGTGGTCGCCGGGGAAGAAGAAGCCGTCCTCGCCGCATACGATCTCGTGCAACGCCAGTGGCGCCGCACGCTTCTGATCCTCGCGCCGCGCAAGCCCGCCCAATTCGATGCCGCGGCTGCCATCCCCGCAGCAGGCGGATGGAAAGTCGTCCGCCGCAGCGAACTCGATCTAGCCGCCACGCTCGACGAAGCCGCCGACGTCCTGCTCCTCGATTCCATCGGCGAGCTCGCCGGACTTTACTCACTCGCTGACGCCACTTTCGTAGGCGGCTCGCTAGTCGCCGCCGGCGGCCACAATATTCTTGAGCCCGCCTGGTGCGCCCGCCCGCCGGTCTTCGGCGGCTCAATGGAAAATTTCAAAGAGATGGCCGACCAATTTCTCGACGCGCATGCCGGAGTGCAAGTCTCGACGGGCCCGGGCCTAGGCAAAGTCTGGATTCAGCTTATTCAGGATAACGGGATGCGCGAGCGGATGGGCGCAGCTGCCCGCGAAATCTCCCGACGCAATCGCGGCGCCACCGAACGCTCACTCGACCACATCGCAGCAGTCTGGCACAACAGCTCCGCCAAGGGGCACAGCGCATGACGCTGAAGCAATCACTTCTCTGGCCGTTCACGCTCCCGTACGGTGCCGCCGCGCACCTGCGCGCCCGCGCATACCGCAAAGGCATCCTGAAATCTCAACATCTCGATGGCGTAGTGATCAGCGTCGGCAATCTCACCACGGGCGGCACCGGAAAAACTCCCATGGTCCTCTGGATCGCCGAACGCCTGCTAGCCGAAGGAAAACAAGTCGGCATCCTGACCCGCGGATATCGCGGCCAAAATATCGCCAAGCCATCCGGAACTAATCCTCCGATAGCCGCCACGAACGCCAGCGTAACGACGAGCGATGAAGTGCGCCTGCTCCAATCCCGCCTCGGCAATCGCGTCCAATTCGGCGTCGGCGCAAACCGCTACGCAGCGGGCGGGGACCTAGCCAGGTGCGGCGTAAATTGGTTCGTCCTGGACGACGGCTTCCAACATCTGCAACTAGCTCGCGACGTAGACATCGTCCTGATTGACGCGACAAATCCCTTCAGCGGCGGCCGCCTGCTTCCCGCCGGCCACCTTCGTGAGCCGCGCTCCGCCCTCGCCCGCGCCGATATCATCGTAATCACGCGCAGCGCCCACGCCCCCGCCATCGAATCCGCCATCCGCCGCGATTCCGCCGCGCCGATTTTCTACGCGCGCCCCAAGCTCGACGCCATCCACAGCTTCACCGAAGGCCAGGTAGCTGGTGCCGTTGCCCCCGAAGCGCTGCCCAAGCTTTTCGCATTCTGCGGCATCGGCAATCCCACCGCCTTCCTGGACGACCTGCGCACCTGGGGCCTCGATATCGTCGGCCACAAATTCTTTCCCGATCATCACCGCTACACCGATAACGACGACGAAGAGATTTTGCAGCAAGCAGGCGAGGCGGGCGCGAGCGGCCTGATCTGCACCGAGAAAGACCTCTACAATCTCCACGCAATTTATTACGGAAAATTGCCGACGTTCTACTGCGCCATCTCCATGCGAATAGACAACGCCGACGATTTCTGGCGCACGGTACTCTCCACAGCCGAATCGCTACGCACCCTTCCGGTGCAATCATAAAAACACCGCCGCGCGTCCAATTGCCCCCGACAATTCCCCGCGTAAACGGCAGGCGTGGAAGTGCGGGGCTTCAGCCCCGCCAAAGAGCTCCAGAAAAAAAGAGGGGCTTCAGCCCCTGAAGCCGTGCTCGACGAACGCGTTTCTGCATTTATGAGACAGTTTCACGACCCACCTGTGATATTTTTCGGCACAGCCGTCGAGCACTAACTCATCAAGGAGCTTGGTTGACCACAGCACAAAAAAAGCGCAAACACCCCACGCCACCCAAATCTTCGCCCGGTGCCATCAATAAATCCGACGCCACCGTGGATCTAACCCGCCTGCTCGACATCGTCGCCAGCTTCCCCCGCCAAACCATCGGCGTGGTCGGCGATTTCGTCCTCGACGAATTCGTCTCCGGCGAAATTTCCCGCGTCTCCCGCGAAGCCCCAGTCCTGATCCTGCGCCATCGCCGCACCGAATCCTATCCAGGCGGCGCGGCCAACGCCGTATTCAACCTCGCTGACCTCGGCGCGCGCGTCCTCCCCGTCGGCGTAGTCGGCGATGACGACGCCGGACGCCAGCTCCTCGATCACTTCCGCCGCAAACGCATCAACGTCTCCGGCATCCTTCGCGCACGCGATTGGGTCACCGCCACGAAAACGCGTTACCTCGCTGGTTGGACTCACACCACCGAGCAGCAAGTCCTGCGCGTTGACCGCGAGCCGACCGCAAAACTTTCCGCGACCACAGAAAGCAAAATCGCAAGCAAAGCCCGCCAAATCGCGCAACGTGCCAACGCTGTCCTGGTCTCCGACTACGGTTTCGGCGCCGCCCCCCCCGCGATAATAAAAAAGCTAAACGCCAAACTCCTTACTCTCGACTCACGCTACCGCCTGCTCGAATTTCGCGACGCGGGCATCACCGCCGCCACCCCCAACGAGCCCGAAGTCGAAGCCGCCTACCACGCCCGCGTCGGCGCCGACATTCGCAAGCTCGAAGATCTCGGCCAACGCGCCCTGCGCGACTTGAATCTCCAAGCCCTCGTAGTCACGCGCGGCAAAGACGGCATGGCTCTCTTCGAACGCAGCCGCGTCCCGCGCAATATTCCGATCTACGGCTCCGACGCTCCCGTGGACGTCACCGGCGCCGGCGACACAGTAATCGCCGTTTTCACTCTCGCCCTGGCCTCCGGTGCGTCATATCTCGAAGCGGCGCACCTGGCGAATTACGCCGGCGGAATTGTGGTCATGAAGCGCCGCACCGCCACGGTCACCAGCGCCGAACTACTCGCCGCTCTGCGCCAGGACGCCACAGCAACGGCCACAGCACAGCAGCTCTGAACACAGCATGGACACCCGCGAAAAAATTGTTTCACGCCAAGGCCTGACCGCCATCCTCGAAGAGCATCGCCGCGCCGGCCGCAAAATAGTATTCGCCAACGGCGTCTTCGATCTGCTGCACGTAGGCCACGTCCGTTACCTCGAATCCGCTCGCGCCGAAGGCGATCTTCTGGTAGTCGGCATCAATTCCGATTCCAGTACCAGAGAATTGAAAGGCCCCGGCCGTCCAATCCTCACGGAACGCGCCCGCGCAACTCTGGTAGCCGCGCTGAAATCTGTGGACTACGTCGTAATTTTCGACGAGTTCAACGTGAACTCATTACTCAAAGAACTTCAACCCGACGTCCACGCCAAAGGCACGGACTACACTGCAGACACTGTGCCGGAGCGCGAACTCGCCGCCCTGCTCGGCATCCGCGTCGCAATCGTCGGCGACCCCAAGCAACATTCCACGCGCGATCTACTCGCGCGCTTGCGTCAACCTGGCAATGCCTGACGCGCGCTTCCTCCTCGTCCGCCTCGGTTCGCTCGGCGACGTAATCCACGCCTTGCCCGCTGCCTCCGCGCTGCGCGATGCCTTTCCCCAAGGCCGCATTGACTGGCTGATCGAACCCAAGTGGCGACGTCTGCTCGAAGGAAATCCGGATCTCAGCGAAATAATCCCGCTTGAAAGGAAAAGCGCCGCAGGCCTCATCGCCACCGTTCGCAAATTGCGCTCCGCGCGCTACACTTGCGCCATAGACTTTCAAGGCCTCTACAAGTCGGCACTCCCGGCCTTCGCTTCCGGCGCACCACGCCGCATCGGTTTTCCCAGCACCTACGCCCGCGAAGGTTTCGCTTCTTTTTTCTACACCGACCGCATCAATCCCCGCGGCGCCCACAAAGTGGACCACAATCTCGCCCTCGCCGAAGCCGCCAGCGCCGGTGCGCGCACCTCGCCTCTGCGATTTCCTTTGACCCTGCGCCCTGAAGATGAGAAACAAGTCACGCAACAACTCGCCCGCCACAACATCGCTGATTTCTACGTCCTGAATCCGGGCGGTGGCTGGCGCTCGAAATGTTGGCCGCCCGAACGCTACGGCGAGTTGCATCACCGTCTCGCCGTACAACACGGCTGGCGCGCAATAATCAGTTTCGGTCCGGGAGAAGAAGGTTTGGCGCAAGAACTAGTCAGCGCGGCAGGAACTCCCGCGCCGGTTGCCGTTCCGTTTGGCCTGGGTCCGTTGATGGCTCTACTGCGCCGCGCGAAATTCGTCATCTCGGCGGACACCGGCCCGCTGCATCTCGCGTCCGCGCTAGGCGCGCCGGTCGTCGGCCTCTACGGCCCCACCGATCCCGCGCGCAATGGCCCATACGGCAACGAAAGTCAAAGCATCGTCATCCGCAATCCCGGCAAAAGCGAAACGACTTACCGCCGCGGCGCGTCCTATTCTGCGCCTATGCTTTCGATCACCGTTGACCAGGTCGCTGACGCCATCGCGCGTCTCCTAGCAACAAACACCTGAGGCCCTGCGAGTGACCGCAAAATCATGAACGAACTTGCCGCAGCACAACCCCGGAAATTCTGGATGCGCTGGCGGGTGCGCGTCGGTTACCCCGTCGCGGTGTTTTACCTACTACTTGCGCATCCCACGCGCCACTGGATCGCCATGGGCGCAGCCGTCACCGGTTTCGGCATCCTCATCCGTGCCGTCGCCGCAGGTCACCTCAGCAAAGATCGCGAACTAGCTACTTCCGGTCCCTACGCTCGCACGCGCAATCCTCTCTACCTCGGCAGCGCATTTATCGCCGCGGGATTCGCAATTGCCGGCCACTCCTGGTGGGCAGGCGGTCTGATCGTCATTTATTTTGGGGTGTTTTATTACGCCGTGATGCGCAATGAAGAAGCAGACTTGCACGCCCGCTTCGGAATCGTCTTCGATGAATACGCTGCGAAGGTCCCGCTCTTCCTGCCGGATTTTTTTGGCTCAGGCCACATGACACCGGCGGATATTAAGTCTCGCCAACCATTCTCGTGGCAACTCTACCGCCGCAACCGCGAATACAAAGCCCTCATCGGCACCATCGCCGCCCTAGCCGTAGTCTGGCTCCGCATGTGGCTAGAGCGCCGCTACGGCTACTAGAAGTAGCCTCGCGAACTGTTTTCCCCGAAGGGCGGGGCTTCAGCCCCGACGTAAAGCCGCACAAGAATAACGGGCTCTAGCCCTTGAAGCCGTCGCTTTCGATTGTGCCAACTGATTTGTGAGATTGCTTCGGGTTACCCGGGAAGGGAATCGCGCGCCAACTTGCGGGCTTCACTGCAACCGATAAACTGCATGCATCACCCGCTGAAACTGCGGCCGGTAAATCAAATCAAACGCCCGCTCTTTCCCGGGAAACATATCCAGCGCAATCTTCCGCGTCTCCGCTACCATCTGCGCAGCATCCTCGGGCGACAAATCTCCACCCGCTATCGTTTCCAGCGTAATATGCACCAGGATGCGCAGCCTGCGAATGCGGCGGCTCTCTTCGTCAATCTCTTGCTGCGTGGGCTGAACCGAGGGGTCGTCCATATTTGACCGTGGCTACCGAAAACTAGTATGGACCCAAGACCCGGAAGCGCACAATAGTACTGTCGCACTGTTTTTGAGGAGCCCCACCATGGCCGAGGAATACTCCAACGAAAAGGTAGTCATCGCCCACGTCGCCGAAAACGCCACTGAAGCGCTGGTAATTCGCGGCCTGCTCCAAAGCAAGGGCATCCAGTCCCCGGGCTCCGTTTCCACCGACCCGTTTCCAATCCCGGAAAATCCCGAAGGCCCCCATAACGTCGAAATCTTCGTGCTGGAGTCCCAAGCTGACGAAGCCCGTAAAATCATCGCCGAATACCAATCCGCCAACAACGTTTCACTTGAAGAATCCGACGATTCCGCCGATTCCAACGCCTAGAAATCATCGCATCAAGCATCTTCGCACCACCTAGCGTGGCCGGGCGCCTTTTGGAGTGCGGCGGCTTGTGAATCATGCTGCAGCGCGATTCATCCTGAGATCCCGCAGTGCGGGATCGAAGGGCTCGCCCGCTACGTCCGGCGAGCGCCCCGCTTCACCGCGGATGCTCTTCCGCAAAAGTATGCACGACCAGCCCGTGCCCATCCGTAATCGAAGTAACCGCCCCATCACGATCCGTCCGCAAAAATCTCAGCCCGCCCGCGCATAACGTTCCACCACGCTGTCCACCGGATGCCCGAACTGGTTGCCCTCCCCTACAGAAACCACCGCCACCTTCGGCCCGACCGCCCCCACAAACGCATCCGTTGAAGACGTCTTGCTCCCGTGATGAGGCACCTTCAGAAAATTCGCAGCCAGCGGCGCGCGTTCATCCACCAATTCGTTCTCCAGCTTCTTCTCGATATCTCCCGGCAAAAGAAAACTTTCCTCGCCTTGCTGTATCCGCATTACCAGCGAATTGTCATTCGCCGCCTTACCCACCTCCGACACATCCGCCGGCCACAACACCTCCCCGCGCACGCCATCCCAGTCAAACGTCCGCCCCTGTATTTCCTGCACGATATGAATCCCGCGCGCCCGCGCCGCTGCGAGTAACGCCAAAAACGCCGGCGTCTCCTCATCCCGCCCAATCCACAATTCACCCACCTTGAAATTTGCAATCACGCTGTGCAGCCCGTCCAGATGATCGTGATGCGCGTGCGTCAACGCCACCACATCCAACATCTTGATTCCGCGCGACCACAAATACGGCGACACAACTTCCTCGCCCACATGCGGCCCCGACCGGTAGCCGCCCACTATTTCGGCGCCAGCCTGCCCGCCGCCATCCACCAACATCGTGCGCCTATCCGGAAACGCCACAAAAATCGAATCGCCCTGGCCCACGTCCAGCACGCTCACTTCCAGCTTGCCGCGATAAAACGAAGGCATAAACGGATGCCAAGCCACCAGCACCGCGAGCGCCAACACAATCACCGCCGCGATCCGCTCAACAGGTTGTACGCCAGGGAGCAGTTGCCGTCGCATCGCCGGATCGCGGCGCCGCGCCGCGATCGTCCGCGCCATCGCTGCCAGAAAAACAAATCCCGCAAAGAACAAAATCACTATCCACACGGGTGGCCCTGGAATCCGGTAAGTCAACCGCGGCCAACGCGTGAACCACTCCACTGTCGCAATCAACAGCCCGATGCAGAAGCTAAGGGCGTTCCCGAGCAGTAACCCCGCGCGCGCCCACATTACCGCGATCCCCAGCGTCACAAATCCCAGCGGGACAAGTATTCCCGTGAGCAGCACCGCCGGAATGTTGCTCATCGGCCCCGCCAGGCTCACGCGATGAAAATCCTGCGCGAGCGGCGGCAGCATCCCCCACTGAATCACCGCCGACAGCAAGATAATTTCCCACAATCGCAACCCGGCGCGCACAGGCAGCGTCAACATCGCAGCAGCATGCGACGCCAAACGCGCGGGCATTTTGCCATCGAGCCATTGCACAGCGGCGCGCATTTCGATCCGGAATTGCGCAATCTTCGGCGCATGCGCCGGATCCCGCGTCACGTCCCCCAAATGGTTCAGCCCCGCGCGATAAGGCGCGCTCGACCGCTCCATCCAAGGGAGCGCCAGCCCCGCAATCACCGCCGCCGCCAAAAAAGAAAGCTGAAAACTAGAATCCCCAAGCGAAGAAGGTTTCCACAGCAACAAGATCAGCGCGGTAGTCGCAATCGTGTTCAACAATTCCACGCGCCGGAAAAGCGGACGCGCGCATAAATAAAGTGCCGCCATCAACGCCGCCCGCAAAATCGGCGGACGATCCTGCACAATCCCCACATAAGCCGCCAGCGCCAGCAAAGTCATCACGCTGATCGCCGCCATCGAAAAGCGCAGCCGCTTGCCCACCCACCACAAAAAAATCCCCAGCGCGCCAACGTGCAGCCCTGCCACCACCAGCACGTGATAAGCTGCCGTCTTCTGAAATGCCAGCACCACGCTGGAATCCACAAAGCTGCGGTCCCCCAACAACATCGCCCGGGCCACCGCCCCGCGCTCCGGATGGCCTGCAAAAAGGGAATCCAACCGCGCCAGCAAACTTCCACGCGCGCGCGCCAGTCGTTGCGAAATGGTAGGGGGAGGCCGGTCAACCAACTGCAGCAATTCGCCGCTGCGCAGCGAACCCAGCACATCAGTTTTCTCGCGCGCCAAAAATCCTTTCACATCAAACGCGCCCGGATCCAGATAATCTCGTGGCGGCTGCGCTTTCACCAGCGCTTCGACGCGATCTCCCGCCCGCAACCCCGTCGGTGGCTGCGCAATTCGCGTCCCCGGATAAAAATTTACGCGCAGCCCGCCAGTCGTGCTCAAGGCCGCGCCCTGCGCTTCCACCTGCTCCAGATCAATCTCAAATCGCTGCCCCCAAGGCAGCGTGAAAGGATCCTCTCGCAATCGCCCGCGCCAGCGCAGGGCAATGCCAGAATCCAACTGTCCCCCGGCAATCAATCGCGCGATATGATTCGCAGGAACCGCCGCGCGCTCAACCCTAACTGCCAGTCCGCCAATCGCGGCCCACGCGAAAAGCGCACAGGCCCACGCCACCGTAACCCAATGGCGCCACGCCAAAAACCAGGCACACAAAAGCCCGCCAACAAGAATCCCCAGCCCCGCACTCACCGCCCACAATCTCGGCGTCTCCGGCCATCGCCCCGCAATCGCGATGCCCGCAGCAAACGCGCTCAGAATCCACAACGCCGGCAACTTCATCGCTATCGCAACCCCTGCAGAATGCTGCGACTCACGCTAACAGATTTGGCAGTTGTGAAATATTCGTAGAAATACGGACGAGAGGAGTCGACAGGAAAGGCCGGGCGTAACTCGCCGCGGCCGGCAACGCGCGGCATTCAAAAATGCGCCAGGCACGCAAACGCGAGTCGCGTGATTTTCAGCCGCGCCTACGCAACCGAACGACGGTCTCCATGTGGAACGTCTGGGGAAACAAATCAAATAGGTGCACTTCTGTGCAGTCATATCCGGCGTTGCCAAATAACACGAGATCGCGCGCCAGCGTCGGCGGCTCGCACGAAACGTAAATAATCCGCTCAGGTCGCAGCCTGCCCAGCCGCTCCACCGACTCCGGCGTCATCCCAGCCCTCGGCGGATCTAGCACCACCAATTCTGGCCGCTCTTTGTTGCGCTTCAGAAATTGTTCCACTTCCGCCGAACGCACTTCGATCGAACCTTTTCCGCGCGTGTTCATTTCCAGGTCGCGCGCCGCTGCCGGATTCGATTCCACCGCCAACACTCGCGCGAATCGCTTCGCCAGCGGAATCGAAAATAATCCAACGCCGGCAAATAAATCAATCGCCAACCGCCCGCCCTCTTCGCGCTCCACGACCTCCCGCGCCAGTTCCTCCACCAAAAACCGGTTAACCTGAAAAAATGAAAAGTGCCCGACGCGATAAGAAATTCCTCCCGCTGTATACTCCACAAATCCCGGCCCATATAACTCCATGCGATCGTGGCTGGGGTCGTGAAACAGCAAGGTCGCGATCTCCGGCGCCACCCGCCGGAATGTTTCCGCATGCTCGGCCGCCCGCGACGGGAATCCCGCGAATGTCGCGGTCACCAACAGCCTCGCATCCGCCGCATCCACAAACGCCTCGATTTCCCGCAATCCACGCGGCAAAGCTCCCGCTGCCAGCGCCGCGCGCAACGAAAGTAAAGTCTTCAGCAGCAGCGGCGAAATAATCGAGCAATCTTCCACCGCGCAAAGCGCCGTCGAATTCGCGCGAAAATATCCGATGCCCAACTTGGCGCCAGCGTCCGCGCCGGTTTCCGACGACACGTCGTCGCACACAACTTCCAGCGGCCGCACTTTCCACTGCGCGCGATTGCGATACGCCCACGGCGGCGATCCATGCGTCGTAATCTCTCCAGCCCACTCAACCTTCCCAATCCGCCGCAAAGTTTCGCGCAGAATGTTAGCTTTGAATTTCAGCTGCGCTTCGTAAGGAATGTGCTGGTAATCGCACCCGCCGCACGCCCCGAAATGCGGGCAGCGCGCCGCCACGCGCTCCGGCGCCGCCTGCAAAATCCGGTCCACCCTCGCCCGCACGAATTTCTTCTTCTGCTCGACGGCCTCCACAGCCACGCGCTCCGCCGGCAACACAAACGGCACAAAAACAGTGGCCCCCTCGTGATGAGCCAGCCCCTCGCCGCCATAAATCAATTTTTCAATCGTAACGTCCAAACGAAATCACCTCGTTCGCCGCAGTCTGCGGCACAGCTCAGAGGCCGCGCCGAACCTCAGTCCAGCGCCGTAGGCGCGGCAAAAGTTAGCCCAGGCCGGCAGGCCTGGGAAATCACGCAAGAAAAATCAGGAGCGCCGTAGGTGCGACACATGCTCCGGAACAATTGTCGGATCACGACCCAATGAGACAGGAATTGCCTGAAACCGTCTGCGGCGTTCGATTTTCCAACGCCACACTACGTCAAATAAAAAAGACTCAACCGCGGCACTTCAAAATACTCGAACAACCGTTTCTGCGTATATTGCCGTTCCAATTGCGCCAATTGCTCCGCCGACAACTTACGCCGGTAAGGCGCGAGCGACCGGTCCATTTCCCGCCGGATCGCAAGCGACGCCTCTTCGTCCGCGTCCGCCGCCAGCGCCGCCGCCAATTTTTCTTCCAGCACCGTCATCCGCCGCTCGAAATCCTCCAGATCAAGCGCACCCGGCACGTCGAGCAAAGGCAACGCGTCCTCTAGTTTCCGCGCAGCCTCATCAAACCGCCCGGCCAATCCCGCGCCAGAAGCAGCGCCCGCTTTCGCGCGTACCTTCCCAGCAGCCGCACGCAAACGCGCCGCATTCCGCTGCAAATATTTCCGCAACTCTTCGCGCGAAAACGGCTCCTCCGTGGCGCGCGATGATTTCACTTCTGGACCCGTGCCCGCGGCCGCCTCGGCCGCTTCCTCCGCTGCATCCAAAACCGCGTCCACGCAATACGCCAAACTTTTCAATTGTCGCCCGCCCGCCGCCCGCCGCGAACGCGCCCAACTCTCAAACGCCCGGTCTATCCCCTTGAGCACCGCACCAATCGGAATCCCCGCCTTCTGCCAAGTTTCCACAATCGCCCAATCCAAAGGAGACACCAGCAAATGCGCCCCGCGCTTACGCCAAAAATACTCCTCGATCTCCGTAAAATAATTGAAGTAGTTAAACGATTCCATGAGGGAGAGTAAATTCCCGTAAGCCTAGCCCACTTTGGAGTGCTGCGGCTTGTGAATCGCGCCACAGCGCGATTCATCCTGAGATCCCACAATGCGGGATCGAAGGGCCGCCGCTTCGCCCGGCGCGAGGCTTGCCTCGCGTTCAGGGTGCGAATGCTTGCGAACTCGGTCCAAGAATGTCGAGGGATTCTGAACGGCGCGATTCCGCCTTGGCTCCAGACTTAACCTCTCGGCCGTCCCGCCGGCGCCATCTTCTTCGCCGTCTCCTGATTCCGATCCCAAATAATCCGCAACCCTTCCAAAGTTAAAAACTCATCCACAGTCTCAATGTG
>Ga0209006_10002887_pt1 | contig 15651 bp, 13 predicted proteins | sample JacPin_JW_Ref_O2_FD_188567 | JGI IMG/M metagenome (GOLD analysis project Ga0209006, IMG submission 188567) | Forest soil microbial communities from Algoma, Ontario, Canada - Jack Pine, Ontario site 1_JW_Ref_O2 (SPAdes) (version 2) | ecosystem: Environmental > Terrestrial > Soil > Boreal... | reverse complement strand
CTGCAGCGCCGGCGATTCGGTGAATACCCAATCATCGCCCTGGTTCCAGGGACCGCGGGTATCGATTTCGCCGTTATCGCCGGTGCCGGTCGAATCGTTGAAGAACTGGTTCACGAGACCGGGCGTCGGAGCGATGCGTCCGATACTGAACGCCGGCTTGCCCATACTTTCCAGCGCCAGGGCGAACGCCTTCATATGCGTGATTTCGCGGGTCATCAGGAACTGAAGCGCGTCCTTGGTGCCGGCGTCATCGCAGAAATTGATTAGCCGCTCATAAACGATTTTGGCACGAGCTTCAGCTGCAATGTTGCTGCGCAGATCCACATCGAGTTCGCCGGTAATCTTGAGGTAATCGGCTGTCCAGGCGTTGCCCTGCGAGTTAAAGAGATTGACGCCCCCGCCGCCCGCAATGGCGATCAGCGGATCAGCTTCGGCGGCCTCGCGGTCGAATTTCGACGGCTTAAGATGCAGACGCGCTAAACAGCCGACGACCTCGAGATGGCTGAGCTCCTCGGTGCCAATATCCATCAACAAGTCCTTACGGTCTGGGTCGTCGCAGTTGAGGCCTTGGATAGAGTACTGCATGGCGGCGGCCAGTTCCCCATTGGCGCCGCCGAATTGTTCCAGGAGCATGTTGCCGAACCTGGGATCCGGCTCGTCGACACGGACGGTGAACATTAGTTTTTTAACGTGATGATACATTGGGACCTCATTGAGATGGCGGAATACTCATGGCCAACCGAACCGGAGTAGTTACGTTCCTATAGGTGCAAAGTATCTTGGTGTTCACTCGGGATTTTAGTAGCGGGACAGACGTCAGCCTTCGAAGATAGCGCCGCCACGCTGATGACTTTCGTATCGCCGGGCGGAGACCAATCCGGGTGGAACTTCGGCTCGCTTCCAGCTTCCAGAAAGTCCCCATCGGGAACCTGATCCCAATGGCTATCCCACACGTCACATTTTCCGACAAAGCTGCGGGGCTACATCGAGGGATTGGGTCCAATTGGCGCTGATCGATGTCCCGACCAGCCTCATCGAGCCGCGAAGCTCGTCGTAGTCCGTGGCGGTGATGGCATCGGATTACGCGCACGGTTATGATCATCGTCGCCTATGCGAGCAGTCTCTTGCCGAGGGGGTGTCGGTGGCGGCCAGTGACGCTGCAGCGATGAGCTGTTTTGCACCATCTTTTTCTGCTATTCGTGAATGGCATATGAGCGAACACGCCGCGGCGTCGGCTGGTCCGGCGCGACGGAATTCGTGCCTACAGACTGACGGCCTTTTCCAGCGCCGCCGCCAGATCCTTCGAAGTGTAGGGCTTGGACAAATGGCCGAATTCAATCGATCGGTCCGCCGGCAATTCAGCGTAGCCCGTCGCCAGCACGATCGGGAGCCTTGGATGGCCGGCCTTGATCCGTTGTGCGAGTTCAAATCCATTCATTCCCGGCATGGCATAGTCGGTCACCACGACGTCGAACGGCGCATCGGATTTCAACAGCTTCAAGGCGTGGGCTCCGGATTGGGCTTCCGTCACGCTGTGACCGAGATCAAGCAACATGTCGGCCGCACCCATGCTCACCAGAATATCGTCATCGACCAGCAACACGCGTAAACTTTTCGACTGGGTCGATTGGGCTGGCTGAATCTCCGCGTTCGCCGCCACGAAACCTTCCTTCGCGCGCGGTAACCACAGCGTGACTTTGGTGCCTTTGCCAGGCTCGCTTCTAATCCGCAATGCACCACCCGACTGCGCAGTAAATCCCTGCACCATTGAAAGGCCGAGGCCTGTGCCCTTGCCGACACCCTTTGTGGTGAAGAAGGGTTCCTGGGCCCGCGCCAGCGTCGCCGTGCTCATGCCCTCGCCCGTGTCGGTAATGGTGATGCAGACGAATGGATCCCGCGGCAGTCCCACTCTTTTGCCGTGATCCTCGTTGTGACAGGCGATCGTTAGCGTCCCACCCTGCGTCATCGCGTCGCGCGCATTCACCGCAAGGTTGATGAGCGCCAGTTCAAGCTGATTTGCATCAACCTCGACCGCGCATACCGCTGGCGAGATTTCGACGTGAACAGCGACGTTCGGGCCGACCGAGTGGCGCAGGAAATCGAGCATTTCAGGAAGCAGCTTTTGTAGCGAGACGAACTCGACCTTCAATTCTTGCCGCCGCGCAAAGGCGAGGAGCCGCGCCGTCAATGTGGCGCCACGCTCGGCGCCCAGGATCGCCCGATCCAGCAATCTAGATACTCGCGGATCGTCAGGAGCCGCTTTCTTCAACAGACTTAGGCTGCCGAGTATCACCGCCAACAAGTTATTGAAGTCGTGCGCTACGCCGCCGGTCAACTGCCCGATGCTCTCCATCTTCTGGGATTCGTGCAGCTGCTGGAGTGCGACTTCACGTTCTCGCGTGCGCTCTTCAACTCGACTTTCGAGCTCTTCGTTGTTTTTTTGTAGCGCGTCCCGGGCGTCGCGCAAGGCGGCATCGGCCTCCACGCGTTCCGTCACGTCGCGCCAGATCGTGGTCACGAAATTCCGTTGGTCGGCCCGCCAGTGCCCCAGCGAAACATCAAAGTAGCCCGACTTTCCGTCCTTGTGCCGGCCCATAATTGATATCGCGTTGTCGGCCTTGTTGCCGATCGAGGTTTGCGCAAGTGCCTGCAGCAACGGATTGTCCGGATCAAGCAGGATATCGAGCCTCTGTCCCAACAACTCGGAATGGCTATAGCCCAACACCCGGTCGACCGCACCATTCACCCACTGAATATTGCGATTATCATCGATCGTGATGATCGCGTCAGGAACGGAATCGACGATCGCGTGATAACGCGCGTTCTGGCGTTCGCGCAAAACGCGCTCGCGCGTCACGGCCACCGTTACGTCGGTGATCTGCAAAAGACAGTAATTCGCGCGTACGGACGATACCGGACGCACCACGATATTGTGCAGCAGCGGCTCATCGCTTTCGCCCTGCAGCGGTAGCAACGCGTTCAGGGTATGGGTCAGGATGCTCGAACTGCCGACACGAAGTGAATCCTCGATGACATCAGGCAGGCGGGTGCCACGCACCTCAGGGAAGACTTTGAGGAGAGGTCTGCCGAGCACCTTGCGAGCCTCGTGGCGCGAAACGCGGGCCATCCATTCATTCCAGCCGACAATACAGCCTCGGCTGTCGAGCACGACGAGGCCGATGTCGACCGTATCGAACACCGGCCCGAACAGAAGATCGGAGGGGTTATCCAACATGACCGGAGGGTTGCTCTTCGATAACACTGACGAAATCGTTCACAATGGCCTTTAGGGCGGCGATCGACGGCAGATCCATGAGTAGCGCGATGAAGCCGTGAACGTTGCGGTTCTTGATATTAAAATCAATATAAAGGAACAGGACAAACTGTCCTCCTGAACTCGTTTCGTTAACCTCGAACAGCTTCGCTCCATCGCCTATGACGATGGACGGCAGCGACATGCGCATAGTCCGGTGCAGAACATTTGCAATCGTCGCCAGACAACCGTTCAGGATGATGTTGCCAGTTTCAGCCAGCGCTTCTTGCTCCAGGTCGATGACATCCTCCAAGGAGTGTTCGTCGCCGACAATCGCGCGGACCAGTTCCAGGCTTTGGGCTTCCGGAAAGATCAACAGCGCCCGACCGGCGAACGGCCCCTCGAAGGACTGCTGCACCGCAACGAGCTTGGTCGCGTTGTTGCGCTCCACCAGCTTCGACGCGGCCTGGCGCGTGACGATCTTGACGGCGGGCACCGACAGCAGCACTTCCTCGCCGACCATCTGTCGCAGGCTGTTGGCGGCCCGGCTCACACCCATATTGGCGATTTCTGCGAGCGCGTCCTGCTCAATGTCGTTGAGTTCGCCTACTTCCTCCGTCATAGAGCCGCCTTCTTCAGGCGAAGCGCGGCGCCCGAAAGAAACGCGGCAAGGGCCTCATCCGTCAGAGGCTTGGGAATGAACCCGGCATTCAGCTCCCGGGCGCGTGCAATAATCTCGTCCTGGATATTCGCCGAAACCACAGCGACGGGCATGCTTGGATGAGTCTTGCGTATTTTCGCCACCAATTCGAGGCCATCGGTCCCCGGCATATTGAAATCGATCAGCGCGATGTCGATCGTACCCACGGCGGCAAGTGCCTCTTCGGCATTGGCGGTCTCGACCAAGGTCCATTCCGGTCGAATCCGTCGAAATGCGCTCGCCATCACCATCCGGGCAAGCTTGCTGTCGTCGACGACCAGAACTCTGTGGGACATATTGAAATTTCTCTTTAGCTGAACAGCGGTCCACTTGGGGCGGCTGCGGGGTTGAACGGCTTGCCGGCTTAGCTCTAACGCCTTGCCAAAAGAGGGTAAATGGTTGTCTGTCGGACTTGTTCCATTGCCAGGCGCAGCCGCCCGGCTTAGCGGGCAGCCTCGTTTTGGGTCAGTTTCGGCGCCAGCCATTGCGCGACCCAGGCGTCGCCGCATGGCCCGATCGGGATCCTTCCCGACGCCAAAACAAGCTGTAGTACCGCGGTATGCAGCTGATGGCAGGCCTGCCAGTCGATATCAGCGGTCGGCATCGCCTGCAGCATCTGTAAAAGCGGCTCGGCATCTTCGACAGGGCAGACACCTTCCAGCACGATCACGCCGTTGTCGTCGCGACGGACCGTCATGGCAATAACTCCTTCATATCCAACACCAGCAGGACCTGTCCATCGCCAAGCAGCGTCGTCCCGGCATAGCCGCGGGCGCTCTCAAGCAGCCCCTGCATCGGCTTAAGAACGACATCGAGGCGGTCCCGGATGGCGTCGACTTCGAACGCCGCGATCCTGCCGGCAGCCTCTATGACAACGAAAAGTCTCGCTACAGTGGCCTCCTTCGTCCGTTCCGGCAGGTTCATGAGTTCCGCCAATGAGACGATCGGCACCACACGCTCGCGCAGCACAAAGCCCTCATTGTTCTTGATCCGGCTGACGCGGTCGGGCGTGACACGTACGGTCTCGGACACGGCCTCCATCGAGATGCCGAAAAGCTGCCCCCCCGCCTCCACCACCATGATGCGGGACATCGCGATGGTCATCGGCAGATCGAGCCGCACCGTAGTGCCCGTCCCTACCCGGCTGGCCAGTGAAACCCGGCCGCCGATTTGCTCGATCACCGTGCGCACGACGTCCATTCCGATGCCGCGGCCGGAAATATCGGAGACTTCGGCAGCGGTCGAAAATCCGGGCGCAAAGACCAGATCGATAACTCGTTCGTCGGTCAGGGCGGTCAGCTCATCGACCGGCACCAATCCCTTCTCGGAAGCCTTTCGCCGCACCACCACCGGGTCGATGCCGCGGCCGTCATCGCTGACCTCAATCAGGAACCTGTCTCCGATCCGGGATGCCTCGATCGAGATCGTTGCGGTCTCGGGTTTTCCGGCAATCCGCCGCTGCGTCGGACTTTCGATACCGTGGTCTACTGCGTTACGCACCAAGTGCACCAGGGGTTCGAACAGGCGATCTACGATGGTCTTGTCGGCTTCCGCGGTTTCACCTGAAGCCACCAGCCCGACGTCCTTGCCGAGCTGGCGCGACACATCGCGAACCAGCCGGTGCAGCGATCGGAACACCTGCGTCACCGGCACCATTCGCAATTGCAGGATGGTGCCGTGCAGCTCGGCCACGAGACGATCGATGGCGTCATGGTCGCGTCGGATGGATCTTGCGACCTCTTGTCCGGCAAAATCCTGTTCGACGCGCCTTGCCGAGTGTGCGAGGGCGTTCTTCGCAACAACGAGTTCACCCGCCAAATTGACGAGGGCCTCGATTTTAGCCTCGCTTACCCGAAGCACGCGCTCGACCGGCCGCTCCGTGGTGCTGGCCGCGGCGGTGCCTGGACCGTCGACGTCCGCGGCTATTGTTGTCGGACTATCGGCGAGCGCAACCAGCACTTGTTCAAGAGCCGTCAGCAACGGCCTGGCGTCGTGCTGCGTCAGGACCGTGGCGCCGGCGCGCTGCACCCTATCTGCCAATTGCGGACGATTGGCATGGCGCAGAGCATTGGTTGCGACACGCGCCGCGGCGCCGGTGCAACCCGCAAAATCGTCTGTTCTGTCGGAAACCCGCAGCAGTTCGCATTGGGCCTCGATAACCGCCCGGATCAGGCTTTGATCGGCATCGTTGACAGCCGGTGCTATCGCGGCAAGCGCATCCAGCGGAATGCCGGTGATTTGCACCTGATCCGGCACTAGCCGAAAAATCTTGGCAATTTCGTCGCGACCGCCGACGGAAATAGCCCGCAGACGCAGATTGCACGCGTAGGGATCGATATCCACCAGAAGCGCAAAGCCCTCGCGCGGTTCGATATGGAATGCCAGCAAATCCGGTACCTGCCGCATCAACTGCAGCGGATCATCGCCGTTGTAGAAGCAGCCTGCAATCGGTTGGTAGGAAATCGCGAACGCTGCCGACGCGCGCTTCGGCATTCGCGCCGCCATCGCGTCGCGCTCGGATGCGATCATGCGCGCCACCCATTTCGGCAACGTCTCAACCTTACCCGGCGTGGATGGCCATGCGGCCGGCGCCGGCGGCTGCTGGCCCGCCGCAGCCGGCAGAAACGATCGCAGCCGTTCCGCCAGGATTCGGCCATCCTCGCCCGCCTGCGCGGGCAACGCGCCGGTCGCCTCGAAGTCATCGACCCAACGCGACACCTGATCGAGACAGGCTAACGCCGCATCAATCATGTCCGGGCCGCTTTCGATCGCTCCCTGCCGCACGCTGGCGAGCAGATCTTCAGCGGCATGCAGCATGATGCTCATGGCCGGCAATTCGACCACGCCGGCGGAGCCCTTGAGTGTGTGAAAGGCGCGGAATACCCGGTCGATCCGCTCGGGCGAGGCGCCGTCGCGTTCCAGCACGATGAGATCGTCGGTAGCCTGACTGATCAGCTCGCGAGCCTCGGTGACGAATTGCTCCTGGAGCGCGCTCACGATGCGGCTCCCGTGAGAACGCAGACATGACGGACCAGTTCGGCTTCCGATACCGGCTTCACCAGATAGAAATTGGCGCCGGCTGCCCTGGCGGCAGCGACGTCCTGCACTTCGGCTTCGGTCGAGATCATCAATGCCGGCAAGCTCGCCACATCGGTCGCGATGCGGCGAAGCGCGCGCACAAAGGTGAAGCCGTCCATTCGTGGCATGTTGACATCGACGATCACCAGATCGAATGGCTGTGACAGCGTTCTTTCCATCGCTTCGATGCCATTGATCGCCTGCTCGACCTCGAAACCGGCCTTTTCCAGTGCTGAGCGATAATAGAGCCGCACCAGCGACGAATCGTCGACGATCAGAACCCGTGCCTTGGCGGACGCAACGACCTCAACCATGATCCGCCTCCGGCCTTTGATAAACGATCGCGTCGGGAAACCGACACACGCTGAACAGCGGCGATATTCGACTCATGCTTTCTGAATGTCCAAGACATATGTAGCCGCCGGGCCGAAGGCAGTCATAGAGATTTTCCGCCGCCTGGCGCCGGGACGCGTCATCGAAATATATCAGGACGTTGCGGCAAAAGATCAGGTCGAAATCGCGGTATCGCGCCATGTCCTGTGCGTCGATCAGGTTGACGCGGGTGAATTCGATGGAGCCCCTCAGTCCCTCGTCGATCTGATGATTGCCGTTGGCGACGGGCTTGAAATAGCGGGTGACGATGTCGCGCGACAGCCGCATCAGCGCACGGTCGCCATAGATACCCTCGGCGGCGGCCTGGAGTGCCCTGGTATCGATATCCGACCCGAGGATCTCGACATTGTAGTTGTCGACCTCAGGCCAGTTCTCCATCAGCCAAAGTGCGATCGAATAAGGTTCTTCGCCGGTCGAGCACGGGATCGACCAGATGCGGATCGTACCCCCCGGCGGCTTGAGAGCGGCGATGGCGCCGAGCATACTGGAAGTCATGCAGCGAAGCTGATGGTCCTCGCGATAGAAATAGGTCTCGTTGACCGTGAACGAATTGATCAGATGTTCGATTTCGTGATCCGCGTCGGCGCGCAGCAGCGAAAAATACGCCTGGAACGACGACGAGCCGGTCGCGGCGATGCGATCCTCGATACGGTGATCGATGAAATATCGCTTGCTTTGCGTAAACGACATGCCGGTGCGGCGGTAGAGAAATTCGCAAAAACGCTGGACGTCATCCGGCGTGATCGGCACGGATCGCGATCCTGAGCCATCTGAGCCGTTCATTTCATCTAGCCTTCCGCGCCCGATATGCGCGCGATGGCTACCGAGATCGCGAACGGCAGAAATGGCGTTTCGGCAAATCGCACCGCGCATTTTTCCAGCACAGGAATGGCTTCAGGCGTTCCGACTTCGGTCAGCACATCGATTGCGGCAGCGCAGACATTGGGGTGCTGCTCGCGCTCGATCAGTTCGCACAACAGTCGGGTGGCATCCGGCGCCTTCATGTTACGTGCGAGTTCAGTCGCAAGCAGGCGCACATCGGAATCGCGGTCGCCGAACAGCGGCGCCATGAACGGTGCGATTGCCTCCGGCAGTGCCTGCAGCGATTCGATCGCGGCCGCGCGCTGTCCCGCATCCTGGGAGCGCAAAGAAGGCAGCATCGCCTCCACGCTGGCGGCATCGCCAATGCGCATCAACGCCGTCATGATGGCTTCGCGCACGCGCGGCACCGTCTCACGGCCCAGCGCCGCGGCAAGCTCAGGCACCGCTTCCGCGTGACCGGCAAGCGCGCGGGCCGCGGCCCATCGGCTTTCGGCATCAGAGCTGTCAAGCGCAGGCCGTTGCGGCGTCAGATCGCCGCTCGTGTCCGAGCCCCTGGCGCCCCCTTTAACCAGCGGCATGGGAGCTCACCATGTCGACGATCGTTGCGGCGATACCCTCAAGCGGCCGTACCATTTCGGCGCCGCCATTCTTCACCAGTTCTCCCGGCATGCCCCAGACGATCGCAGTCGATTCAGCTTCCGCAATGGTGCGGCCGCCGCTCTGACGCAGCCGTTTCATCGCCTCGGCGCCGTCATTTCCCATTCCGGTCATCATCACGCCGATCATCTGAGGGGCACTGAAGTGTTCAAGTGCACTGGCGACCATGCGTTCCACGCTCGGATGCCACAAATACCGGGCTTTGGCCGGCACCGGCATCGCGCTGAGGCCCGCCGCCCGCGGCGCCACCATGACGTCGGCGTCGCCCTTTCCGATGTAAACCGTGCCGGGGTTCAGCAGCATCGGCCGATCCACCTCGACCACGTTCAGATGACATTCCCGGTCAAGCCGCCTGGCAAACGCGCCGGTGAAACTTGCCGGCAGATGCTGGGCGACCAGCACCGGCCACGGAAAGTCCGGAGGCAGCTGCGGCAGCACGATGTCGAGCGCGGCCGGCCCGCCGGTCGAGGTACCGATCAGCACCAGACCCGGTAAGGTGCCATGCCTGCCCTTGACCGCGCCCGCGCCGACCGTGGGCTCTTTGATGGCAGCCGCGCGGTCCGTCCGGGCGCGCGTCGCAAGACCAGCACCGCGCATCTGATGGCGGACCCGCTCGGCCAGTCGCAGCGTGCGCCGAATGCGCGCATTGGCCGCGGCCCGAACCTTTTCCACCAGCATGGGCCGCAATCGGTCGATCTCCAGCGAAACGGTGCCGCTCGGCTTGGCAATAAAATCAACGGCGCCAAGTTCGATCGCCTCCAGGGTTGCCTCGGCGCCTTCCGCGGTCAGCGAGGAAACCATCACCACCGGGCGCGGCGCCTCGATCATGATCTGGCCAAGGCAGGTCAGGCCATCCATGCCGGGCATCTGGACATCGAGCGTGACCACCTGCGGATCGAACGATCGCACCAGTTCGAGCGCCTCATTGCCATTGCGGGCCAGACGGATGTCGAAGTCGCCCTCTTTGCGGAAAATGTCTTCGAGCAACTTGCGCATCAGGGCCGAATCGTCGGCGATCAAAAGCTTGATCACGAGATCGTCACGGACGCGTCGATCTCGGGTGGCCTGAATTTAGCGAGAACATCGGTCTCGACCTGGTCAAGCAATTGCGCCGGATCGACCAGCAGCACCATTCGTCCTTTTGTTTCCAGGTTGATGACCTGGGAGATCAGGCGCATCTGGTCCGGCGACAATTCTGGCGCCGGCTGGATCGCGTCCACCTGGACTTTCATGATCTCGGATACGCTGTCGACCAGGAAACCCGCGACGACGGCGCCGATCGCCACCATCAGGATGCGCTGCGATCCCGCATGTTCCGCCGCGCTCAGATCGAAGCGGCGGCGCAGATCGACGATCGCCACGACGCTGCCGCGCAGATTCATCACACCATCGATAAAAACAGGCGCCTTCGGCAACCGCGTGAAGTGATCGGGTCGACGCGCGATCTCGCTGACCGCGGCGATCGGGATGCCATAGTCCTGATCGCCCAGCCGGAAAATGATGAACTGCTCTTCTGCCATGACGTTTGCTTCCGATTGCAATCCGGTCTCGCCTGCACCGGCCTGCTCGGCAAGAATGCGGTTAACCAGTTCCGACCGGAAAAGCCGGTCGGGCGACAGCAGCGCTACCAGCCGCTGTCCGTCTTCGAGCCGGCAGATCGAGGCGATTTCAGCGTCGCCATCGCCGCGGGTGAGTAAGGCCGGCGCCGGTTCGACGATGTCCAGATCGACCCGGAGTATCTCCCGTGTGGCATCCACCACCACGCCGACCGCGCCATCGCCCAACGACACCACCACGACCTTGCCGCGCGGCTCGCGTTCGCCGTTGACCGCCATACCGAGCAACCCCCGCAGCGACACCAGCGGCAACAGGCGGTCCCGCAACGTGATCACACCGAGCACGGCGGTTTCCGGCCGCGGCAGCGTCGAGATATTATCCGGCAGGGGAACGATCTCCCGTACGCGATCCAGCGGAAGCGCATATTCCTGCTTACCGAGACGAAAGCTCAGCAGCGAGATCAGCACCTGGACCGACGCGGCGGCCGGACTACTGGTTGCGACCGGCGGCCTGTTCGCGGTGCGCGTCGTGGCAACGCCAAGCCGGGCGAATTGCCCGCTTAGCAGCCGCGACGGATTTAATAACTTGATCGTACTCTGGCCTTCGGATCCCTTGATGGTGCCATCCAGCAGCGCCGGATCGGTGGCACCGGCGCCGGCATTGTCGTGCTCCAGTCTATGTGCGGCGAGCGCCAGCAGGCGGTCGATCCGATCGACCACGAAGCCGACGGCCGCGTCGCCGCGCATCACGATCACACGGGTCTGCTCGTTGGCTTCAATGCCGGGCAACTGCAGCAACGCCCGCAGGCTGATCACAGGCAGCACAATCCCGCGCAAATTGGCGAGGCCGAGCAGGCTCTTGGGAACCAGCGGCATATGGGCCAGATCCGGCAGCCGGATGATTTCGGCGACGGAGGCAAGCCGCAGCGCGAACGATTCTCCGGCAAGCTGAAAAATCAGCAGATTCTCGGAGGCGACGTCCCCCGCTCCCGCGACAAGCGGGTCGGCGGCCGAGGGAAGATCGGCCATCTTGCGGGACTGCTGACGTCTACTGGCCATCGCGACGCTGAATGGTTTCCGCAAGCGAGGCGATTTCCTCGATCGCCGCCGCGAGATCCTCGGCACCTCGAGCCTGCTGCTTGGCTGCAGCCGCAGCCTGTGCCGATGCGCCGGCGGCTTCCTCGGCGACCGAAGCGACCTGTCTGGCGCTTTGGGCGACATCCTTCATCGAGGCCAGAATGGCTTCCGCGCCGGCACCGATCTGATCGTTGACGGCGGCGATCTGGGCCACATCCTTTTGCACGATATCGAAACTTGCCAGCACCGCGTCGGTCTTCTGGTTTTCCGCCTCCGCCCCGGCGATCACGCGCTCGAGTTCGCGGCGGACCGCCGCGATTTGACCCTGGATCGCGAGCACCGTGTCCTTGATGCGCGCGGCGTTCTCCCAGGAATCGCGGGCGAGGCTGCGGATGTCCTTGGACACGACGGCAAACCCCTTGCCGAACTCACCGGCGCGCGCCGCCTCGACCGAGCCGTTCACCGCCAGCATATTGGTCTGAATCGAAACGATACCGATGCCGTCGACGATCTTGTCGATGTTGCGGCTGATGCTTTCGAGGCCAGCTATCAGGTCTAGGCTCTGACGCGTCGTCTCGATCGACTGGGTCACGCCTTGGGACAGGCCTGATATCTGCAACCGGCATTCGCCGAGCATCGCGTCCATTCGCCTGGTTCGTTCCAGGGATTCCGCGGCGCTTTCCCGGAACGATTGCGCGGTCTTCTCAACCTGCGTCATCGCCGCACTGGCTTCCTGAGTCGCGGCGGCCTGCTGCTGGGCGCCGCGGCTGATCTGATCCACCGCGCTCATGATCTGCGCGGCCGACCCCGACATCTCCTGGACCGTGGTCGAAAGCTGCTCGGCGGCGGAGGCGAGTTGGTTGGCGCTGGCCTCATTGGTCGATATCGACTGGAAGTCGGTGGCGAGCGCGGACAGGGATCGGGACGCGGCCTGACTTTCATCGAGTACACTGGCCTGCTGTTCGACGCTGCGAAGCGCCTCGGCGGCGGCAGCGGCCTGTTCCTCCGCGGCGGATGAAATGATTTCGGCGCCCTTCTGCGCCTGGCGCGCGGCCGATTCAGCCTCCAGTGTCGCTACCGCGATCGACTGGCTGCCCTCCGCCAGAGCGCCGACTTCCTTGCGCAATTCGCCGAGCGCGAGAACGACGGTCTGGCTCTTCAAAGCCTCGCCCACCGCGGTCTCGGCCGCCGTTTTGATGATGGAAGACACCGACCCGACCTGGGTCTCGATCTGTGCGGCAAGATTCTGCACATCGCGTGCACTCTTTTCCGACGTCTCGGCCAGCGCACGGACTTCATCCGCGACGACCGCAAACCCACGGCCGTGATCGCCGGCGCGGGCCGCCTCGATCGCGGCATTCAGCGCCAGCAGATTGGTCTGGTCCGAAACATGGCTCACGGTCTTGGTAACGTCGCCGATGCTAGCCGCCTGCTCGCTCAACTGCGCCATGATCTGGACCGTCCCGGTCTGGCGGTCGCCATTATGCTTGATGTTGCTGGCCCACATCCCGATCTGGTTCGAGGTTTCGATCAGCAGCGTTTCCAGCGCGTCAGTCCGGCGCCGCGCGCTCTCCGAGCGGTCGCGCGCCTGCGCCAGGGTTCCCGCGGTCGTAATGGCGACGGCGAGCGTTTCCTGAGCGGCGTTGGCAGCTTCCTCTGCGCCGCTGGCAATCTGCTCCATCGAACGGCGAAGCTGTTCGGCCGAAGATGCCGCCTCGGTAATACCCGCCGAAAGCTCCTCCGTCGCCGCCCCAATTCGCTCCTCGATCTTTTGCTGGCGGGCGCCCGAAATATTGCCGGGTGCGGATTTGCGGCGCTGGATGGGACCGGAAGTGGAACCGGGTGTCGTCTGAAGGCTCGTCCGGCGCTCCGCGGCCCGCCCGGCGCCGAGTGCAGAGGTTTTCATCAATGACTTTGGGCCGCGTGCGGCCAACGTTTTGAGAGGGGCGGAACCGGCTGCGTTGGAGACAATCGGGCTGGCTTGCACCAGCTTCCCCGCTGCGCTCGGCCGCCGGGGCTTCGGCGTCGGCTGCTCAGTCATGCCGGGCTTTTTCCGCATTGCAAAAATCCGCATTCTCAAAGGATTGCCGGTAGCTTCGGCGGCTGGAAGATCGTAATTAGTGCCAAACTACGCGGTCTGCGCAAGCTGACACAAGCGAAACAAGGGTTCCCACCGAACCTCGCTTGTATCAGAGTGAAGGGCGTCGGCCGCCTTGCCCCGTCGCGAGAATGTCGCCTAGCTGACCCGGCAAGCGGTAGCCCCGCAAGGACCCCGAGACTGCAGAGGCCTAATGTCCGAACCGTTCACGCCGCTGACCGAGCTTGAGCGTGACGCTCTTGCCGAGCTGTCCAATATTGCGATGGCCAAGGCTGCCAACAGCCTTCGCAAGATGGTTCAGCACGAGGTGCTGCTGGCGGTGCCTTCGGTGGATATTCTCACCAACGCAGCGGCCGCAAATCTGGTCGGAAAGCCCGACAATCCCAAACTGGTCGCGGTACGCCAGGATTTTGCCGGCCCGTTCTCGGGCCGGGCGTTACTGATTTTTCCGGAAACGAACAGTCTGGAGCTGGTACGCGCGGTAGTGGGGCAACAACTGGCGCTCGAAGACATCGTTGACCTGGAGGACGAGGCGCTGGCGGAAACCGGCAATATCATTCTCAACAGCTGGGTCGCGACGATCGCGAACCTTCTGAAGAGCGCGTTGAAAATGTCGCTTCCAGTTGTCATTCGTGGCGACGGGAAACGGATGTTCGAGAGCACGACCTCGACCCTGGTGCTGTTTCTGCATATCAAATTCGAGATCCATCAAAAGCAGATTGGTGGTTACGTCGCGCTGCTGATGGACATTCCATCCATCGATGAACTGCGATCCCTGATCGCGGGCTTTGTCGAATCCCTCACGCAGGACGAAAATGCCAAACCGTCGAGAAGCGAGCCATGAGCGGCTGAATTCGCCGCAGCCACTGCAGCTCTCTGAAAACGGACGTGGTTCCGCAAGCCCCGTCCGCTTTGTGCAACGACGGACATGAAGGTTTGAAGGGCTCAGCCAGGGTAGTCACGGCGCGTTTCCTGTAGTAAGTCATGATTTACTTACTTCCGGAGATCGTTGGATGCTGGAGCATAGCAAGGCCAAAGCTACCAAGCCCACTGCCGGCACAAGGGAGCGCATCCTGCGCGCCGCCATCAATGAATTCGCGGCCAAGGGATTTTCGGGGGGACGGATCGACACCATTTGCGGCGCCGCGCGCGTCAACATCCGGATGATCTATCACCACTTCGGCGACAAGGAAGGGCTTTACGTTGCCGCGCTGGAAGAGACGCTGAGCGGGTTGCGCTCCGAGGAGCTCAAACTGGATGTCGACAGCGTCCCTCCGATGGAGGGGATGCTGGCACTGTTCGAATTCACGTACGAACATTTTGCCGCTCATCCGCGCCTCATCAGCCTGTTGAGCGGCGAGAATCTACTGAAGGCAAAATACCTCAAACGCTCCAAGCGAACGCCGGTTATTTCGTCGCCGGTGATCCGGCAACTCGAAACAATCATTGCGAGCGGCGAGGCCGCCGGCTGCTTTCGCAAAGGTCTCGACCCGCTGCAGCTTTACGTCCTGATCGTTAGCGTCAGTTATTTCCATTTGTCGAACGGCTATACGCTCTCCGTGATCTTTGAGAAGAACATCTTCGACCCCGAGTGGCTCGCCAAACACAAGTCGATCGCGCGCGAGGTCATCGCGCGTTATGTCAAGGCCGGCTGATCACCCTGCCCGCTGCTCAAAATTGCCACCGGTTGCTCGAATCTTCAGCGCCTGACGCGACGGGTAACTTGATTCAGCGACTTGCACCGGGCCGCAGCGAAGGGCGTTTATATGGAAGAGGACAGGTTTCTCAACCCCCTGGTTTTTCACGAAGATCTTGCGCGATCCGACTTCGGTTTCGGCCCGTGGCGCAGCTCAACCCAATGGTTTGGCCAGCATGGCACGATAAATGCTTAGGTAAGTATATTATTACTTATGCTGATGCCGCATCATGGGATGCGGCCGGCGCGACCCTGGGGAGTGTGTGATGAAGACGCTTCAAAAACTGACGCTCGCGGCGCTGTTCGTGGCCAGCCTTGCCG
>Ga0209006_10002886_pt1 | contig 15651 bp, 12 predicted proteins | sample JacPin_JW_Ref_O2_FD_188567 | JGI IMG/M metagenome (GOLD analysis project Ga0209006, IMG submission 188567) | Forest soil microbial communities from Algoma, Ontario, Canada - Jack Pine, Ontario site 1_JW_Ref_O2 (SPAdes) (version 2) | ecosystem: Environmental > Terrestrial > Soil > Boreal... | reverse complement strand
TCTGCGCCCGCCCTCACGTGTGGCTCGTGCAGCCTGCCGCCGCTCGGCGTGCCCGTGTGGGAGACAAGCAACAGCCCGTCGCGCGGCCCGTCGACTTCAACCTCAAGGCGCCGCCCCGCAGGACCCTCCACCAGCGTGCGCTCACGCTCAGCCATCCTGCGGATCATATCCGTGGCCCATTCGTGGGAGGCGGGCATCCGCGCAGTGCGAGAGCACATGTGCGAGGCGCCTTTTCACCCAGGCGCCGCGCATTCGATCAAAACGACGTGTATCTTGATGTCTGCTTGGTGCGGTCGAAGGCGTCTGAGGATCGACGCAGCCGGCGTGGGCACTGGCGATGTCGAGGATGGCGACAACCGGCCCGCCCACGCGCGCGCCACTCAAGGAGGACACATGAGGCTCTGCCAAAGGATGGCCGTGGCGGCGGTCGCGGTCCTGGCCATGACACTCGCTCTGGGGACGGCCGTCTCCAGTGCTTACCGTGCCAACCGCGGAGCCCCACGGGTGCTGCTCAACCGCACCACCCCTCCCACCACCGCCGAATGTGAGGCGCTGTACGAAATCGCGTGCTACGACCCCAGCCAGGTCGAGACCGCCTACAACATGAAGGCGCTCTACGCGCAGGGCGACGAAGGCCAGGGCCAGACGATCGTGATCGTCGACTCCTTCGGTTCGCCCACGATTGAAAAGGACCTCAAGAAGTTCGACAAAACCTTCAACCTGCCAGCGCCGCCGACGTTCAACGTGATCCAGCCCGCCGGTGCCGTGAAGCCCTTCGAACCCGGCAACGTGGAAATGTCCGGCTGGGCCGGCGAGACCACGATCGACGTCGAGTGGGCCCACTCGATGGCCCCCAAGGCCAGCATCCTGCTCGTCGAGACACCTGAAGAAGAGACCGAGGGCGTGCAGGGCTTCCCGCAGATCGTCGAAGCCGAGAACTACGTCATCGAACACAAACTCGGCCAGGTCATCTCTCAGAGCTTCAGCGCCACCGAGCAATCCTTCCCCAACAACGCCTCCATCTTGGCGTTGCGCTCCGCCAACGAAAAGGCAGCCGCTGACGGTGTCACCATGCTCGACGCACCCGGCGACGAAGGCGTCGCCGGAGTCAACGTCGAAGACGAATACTTCAAGCACAAGACCGTCTCCTGGCCCGCCTCTGACCCGCTCGTCACAGGGGTCGGTGGTACCCAGCTGCACCTCGACGAAGAAGGCCAGCGAACCTCCCCCGACACCGTCTGGGACGAACAGCTCGGCACCGTCGTCGTCTCCGGCGCCGGTGGCAAGTCCAAGGTGTTCGCGCGTCCGGATTACCAGCAGCTGATCAACACGCACTCCGGAAACCACCGCGGCGTGCCCGACATCAGCATGACCGCCGCCGTCAACGGCGGAATCATCATCTACAGCTCCTACCCCACAACCGTGCCTGACGAACCCGAACCAGGCACCTTCAGTGTCTGGGGCGGGACCAGCGTGGCCACGCCCGTCTTCTCCGGGGTCGTTGCGATCGCTGATCAGATCGCCGGGCACCCGCTCGGCCTGATCAACCCGCGCATGTATCAGCTCGAGGCGCAGGGTGGCAACAACGGCATCATCGACGTCACCTCCGGGAACAACACCTTCGAGGAATTCACCGAAGAAGGCGAACCCACGCTGATCATCAAGGGCTACGCGGCCAAAAAGGGATATGACCTAGCCAGCGGCCTTGGAACCGTAGACGGCTTCTCCTTCGCCCACGCACTCGCCGAAGGCTGACGCAAGGCTCCAGCCGCGGGCGTCCTCGCGCTAGGCGCCCGCGGCCAGGCCCGCGGGTTGGCCGCCATCCGGTGCCGCACTCCCCTCGCCCAGCACCCGCTGCCGCGCCAGCGCTGGGATCGCGCGCGTGGAGCGACCTTCGCGTTGAAAGCGCCGCAGCTCGCGGACCGTTTGGTCGAGCGCTGCGCACGCCCGCTCTGCCTGCGTCATCTGCTCGACCAGCCGCTCACTTAGCCCATCCATGGCCGTCGCTCGCCGCCTTTCGCGTCTGGGTTCTGGACGATAGGCCCATACCCGCACACGCGTTCGACAAAACGGCCGACAGCTCGAAAGCCCCGACGAGAGCCGACCCGGCAATCGCCGTCGGGCTACCAGGCAGACGTCAGGCCGCGTTCGCGTTAGGTGGCGACTCAGACGCTCGTGGCGGGGGCGCCGGCGCCCTGCCGTTCACCTCGCTCGTCGAGTCCTCCAGCTGAGCTTCAGCGATCGCCTTGCGGAAGAAGATCGTCACCGGCTGGTAGGCGCCGCTGCGCGCCGACCACCGCACGTGCCAATCGGTCACGCCCGCGTCCGCCAACAGCCCTCCCAGCCGATTCAGCGAGTAGGAGTGCAGCAGCATGTACGGGTACGAGAGATCCAGGCCACGCACGAGGCTGATCGGGCCCTTGCCAGCAGATCGCGCCTTTGCCGCTGGGCCGACCGTCGCCGGCGCCCGACGGCTCGGGCGCAGCGTCACCTGAACCGCGCCTATGCCCCCCGGTAGCAATCCGCGCAACAGCTCGCTGAAGATCCGCTCGCCCTCGCGGGAGGGGATGTGCTGGAAGACCAGGATCGAGTGGATCATGTCGTAGCGGCCGCTCAACGTCGGGATCAGCTCCGGCTCCAGCCACTCCACGTTCGTCACGTTCGCGTCCTTCGCGTTGCGGTCCGCCTCCGCCAGCTTCGCGCGCGAGATGTCAGTCCCGTAGACGTACTCGCAGCGCTCAGCCAAAGGCAGCGTCAGGCGCCCCACGCCACAGCCGAAGTCAAGCGCCCGCCGCGACTTCAGCTCACATCCGGTGAACTCTTCCAGCTCCGCTGCCAGGCGCGCCGTCTGACGCCGGCCGCGCTCGAGGAAGCGCTCACGTGCCGCGCCCTCCACGCGCAGTGGCGGCTCAGGAGACTCAGGGACGCTCAGAACGCCCTTGCTGTGCAACGCGTGCGCGGCGCTACGTAGGTAGAGCTGCCCCTGGTGGATTGGATCGAATGCCATACACGTGATGCTCCCTTGACACGAGGATACAGGATGCTCTGAGGCCGATATCGCTGTGGCTGCCAGGTATTCGCGGGGAGGCATTTGCTCAGTCCTCGTCAGCATCCTTGCGCCCGAGCAGCCGCGCCGTCACGCCTTCGATCGTCTGCTCGCCGTACACCATCGACGGATCGCGCTTGGTGAGCACAGCCAGCGAGAACACGATCCCCGGGCGCTCCAAGCGCGCCACCTGGTTGACCAGGCCTTCCACTTCTGGGAGCCACCCGCCCTTGAAGAACACCTGGAACTCGGGCCTCGCCACCGCCGGTATCCCCCAGCTCTCACTCGGTTCGATCGTCGAGAGCAGCCAGCGCGCATAGCCCACGAAACGCCGCGGGATCAGCTCGTCCTGATGCAGGAAGAAGCGAGCGAGATCCGCTGCTGAGACCTCTGTGAAGCCCCACGTCGCGCCTGCCGCCTGATAGTCGGTCATGTGCGCCAGGCCGGCGACGCGATCGAGCGCCGCCTCGCCCACGATCTCCAACACCTCCGAGGCCGCTTCGTTGCTCGAGGAGTGGATCATCGGGTAGAGCAGAGCCTGTCCGCCGGCGCTCAACCGTTGATGCGCGCGCGCCAGCATCCGCAGGTAGGCCACCAGCAACATCGACTTGACCACGCTCGCCGAGTGAAAGCGCCGATGCAGGTGCACGCCCGACAGGTCTCCGCGGTCGTCAAGGACCGCGAACGCCGCCACGCCCTGGCGCCCCGTGAGGTAGCGGGCCGCCGCTCGCACCCGCACCGAAGAGGGGTACGCGGCGCCCGCGGGGTGGATTGTCCGCAGCGCAAGGCGCCCGCTGTGTGGGCGCCTGCGAGCCGGAGCCCGCGAGCCGAGCGCGTCCGTTGCCGCCGGCGCGAGCCCCGCCAGCGCAATGCACACTGCCGTCGCAATCCACGCCCGCGACCTGGCGCTCGGCGTTCCGCGATCGGGCGCTCGACTCAAGGAGCCTGCTCCCAGTGGCCGGCGCTCATGCGTCTTCCGCCGCCGCCAGCGCCCTCCTCAGCGAGCGTTCGCTCTGCGGGCCGCGCAGAGCCGCGTGGATGCGCCCGTCCGGGTCGATCACGAACGTAGTCGGCAGCCCTGTCAGGCCGTAGGAGTTGCCCACGAGGCCTTCCGCGTCGCGCAGGTTCGGGAACGTCCACGCGTAGCGGCGCAGGAACTGCACCGCGCCCGAGCGCGCGTCGCTCCAGTCCACCCCCACGATCCGCCCGCGCCCCGCCGCCGTCTGTGAGAAGCGCTCCAGCGCCGGAGCCTCCTGAGCGCACGGCCCGCACCAGCTCGCCCAGAACACCACCAGCGCCGGCTTGCCGTGCGCGCTCGCCAGCAGGCTCGCGAGCGTCGCGTGGCCACCGTCGAGCACTTCATGCGGGAGCGTCGGCGCATGCCGGCCGGTCGCGGAGTCCGGCGCCAGCCCGAAGACCGCCGCCAGCGCAATCGCTGCGATCACCACCAACGTCACAGCGAGCACTCGCAGGCGCCGTGCCATCTCCCCGCCGTTCAAAGAGCTGCCAGCAGCGGCACGTCGTGGACGATTTCAGACGGCTTGAATTCCGGGTCATATGCAGTCAGCCGCTCGCCTGAGGCCGTGATCCCGTACACGATCCCCGTGTGGTTCACGAACTGCGGCTGTTCCAGGTCCCGCTGAGAACCGACGCCCCATGCTTCCCATACGCGACCCAGTTCCCTGGGCGTCCCGATCAGGTACTGCATCCGTCTCGTCATCTCATGGCGGGCCAGAAACGCCGCCACCGCCTTGGGCGTGTCCACCCGCGGGTCAACCGACACCGCGATGATCTGCACTTTCGAGGCCTTCGCCGGGCCCATCTCGTTCAGGGCCACGCGCAGGTCCGAGGTGATCAGCGGGCAGATGTCCGGGCACGTCGTGTACAGGAACGTCACCAGCACCACCTTGCCACGGTAGGAGGCGATGTTCACTGGCTGACCCAGGTAGTTGTGAAGCGCCAGCGCCGGAGCTGCCTTGGGCGGATCCAGCACCGCAGCCGCCTCGAAATGCTGCGCCGCTGCCTGCTCGCGCTTGGCGTGTTCGCTGGACTGGCCGCCGATCGCCACCACCGCCACGACGCCCGCCACCATCACCAGCACCAGCAGCGCCAGAATCACCCGCAGATCCAGTCCGTTCCTACGCATTCACGGGCGAAGGTATCAGTGCCACACGCACCGCGTACGCAGTTCCGCGAGCATCTCCGTCGGCAAGAAAGCGTGCAGACCTTCCCATGTAATGCATCTTGCAGCGAGATCTGTTAGCTTGCCGCCCTGTTCGTGCCGAGTCCTGCACCCCAAGGGGCACAGGAGCGGGGGACCCAAAGCAGCCGAGAGGCTGCGGGGGCGAATCGCCACACAGTGTGGCGTAGCGTAGTCGTTTACGCGAGCCCGTCAGCTAACCCCGTAGGCGCCATGCAATGGAATTGAAAGGACGCCTCGGATGCCGGGATCCCCGCGTGATCTTGCTGTTGTCGACCACTGGAGCGCATCGCTGGAGCGCTCACGTGCACGCCGTACCGAAAGTCAGAGAGGACGTACGCGTCATGGCGCCCACACCGGCGCCCGTAACGCGCTGTCCACCCTGCTCGACGCGCGCGGCTCGCTGGCGCTCCGCGACCTCGCCGACGAGGAGCCCTGGCAGCTTTCGCTGGGGCGATCGCGCGCCCGCAGGCGCGCCATCGAGCTGCGCTTCGTACCCACCAGCTCGCGTGCCAAGCGCCTCTCCCTCGGAGCGCTCGTCGCACTGACCGTCGGCCCCGCCGCCGGTCTCGCAAGCGGCGGCGCCACCACAGCCGCATCCGCCAGCACCGGCCCCGCCGGACCCGCCACCACCACCGAACACACGATCGTCCTGAGCTCCGGCAGCGAAGGACGGCAGGTCAAGCTGCTGCAGGAAGCGCTCGGCGGCGTCACAGTCGACGGCGTCTTCGGACCCGAGACCGAAGCCGCCGTACGCAGCTTCCAGTCCAGCCACGGCCTCAGCGTCGACGGCATCGTCGGCCCCCAGACCAGCGCCGCACTGCGCAGCAACAACGCCGGCAGCGCATTCATCGCCGACGTCAGCAACGTCGTGCCCGGTGCCAGCACGCTCCCCATGGGATCAACTGCGCCCGCCGCGACGAGCACACCCGCCAAGTACACGACCCCCGCCGTCGCCGAAGAACAGAGCACCACGCAATCCTCATCAACGTCTGGCGAAATCCAGACCAGCACCGGCGGGGCGAGCGACGCCGAAGCCGAAAAGAGCAGCCGGGACGCCGTCAAGCAACTGCAGATCGCACTGCACCTGAGCGCCGACGGCGATTTCGGGCCTGAAACCGAGGCCGCCGTACGCACCCTGCAGGCACGCCACGGGTTGACCGTCGACGGGGTCGTCGGGCCCTCGACCTGGAGCATCATCGGCGTCAGCGGGCAGCAGACCCTCAGCCCACCTGCCGCTGTCGTCGCCGAAGCAGGCGAAGCGGCAGCTCAGGGCGCCGTCAAGCAGCTGCAGAGCGCGCTGAACCTCCCCCCAACCGGTGAATTCAACGCCGAAACCGAGACGTCCGTACGCACCCTCCAGGCCCGCCACGGCCTCACCGTCGACGGCATCGTCGGACCCGACACCTGGAGCCTGATCGGAGTGCACGGCCAGGAAACGCTGACCCCGCCCGCCTCCGTCGTGCCCCACGCCACAGCCGCCGCCCACACGGTCGACGCCGCCGCAGCCGACACCGGGCTCACCCCCGGACCCGGCGGCGCGGCCGGAAGCGATGCGCCAACGAGCACCGCCAGCGGCGCCACAGCCGTCGAGTGGCTACAGGCAGCGCTGCACGTGCCCGTGGATGGTGAATTCGGCCCCGAGACCGAGGCCGCCGTGCGTCGTCTGCAGGCCCGTCACGGCCTCGCCGTGGACGGTGTCGTCGGGCCCTCAACCTGGGCTGTGGTCGGCGTGCACAACGCCGTCACGCTCACCCCGCCCGCCTCAGCGCTCGTCGCGACCGGCTCCGCCGATGGCTCCAGCGGCACGAGCGCCGCCAGCGGGTCCGCCGGCGCCGATGAAGGCGAAGCCAGCGGCGTGATCGCACAGGTGATCGCCGCCGCCAACGAAATCGCCACACGTCCTTACGTCTACGGCGGCGGGCACGGCTCGTTCGAGTCAGAAGGCTATGACTGCTCCGGCTCAGTCTCTTACGCGCTGCACGGCGGCGGTCTGATCAGCTCACCTGAGGACTCCACCGAACTCGAGTCCTACGGCGAAGCCGGGCCCGGCCGCTACATCACGATCTACGCCAACTCCGAACACGCCTACATGGTCATCGACGGCCGGCGCTTCGACACCGTCGCGCTCGCCGAAACCGGATCGCGCTGGTCGGACTCCTCCGGCGAGGATGGCGGCGACTTTGTCGCGCGCCACCCCGACGGGCTGTAGCACCGGCTTATTCGAGGGCGAACCGCACCACCAGGGACGTCGATCGAGCGTCCCATCCTAAGCTCCGCCTAGCGTGCTCCCCTGCGTCCACCGACACAGGCGAAAGGAGGCGCGACGGTGCTCGCACGAGCCCACACTTTCACGATCCAGGGGCTGCACACGCTGCGCGTGAGCGTCGAGGTCGACGTCCGCCCCGGACTGCCCGCATTCACAATCGTCGGGCTCGCCGACGCGGCCGTGCGCGAGGCGCGCGAGCGCATCCGCGCCGCGATCCTCAACTGCGGCTATGAGTTTCCCTCTCAGCGCATCACCGCAAACCTCGCGCCCGGAGACATGCGCAAGGCGGGCCCCGGGCTCGACCTCGCGCTCGCGTGCGCCGTCCTTGCCGCATCCGGACAGCTGCCAGGCGAGGGCCTCGAGCGCGTCGCCCTGTTCGGCGAGCTGGCGCTCGATGGCAGCGTGCGAGCCTGCCGCGGCACGCTCGCCGTCGCGCAGGCCACGGCCCAAGCGGGGCTCCACACGCTCGTGCTCGCCGGGGCCCGTGCCCGCGAGGCGCAGCTGATCGGGGACCTCGACGTGGTCGTTGCCGAGCGGCTGAGCAGCGCCGTTCGCGTGCTTGCGGGCGGAGCTGGGGACCCGCTGCCGGCGCCCGGCGCCGATCGAGACCGCTCCTCGCAGCCCGCTCCGATCTCTGTGCAGGCCGGCGCGTGCGCCGGTGACCTCGGTGACGTCCGCGGCCAGCATCACGCCGTGCGGGCCCTCGTGATCGCCGCCGCGGGCGCGCACAACCTGCTCCTCAGCGGGCCGCCCGGGACCGGCAAGACGATGCTCGCACACCGTCTGCCCGCGATCCTGCCGCCCCTGAGCCGCGCTGAGGCGATCGAAGTTACCCGGATCCACAGCCTGATCGGCTCGAGCGTGCACGCGCTCGCACATGCTCGCCCCTTCCGCGCACCCCACCACTCGATCACAGCCGCCGGGCTGCTCGGCGGCGCCAGCAGCGGCTCCGTCGGCGAGGTGGTGCTCGCCCACAACGGCGTGCTGTTCCTCGACGAGCTGTCCGAGTTCACGCGCCCGACGCTCGAGGGACTGCGCCAACCGTTGGAGGATGGGCGCGTCGCGATCGTGAGGGCCCGTCACTCAGCCGTGTACCCGGCGCGCTTCATCTTCCTCGCCGCCACCAATCCCTGTCCCTGCGGCTACGCGGGTGAGCTCGATCGCTGCTCGTGCAGCGAAGCCGCCATGGCGCGCCACCAGCGTCGCCTCAGCGGGCCGCTGCTCGATCGCATCGACCTGCTGGCGACGCTCCAACGCGACCTCGCCACAGACCAGCGCGCGCGGCCACTCACCAGTACGCGCCACGCCCGCGAACGCGTCGCCGACGCGCGCCAGCGCCAGGCTCACCGGCTCACCGGTGAGGGGGTGTACGTCAACGCGCACATGGACCCCCGTCTGCTGGAGCTGCATGTCCGCCTCGACGAGCGTGGTCAGCAGATGCTCGGCGCCGCCCGCCGCGGTGGACTGCTGAGCGCACGCGGGGAGCACCGCGTACTGCGGGTCGCTCGCACGATCGCAGACCTGAACGCCAGCGCGCGTGTGCGCGCGAGCGACCTCGGGGCCGCGCTCGCGCTGCGCCCCGACCTCGGACTCGCAGCAAGCCGGATCGCATGAGCTCCGGTGCGCGAACAGACCCGCAGCCGGCGCGCGGCGCCTGCGTGTCATGCCTGCGACGCAGCTGGCTGCTCGGCGAGCTGAGCGGGCCACTCGACTACTGCGCGCGAGACCGCCAGCGACTGCTCGAGCTGCTGGCGCTTGCCGACGGCGAGCTGCTCGACGCCCTCGCCGGCCGGCGAGGGGCGGAGCTTCGCGCGCGCTACGCCCGCTTCGAAGCCGAGTCCGTTGACGAGTCGCTGCCGGACGTGGAGTCGGTCTGCAGGCACGCCCGCGAATACCCCGCGCTGCTGGACGGGGTGGGCGCGCCGCAAATGCTCGAGGTGAGCGCCGGCGCGGGCCGGCTCGGAGAGCTCGCGGCGCGTCCCGTCGTGGCGATCATTGGCAGCACACGCGCCAGCGACTACGGCATGGAGATGGCGAGGACCCTCGCGCGGGGACTGGCCGCCAGCGGCGTGACCGTCGCCGCCGGGTTCGGCGACGGGATTGCAGTTGGCGCGCACGCCGGTGCGCTCGACGCTCCGATAGGCGCGAGCATCGCGGTGCTAGGCGGGGGGCTGAGCGTTTCCTGCCCGGCGCGGCGGCGAGCGCTCTACCGACGCGTGACGCGGTCCGGCTGCGTCATATCCGAGCTCCCGTCTCTCGTATCCGGGCGACGCTGGGGCGGCATCGCCGCCGAGAGGATCGTCGTCGGGCTCGCCTCGCTGACGGTGCTCGTCGAGGGCGAGCAGACGGACGGCGCGCTGCTCGGGGCGCGTATCGCACAGGCACTCGCGCGACCGCTCGCGGCAATGCCCGGACGCGTCACCTCCCCCCTCTCACGCGGCCCTCACCAGCTGCTGAGGAATGGCGCATGCCTCATTCGCGGGCCCGAGGACGTGCTCGAGCTGCTGTATCCGCTCGGCACGCCGGAGGACGGCCCGAGCGCCGCGCCCGACAGCCACACGAGCGATCGTCCACTCGCTTTGCGCAGAGAGCTGCGGGCGATCCTCGAGCGCGTCGGCTTGGGTTGCGATACACCCGACAAGCTCACGCGCGCGGGCATCGATGCCTCCGATGCGCTGCTCGGCCTCAGCGAGCTCGAGGTCTCCGGTCTGCTCGCGCGCGGCGACGGGGGACGCTACGTACTACGACATCCGTTTAGGTCTGATGGATAGGGCGACGCTCAGTCGTCTATTCCGGGCAAGCGGCCCTCAAGAGAGAGACGATTGTCGCCGAACTCTTGCGCTGAGATGACGGATCAGCTCGTAGCTTCGGAGGCGTGATGCCTCCAGCGCCCGCAGGCGAGGACGCTCCAGCGCAGCCCGACCCGGGCGTGCGGCGCCTGGGCGACGCGCTCGCTTCGCGCGTCGCCGACGTGCTCGGCCGCGCAGCGGCGCTCCTCGACGAGGAAGGCGTCGGTTCGAAGGACGGCCTCGACCCGGCGGTGGAGCAGCACTTCGAGCGGATCGGGCAGAGCTCCACACTCGCGCTCGCTGACTGGATGGCCGGAGGCAGCCCCCCCACCGCAAGCGAGACCGGTCACGAGGCGTGGCACGCCTACGCACAGCTGGCCGCGCAGAGCGCCGCGCCGCTCGACGAGGTCACCAAGCGCTGCCTGCACTGGCGCGACGCCGTGGACCAGGTGCTCAGCGAGTGCGCACGCGAGCTGGAGCTGCCCGCGCCGGCGCTCGCGACGGCGCTGTCCATGACGCAGCGCAGCCTCGACGTGACCCTCGTGCGGATGTGTCGCGCGTTTGAGGCCGAGCGCTCGCGCATCGAGCAGGAGCTCTCGCGCCGCCAGGAGGAGCTCGCGTTCATGGCCACCCACGACCAGCTCACCGGGCTGCCCAACCGCACGCTGATCCTCGACCGCGGCGAGCAGATGCTCGGACGCTCGCGCCGGCTGCACACACCCGTGGCAGCGCTGCTGGTCGACCTCGACAACTTCACCAGCATTAACGACACGCTCGGGCACGCCCTCGGCGACGAGCTGCTGCAGGCGATCGCCACGCGCCTCGGCGGCGTCGTGCGGGACATCGACGCGCTCGGCCGCGTCGGCGGCGACGAATTCGTGGTGCTCGCCGAAGACGTGCCCAGCGGCGCCGAGGCGCAGATCATCGCCGAGCGACTCAAGCAGGCGCTGAAGGAGCCGTTCGTGCTCGCCGACGGAGGCACCGTCGGTCTCACGATCACCGCAAGCATCGGAGCGGTCACCGGCGAGCGGGCATCCATGGAGGACATATTGCGCGACGCCGACATCGCCATGCACCGCGCCAAGTGGGACGGCAAGAACCGCTGCGTGATCTTCGAGTCAGACATGCAGCACGTCGTCCAGAGCCGCATGGAACTCGAGATGGACCTGCACGCGGCGCTCGAGCGCGAAGAGTTCTTCCTGCTCTACCAGCCCACGCTCGATCTCACCGGCATGGCGCCCAGCGGCTTCGAGGCGCTCCTGCGCTGGACGCGCCCCTCCCACGGCCTCGTCCAGCCGATGGACTTCATCCCGCTGCTGGAGGAGACCGGCCTGATCGTGGACGTCGGCAAGTGGGTGCTGGGCGAGGCCTGCCGCCAAGGGGCGCGCTGGCGTACCGACGGACACGCCGTCGGGATGGCCGTCAACGTCTCCGCACGTCAGCTCGAGACAGACCAGTTCATCGAGGACGTGCGCCAGGCGCTCGCCGACAGCGGCCTGGAGCCGCAGGCGCTCACGCTCGAGATCACCGAGACGGCGCTCATGCGTGACCCCGAGGAGACCGCCCGCCGGCTGCGCGCCATCAAGGACCTCCACGTGCGCATCGCGATCGACGACTTCGGCACCGGCTACTCCTCCTTCGGACACCTCAAGCGCTTCCCCGTGGACGCACTGAAGATCGACCGCTCGTTCATCTGGCAGCTCGCCGAGAACCCCGAAGGCGAGACCCTCCTGCGCACACTCGTCAAGCTCGGCAAGGCGCTCGGCATGGAGACCGTGGCCGAGGGCATCGAGCGCGAGCACGAGCTGTCCGTACTCCGTGACGAGCGCTGCGACAGCGGGCAGGGATATCTGTTCGCGCGACCGCTCGACGTCAACGCGGCCGCCGCGTTCCTGCGCGACTGGCGTGAGAACGGGGTGCCGGCGTTGCCCGGCGATGCCGACGGCGTCGGTTTGCCTACCGGGCTGGAACTGATGTCCACGGCTATTGCCGAGGGCACTTCGACGTCCTGACCGGGCGTCAGCGAGGCGAGTAGCTTCAAGCAGGCATGTCGGCGACAGACGAGGCCCTGCTTGACAATCCTGGGTACGCGTCCCTGTGCGGCCCGCATGCGCATCTCGCGCAGGTACGCGGGCGCGCCCGCCGCTATCCCGCCGACGTGGCGCCGTTCCTCGGTCTACCCACACCGCCCACGGCGCAGGACTGGCGGGACGCCGCCGATCTCGTCCCCGCAGGGACGTACGTGGCCGGCCGCTACGGCGATGTCCCGCCGCCCGACGGCTGGCAGGCGGTTCAGGCGTTCGAGCTGGTGCAGATGATCGAGGAGCGTGTCGCCGGGGGCGAGTGCGCAGAGGCGGTCCCGCTCGGCCCCTCCGATGTCCCCGACATGCTCGAGCTGGTCGCCCAAACCGAGCCTGGGCCATTCCTCGCACGAACGATCGAGCTCGGTGATTACCTCGGCATCCGACGCGACGGCGCGCTCATCGCGATGGCGGGCGAGCGATTTCATGTGGACGGGTGGACTGAGATCAGCGCCGTCTGCACCAAGCCGGAGCATCGTGGCGAGGGGCTCGCCTCCCGGCTCGTGGGCTCGTTGATCGCTGGTATCCACCGCCGCTCCGAGCGCGCGTTCCTGCATGCCATGAGCACCAATACGGGGGCTATCCGGCTCTACGAGTCGCTCGGCTTTCGCGTGCGTCAGCACGCCACGCTGACGGTGGTCACGCGCGAGGCGCCCTGACACGCACCCACGTTCTGGTCCTTGGCTGGGTAGCCGCTGGAACGTTCACCGGGGCCATCAACGCAACGAGCTGAACGCAGCGCGCATCTCCTGCGAGAAGAGCTGCGGCTGTTCCCAGGCCGCGAAGTGGCCACCTCTGTCCAGCTGGCTGTAGTGGATGAGGTTGTGGGGATACGCGCTTTCTGCCCAGCTGCGCGGCGCCTGGTAGAGCTCGCCGGGGAACACACTGATGGCGAACGGGATCGTGATGTTCTTCGCGTCGAAGAAGTCCGCCTTGTTCTCCCAGTAGAGCCGAGCCGCCGAGACTCCCGTGTTCGTCAACCAGTAGAGCGTGATGTTGTCGAGCAGGTCGTCGCGGGTGAGCTCACTGTCGCCACGCCCCTGGAGCACGCCCTGCACGAGGCCCGGCTGGCCGGTCCCGTCACCATGATCGAGCATGAAGGCCGCGAGGTCGATGGGCGAGTCGGCAAGCCCATACAACGTCTGCGGGCGAGTGGCCATGATCAGTGCGTAGGCCACATGCTTGGCGTAGAAGCCGCTCAGTTGCGCGTAGGCGCGGGCCTCTTCCTCTGAAAGATCCCGCGGCGGCGGGTCGCCGTGCTCGAACCCCGGCACGAGGTCGGCCGGGGCGGTGCCGGGCATGTTGGAGTGAATCCCCAGCAGCTCCGGAGCCGCCTGTGAGCCCATCGTCTGCGTCACGGCGGCGCCCCAGTCGCCGCCCTGCGCCACGAATCGGTCGTAACCGAGGCGCTTCATCAACACCACCCAGGCACGCGCGATGCGGACCGGGTCCCACCCCGTGGCACTCGGCTTGCCCGAGAGCCCGTGGCCCGGCAGGGAGGGAATCACGACATGAAAGGCTTCCGCGGCGCTTGCGCCGTGCGCCGTCGGGTTCGTCAGCGGATCGATGATCTTCAGCTGTTCGATGATCGAGCCAGGCCAGCCGTGTGTGACGATCAGGGGCAGCGCGTCCTCGTGCTTGGAGCGCACGTGGATGAAGTGGATGTCGAGACCGTCGATCTCTGTGATGAACTGCGGCAGCGCGTTCAGCTTGCCTTCGCACCTGCTCCAGTCGTAGTCCGTCGCCCAGTACCGCGCGAGATCCTGCATCAATGCGAGCGGCACGCCCTGCGAATCGTCGCTCACCGTCTCGCGCTCCGGCCACCTCGTCGCGCTCACACGCCGGCGCAGATCAGCCAGCTCCTCATCCGCAAAGCTCACCCGAAACGGCAGAACTCCACTCTCGCTGACCGGCTGTTCCATAGAAGTCGTGGCCGACATCTGCTCCCCCTAGGGCTTGTGGTGGCACGCCCGCCTCGCGGCCGGCGACTCTTCTGTATCGCTTGACGATCCCTCCTCCCGCAGGCACTCGCGCCCGTAAGGGCACTGGTCTGCTCCCTGGGGTCTGCTCTTGCTCTCTCCGCTCGGGGTCGTTCTGCGTCCGGGGTCGGTCGCCGCACCGGGCGGCGCGGGCGACGGACGCGGCCGAGAGCCTAGGAGCGGCCGAGGGCCGCCTGGCTCGCCAGGTACTGGTGGACGAGGCGCACCGACATTGAGCCCTCCCCCACCGCCGAGGCGACGCGCTTGATCGAGCCGGTGCGGCCGTCGCCGACGGCGAAGACGCCGGGCAGGCTCGTCTCAAGCGGCATCGGCGGGCGACCGCCGTTGATCGGGTCGACGTCGAGGTGGGTGACGTCGAGGTCGCCGCCGGTGAGCAGAAAGCCGTCGTCGTCCTTGGCCAGTTGGCCGTCGAGCCACTCGGTGCAAGGATCGGCACCGATGAAGATGAAGAGGCCGCCGACGTCGAGGTCACGGCGCTCGCCGGCGCGCGTCTCCTGCACCGTCAGCCCGGCGAGGACGGCATCGCCGTGGATCTCGCGGACCTCGGTGTGGCGGAGCACGTCGATGTTCTCGATCGCTTCGATCTTGTCGACCAGGTACTGCGACATCGAGGCGCGGAGGTCGCCAGCGCGCAGCAGCAGGAAGACCTTTTCGGCGGTGCCGGAGAGGAAGATCGACGCCTGGCCGGCCGAGTTGCCGCCGCCGACCACCGCCACCGCCCCGCTCCCGCACATCCGCGCCTCGACCAGCGTCGCCGCGTAGAAGACCCCCGCCCCGTTCAGCTCCGTGCAGCCGTCGACCGGCAGCTGGCGGTAGTTGGCGCCGGTGGCGAGGACGACGGTGCGCGCCGCCAGTTCGTCGCCGCTGTCGAGCGCGACGACATAGCGGCCGTCTTCGTGGCGCAGGCTGAGGGCGCGCTCGGGGACTGCGGTCCGCAGGCCGAAGCGGCGCGCCTGGGCGATCGCCCGCTCGGCTAGCTCGGAGCCGGAGATCCCGGCAGGGAAGCCGAGGTAGTTCTCGATCCGCGACGAGGTGCCCGCCTGGCCGCCGAGCGCGGTCGAGTCGATCATCATCGTCGAGAGCCCCTCGGTCGCCGCGTACACGGCCGCGCCGAGACCGCCCGGGCCGCCGCCAACGATCAGCGTGTCCCAAGCGTTTTTCGCCGTCTTGTTCGGGGCGCGCAGGTTGAGGGCGGTCGCCGCCTCGAGGACCGTCGGCGCGCGCAGGATCTTGTCGCCGCCGATCAGCAGCGGCAGGTCGTCCTCG
>Ga0209006_10002884_pt1 | contig 15653 bp, 19 predicted proteins | sample JacPin_JW_Ref_O2_FD_188567 | JGI IMG/M metagenome (GOLD analysis project Ga0209006, IMG submission 188567) | Forest soil microbial communities from Algoma, Ontario, Canada - Jack Pine, Ontario site 1_JW_Ref_O2 (SPAdes) (version 2) | ecosystem: Environmental > Terrestrial > Soil > Boreal... | reverse complement strand
CGGAGAATCAGCACAAACGCAGTCTGGAGCGCGATCAGCGCGCGCTGGCGGTGCTCGATCCTTTCATTGGCGCGTTACCGTTGCAACGAGTGCATCACGACACGCTGGCACCGTACATCCGATCACGGCGCGAGAAAGGCCGCAGCCCGGGGACCATTAACCGGGACCTGGCCGTGGTGCGACACATTCTGATTCTGGCCTCGCGGTTATGGCGCGACGAAACAGATCGGCCCTGGCTGGCGGTGGCACCCCTCATCCAAATGCAGCCTGATCCGCATCGGCGCCCACCCTACCCGCTGTCGGTGCCCGAGCAACGCTTGCTGTTCTCTGAGCTCCAAGGCCATCTGGTCTCCATGGCGCTCTTCAAGGTCAACACCGGGGTGCGCGAACAGGAGGTTGTCAACTTGCGCTGGAGGTGGGAGGTGCCAGTTCCGGAGCTGAGCACCTCGATCTTCGTCATTCCACCCGACTACGTGAAAAACGGGCTCGAGCGCTACGTTGTGCTCAATCGGATTGCGCGATCCGTGATCGAGAGTTGCCGGGGCAGGCACGCTGAGTTCGTCTTCACCCGCGAAGGCAGTCCCGTGACGCACATCTACAACTCGGGCTGGAAGGGTGCGCGGCGACGCGCTGCTGCGCGCTATGAACGTCTGTTCGGGTGCCCGTGCCCCGAAGGCTTTCGGTGCATTCGCGTGCACGATCTTAAGCACAGCTATGGCCATCGTCTTCGGGTCGCCGGGGTCAGCTTGGAGGATCGCAAGCTTCTCCTCGGCCACAAGGCGCAGCATGTCACGACCCACTACTCGGCACCCGAGATCGGCGCACTGATCGAAGCATCGGAGCGGGTTTGCCAGCTGGAATCGCTCGCCAGTCCCGCCATTTCTGTGGTTCGACCACACGCCGGGAGGTTGCGATGAAGGCCATTGCATCCACCCGTTCGAGGTCGGCCGCCCTAACAACCGTCGCTGGTACGATCGCCGGGCACAGTCACGACGATTGGAAGGCTCAAAGGTCCAGCACTCTTTTGAGTTTCGCGATCGCCGCATTGTGATCCTGGGTCCGCTTTGCGAGCTGCTCGACATTCTTGAGCTTCCATTTTATCCCCGGCAACTGTCTCAAGTGCGGCACTGGAATGAGGTCCCATTGAGGCTCCCCGCGTTTAATGGATAGCAAGAATTCTCGCTCTGCTTGAGTGAGGTCGCTCCGCAGTAGATGAATCAACTGCGCTCGAGTGTCCTCCAATTCTCGACACGTGAACTCGGCACGCGTCATCCCCGCAAACTCGCCGTCGAATAGTTGCTGTAGAGGCTTCAATGCCGGATCCAGGATCTCCGAGATCGGCCGTCCGTGGCTCGCGAGATAGACGACGAAGGCCATGCGGACCTCGTCGGTGAGACCTTCGGCGTCGAGCAACAATTTCGTGTCAAATAAGTCCCGCGGATGTTGGCGATCGAGCGCCGCCACCAGTTTGCCGCCGTACAAATCGGCCTCCGAAAGTACCGAGACGCTGACCGACTGTTCGAACTCAGCCTCGACCGTGGGCCTCGTTCGGCGCACGTTCGGTGGATAAACGCTGCCGCGCAAAGTCGCATTCGGTTCGACTTTGATCACGGCCCCGCGTGCACCGACCACGAGCTTCGGCGCATCGTGTCGGGGAGAGGCGTTGACGGTGGCCTCGGGGATCTGATTCTCGACCGCCGCGGCGATGTGCTGAAGTGCGTCGCGGATACGCACGAGGGCTTCGTTTCGTTCGACTAGGGGAAGGAAAGTCAGATCGATGTCGACGGAGAGGCGCGGCAAGTCGCGCACGAAGAGGTTGATGGCCGTACCACCCTTGAGGGCGAAGACTTGTTCGCGCCCGACGATCGGCAAGACTCGCAGCAGCAGCGACACCTGCTCGCGGTAGGGCATCGAGCTCACGCTTTGCTCTCAGCCAAGTCGGCAGGGACGGTGATCTGATAGTGCACGTCAAACTTGCCCTCGCGTACTAAGGACCGCTTGCCGCTGCCCAATTTGACACGCCCTTCCTTGAGCTGGCCACGCCAGGGGTGGTTGGCCTTATCGGCGAGATACAGGAACATCCTTTTGACTTTCACCGAGGTGCACTGTTCCAACAAGGACTGAAGTGGCTCAGGCCGCAGTGTAGTCAATCCTTCGACGAGTTCGCGTGCTTCCTCGAAGGAGCCATCGTCGGGAAATCCATCGAGATATTCGAGCACCGCGCGTTCGGGAGATGAGATATCGACGGCAAAGTCCCCGAACGATCGAGGGGTGAGACCGAGATCTTTCGAAAACAGGCCCGTCGCCGAATACCGTATTGGGCGCTTCCAATCATGGGCGCGAAACCACCCCGGCATCCGAACGCCGGGCGAGCCGAAAAGATAGACCGGCGCGCGCGCTCTCAGGCCTAGGAAGTGTGCGAGGCCATGCAGTTCCAACGCGGTACGCCCGCCCGGGTGGATGGATTTTCCCGATGCAGTTTGAATGGCGTACACAGCCCCTGGCCACTCCACTTTATCGCCGCGCCGGACGAAAGCCCCGCGCCCGACTGCGTCGATCCAGCCCCGACGACGGTACTGGTCCGCGAGCTTTCGCGAGACTCCTTGAGCTTTTAGCCAGGCATGCACGGCGACGGTCCCCTTCGGCCATGCCTGGAGAACTAAGTTTATCTTCATGCTATTTTGGCTATCCATAAGTTACATTATAGCGCTGAAACGAACTTTAGATGGTTTTTAGTTCGTTTTAATGCTGTTTTATAACCTCTGAATAGTTAAATCCGCATGGATTTAAACTCTCTAGTCAATGGAGTCTCCCAAGCCGGCGAGCAAGAAACGAGCACGTAATATTCCACAGTCGGGGTGGACTGAACGCGGGGAAGTCGTTGATTTTATTGGTGCCCACGGAGGGAATTGACCGAACGGGTGAATCTGTTTCAAGGCCGCAGGTGCAGCGCGCGTCACCGGATCACGTCGATGCTGCTCGATCTCATAAGGCTCACCCAACTCCTCTAGTAGCCATAATATTCGCTGCGAGCGCGAGTCATCGAGATGATGGACGATAATCATGTTTTTCTCTTGCTCTTAAGATCGTTCTGTGTGAGACGGAGTTTCACGGCGTTCCAAAGATAAATCGACGCGAGGCTCCGATAGGGTTGCCAATGTTGCGAGCGTTCCTGCACCTGTTTAGAGGTTGCCGGTTGCGGCAAGTTACCCAGTAGTTGCACGCCGCGCCGGATCCCCATGTCGCCCGACGGAATCACATCCGGCCTAGCGAGACTGAAAATCAAGAAGACATTCACCGTCCACAGGCCGATACCTGGAATACGCGTTAACGAGGCAATGATTGCCTGGTCCGAAAGATCCGCGAGACGCCGCGCCTCAGCCGGATTTGTGCAAAACCAATTCGCAAGTCCCTGGATCGCCCGAACCTTGGAGGTAGAAAGGCCCACCGAGGCGAGTGCAATGGGTCTTTTCTTGGCCACCACAGCGGGATCAACGGCACCTCCCAACCAATCTTTCAGGTGCGCGAAGACGCTGGCCGCGGCCTTACCCGATATGCTTTGATGGACCACGGCTCGGACCAACGACTCGAAAGGAGTAGCCTTAGAAGCTTTGATGCGCTGGCGCCCTATACGGGCAGTGACTACGGCGATCACTCGCCCAAGCTCAGGGTCAGCGCGCAAAAGCCGGCCCTCCTGAGTCAGGACCCGGGATTTCATGCCCTGGTGCGCTGCGCATCGGGATAGTACTGCGGCGCCTCTCGGCGATCGAACATGCCGTAATCGCGCACGACTCGCACGCGACGAATTCGCCCGTCGAATGGCATTTGCACGGCTTCTTCGAATTCTTGCGCAAAGTGCGCTGTCTTCCAGGAGATGAGCAGCATGAGATCGCCCGGCGTCAGCACCGCATCGAACACATCCCATGCCAGCATGCCCTCGGCCTGCATCTGCAGTCCTAAGTAGAGCGCAGATTCTTGCGGCGAAAGGTTGCGTGCAGAAGTGGAATGCTCGGCGCCTAAGGAAGCCTTGGATGAGGAGGGGCCCTTCGCATCTAGCAGGGTCAGTGTGGTCCCCTCGCCGACCTCGGTTTCATCCAAGCGCTGCTCTTCGATGCGATATCCACGTGGAATTCGGGTATCCGCCGTGACCTGCCCTACCCGCAAATGGTAATCAGCTAGAATTTCGCTGCGTCCCTTTTCTTGTACTTCGTGGTGGTGCATTTGCGTGCGCCATCGCACCACCGACTTCTCATCACGCCACCCGGAGAGGGAGAGAATCCAGCCCTCACGGTTCAGGCTCTTGTAGCGGACGTTGTCAACGAAGCCGTCCACCCGCTCAAGCTCCGGGCGCAGCGTTTTAGCGTTGCCCAGATAGGCGTCCCACTGCTCCGGCTTCGGCTTGACCTCAAATACCACCGAAAACATAAGAGAGCTTCTTACACCGAAGCGATGCAATCAATTTCAATGTCGAAATGACCTGGCCACGCCGGAACGTTGACAAACATTCGCGCGGGCGGATCTTTGGGGAAATACCGCCCATACACCGCATTCACTGTCGAGAACATGTCCACCGACGTACAATAGACTGTGCATTTGAGCACTTGATTCAGAGATGATCCGGCTGTTTCGACACAGAGCTTCATCTGCTCGAGCACCAATTCGGTCTGCCGTTCGATTGGGGCGCTGATCACCTCACCCGTCGCCGGATCGAAAGGTGGAAAACCGGATACATAGATCGTATCGCCATGTCGTGTGACGGCAGAAGTGGGGGCCTTCCAACGTTCAAGATAGGTCGACAAGGGCTCGACGCGAATGATGGTGCGTTTCATGTTTTATGGTTACTCCGGTTCAATTGCCGAACGCTGAGTGCAGCAGCCTTACAAAGGATCGCGGCAATCGGCGAGCTTGCAAGGTCGCTGCTTTTTCTCAAGCGGCACTGTCGCGGCCGTTTCCGCCGCGCTGATGAGTCGGAAGGTCAGAAAGCAGCTGATCAACCCTAGTGCCGCAGCAAACAGGGTCGCGGCGGCGAAGCCATGGGCAAAGGCGGCAATGCCGGCGCTTTCGAGCTCCTGTTTGACGTGTTCAGGGACTTGCTCGGTGAGTGCGCCGGCTAGGTCACCCGAGGTGACGCGCTTGACGACTTGCCGGGTCGTCGCGCCATCCAAGCCCGCATTCATCGCAGCGGTCGTGAAGTGTCTGTCGACCACATTCGACAAAATGGCGCCCATCGCCGCGACGCTGACCAGGATTCCGATAAAGCGTGTTGTGCTCGCCAAACCCGAGGCCATCCCGGCGCGTTCAAGCGGTACCGCACCCCCCAGAACTTTGACGGTCTGGCCGTTGAGCAGGCCCGCGCCGGCGCCGGCCACCAACATGGAGAGGATAAACACAGAATAGGTCAGTTGCGCTCGGGCGACGCTCCAGAACAAAAGGTTGCCGACGACGGCGATACCGAGGCCTACGGTTAGCAGCGCACGCCCCGAGAAATGAGTGGATAGGCGAGTAGTGATGCGAGGCGCCAACACCATCGGCAGTGCGAAAGGCAACATCGCGATTCCGGCCGAGAGCGGCTTGAAGCGATAGACATTCTGCAAGTAGAGCGGCAGGAAAAAGACCATCACCTGGGCGCTGGCGCCATAGCCAATCATGGCGATGACTGCGCCGACGAAGGTCCGCCGCCTGAATAGCGCAAAGTCCACCATGGGGCGCGCCTGGCGTCTCTCGAGTACGACGAATGCGATCAGTGAAGCGGCAGCCAGGACCAGGCGCGATAGGATTCCGACGGAGCCCCAGCCCTCCTCGTTGCCTTGAATTAGCGCCCAGATGAGCAGCCCTAAGCCCGCACTGAAAGTGATCACCCCTTTAAAGTCGAGCGACTTCGCGTCGGGATTTTTGGATTCCGCGACCAGCTTGAATGTGGCCAACAAAAGTCCGGCGCATGCGGGCACATTTACGAAAAACACCCAGCGCCAGCCGACAAAGTTGGTAATCGCGCCGCCTACGATAGGCCCTACCGCCAACGCTATTCCGAGGCTCGCGCCCCAAAAGGCAAACGCCCCAGCCCGCTCGACACCGGTGAATTCGTGACCAATGATGGCAAGCGACGCGGTTAGCAGTAGCGCGCCACCCAGACCTTGGACGGCACGAGCACTGTTCATGGCCCAAATGGTGGTGGCCGCCCCGCAGGCGGCGGACGCCGCGGCGAAAACGATGAGTCCAAAAACCATGGCATGCCGCCGGCCCCGTAGGTCCGCGTAGTCGCCCGCGGCCAGTAGCAGCGCGGCGTAGGTCAACACGTAGGCGCTGATCACCCATTGAATGTCGGTGAAACTGGCGCCGAGCGAATGCCCGATCGAGGGCAGGGAAACCGCCACTATGTTCGAGTCCAGCATGATCAGCGAGGAGACTAACGAAGTGGTCACAAGCACGGGAAATTTGCTGTCGTAACTCATGTGGATGCCCACATTGACGATTTTTCTTGGAAACGTAATCACTCGAATGAGTGAAAAGGCGGGGAATAGACTCACTCCCCGCCGGAAGACCTAACGAACGTGTTTGGGCAGGAAAGCCAGAATGTAATTGGCTATCGCCGTCGACTGATCTTCGAGGGCAAAGTGGCCGCTGTCGACGAAGTGGATCTCGGCGCCGGGTGAATCCCTCTTGTACGCCTCGGCTCCCGGCGCGATGAATATGGGATCGTTCTTACCCCAGACGCAGAGGACTGGCACCTTGGTCTGTCGCAGCGCCGCATGCCATTGAGGATACTGTTTGACGTTGTTCTGGTAATCATAGGCCAATGCCAACTGAATCTCCTGATTGCCGGGCCGATCCAGAGTCATCTGATCGAACGCATAGCTATCCGGACTTACCCACTCAGGATGCGGGAACCCTTTTGAATATTGAAACTTGGTGGTCTCCAGAGTCAGCAAGCCACGCACTTTCTGCTCGTTCTCCGGTGTCTTGGCTTTCCAGTAGGGAATGATGAACTGCGCCCAGAAATCTCCTAGACCTTCCTCGTAAGCGTTGCCGCTTTGCGAAATGATGGCCTGAATTCTATCGGGGTGTTTGAGCAGCAGTTTGAACCCGATCGGAGCACCATAGTCCTGGATGTAGATGCTGTATTTCTTGACGTTCACCGCGTCGAGAAACTGATCCATGACCGATGCGATGGAGTCGAAGGTGTAGGTGAACTTGTCCACCGCAGGCATATCACTATGCCCATACCCCGGCATGTCCGCAGCGATGACATGGTAGCGGCCGGCAAGCTTTGGGATCAAATCGCGGAACATGTGTGAGGAGGACGGAAAACCATGCAGCAACACAATGGTCGGGTTTTGCCGGGAGCCTGCCTCGCGGTAGAAAATGTTGAGACCGTTCACCTGCTGGGTGTGATAGACGATGCGAGCCGAGTCGTCACTCCCGGGCGCCGCGTAAACAGAGAATGAAACCAACAATGCAGTGATTGGCCACCAAAAGCGTCGATACATGTTTTCTCCCTGGCGAACCGCAAATATTCCAGGTCGAAATCTTCCCCACTTTTCCGCCGAATGTATGCCCTCAACCGAGTGAATCCGCCATACCGCTCCGATTGGGTTTACAAACACGGACACCCGGCCCTCAATTGGGCGCCTCGAGCAAACATTCGCGCGCGCGGTATATCATGTGCTCATGGCCGCCTCAGCTCAGGATAACGCCATCCGTCTATTGCTGGCCGACGATCATCCAATGATGAGAGACGGTCTCAAGTTCACGCTTGAACGCAACCCGGATATTACTATCCTCTGCGAGGCGGCAGATGGTGTGGAGGCAGTGGAGAAGTTCGCGCAGTATCGGCCGAATGTTGTGCTCATTGATCTACAGATGCCGCGCATGAAAGGCCTGGAAGCGATTTCGCAGATTCATAAGATCGATCCGCAGGCCGCGATCATTGTGTTGACCACCTTCCATGGCGACTTTCGCGCCGCCCGCGCGTTGGCTGCGGGCGCGACATCGTATCTTCTCAAGTCGGCCAGCACGGCGGAAATCGTCGCCGCGGTACGCAACGCGGCGGTCGGAGAGGCCACTATCAGTCCAGAAGTGGCTGATGAATTATCCCGCTTCAGCGTCATGCAACCGCTGACCGAGCGAGAGATCGCCGTGCTGCGCCTGATAGCACAGGGCAAGCAGAATCATGTCATCAGCCGCGTACTCAGCATTTCTGAAGAGGCTGTCAAAAGCCGCATCAAGAACATTCTTCAAAAACTCGACGCTCGAGATCGCACGCAGGCGGTCACCGTCGCGACCGAACGTGGTTTCTTAAGTTAGAACCTTTGCTTCCCCAGTGGATAGGCGAGCCGTCCGGGCAGCCTCGCGAATCGCCTGCAGCAAGGAAACCGTGGAGTCCGCCTTCGAAACAAACACGATTTTTCCCCCAAGAGTCGACTCCACCGCCTCGCCAACGGCAAACTCCGATGTGAGCACCACGACGGTCGCGGGTGCGCAGGCGCGGTTTATATCGCGCACCGTTTGCAAGTCATCCTCGTCCAGCGTCAAGTCGATTAGGCAGGCATCTGGGCGGTGTACTTGGCAAGCTGTGGGAACTTCCACCAGAGAAGGCACCACGGCGACGACCCACATATCGGACTCTTTGGCCAAGGCCGCTGCCAGTCCCTCCCGAATGACCGGTAATGTGCTCGCAATCATGATACGAACCGGTTTTTCCATGCCTTAACTGCCTGGCCAGTCCATCCTGCCGTTCACGAAGCCAGTATTTCTCAAGCGTCCCAGTTTTTGAAAGCTCGCGGCAGGCTTCTGCCTGCTTTTCACTGGATCGAGTGGAGATTTCCGGCTTCGCGCTACCTAGATTGATTCGCCAGGAGTGATGAGCGAAACGAATTGACCCAATCAGCCATTACTTGAGGGCGTGAGAGTGTCTTACAAGTTCTTGGAAATCGCTCGAACCCCGGGAGTAGTCGCGGCGGAGGAGCGCAATGGGAGCGCCAAGTTCTTCAAGAACTTCAAGGGACACCGGGACTTCGATCGTCTGAGCGAAAATGAACGCGACTTCCTGGCAGCGCGCGACAGTTTTTACATGGCCACGATTTCAGAGTCGGGATGGCCCTATGTTCAGCATCGGGGTGGTCCGAAAGGTTTTCTGAAGGTCCTAGATGAGAAAACCATGGGGTTCGCGGACTTTCGCGGCAATCTTCAGTACATCAGCCTCGGTAATATCGCGACACGGGACAAAACCTCGCTCTTCTTCATGGACTATCCGAATCGGACACGTTTGAAAATGTTCGTGCATACCGAAGAGCGCAGCTTTGCTGGTGACCCCGCCTTGTCGGCAGCACTATCCCTGCCTGGTTATAAGGCCAAAGTCGAGAGAGCGCTGATATTTCACCTTGAGGCCTTCGACTGGAACTGTCCGCAGCACATCACGCCTAGATACACGAAAGAAGAACTTCAGCCGATGTTCGATGGCCTGGAATCGCAACTGCGGCAATTACAAGCGGAAAACAAGCGACTTCGAAGTCAATCGAAAGCGGCGCCTGGGTCTTAAGCTGCACATTCGGTGGCGGCCGGCTCATTCGATTGGCGCCGAACACTAGTTATTTCTCGACACTGACGATGGCGGTTTCCAGATTGACGTATTCCGTACCGCTCACACTGCCATCATGGTTCGCGTCCATCATTTGACGTAAGTTCTGAGACAGCGCGTCATTGCCGTGACTGGTCGCGCTCATGGCATCCAACATCTCCTCATTGGAAATCGACCCGTTGCCATTGGTATCCATGGCCGCAAAGGCCCGGTCTGCCTGATTGGTCGTGTCACCGAAACTCGCTGCCATTGCTTCAAAATCTTTTTCAGATACCGAGCCGTCGACTACCGCGGACGGCTGAACGGATTGTTGCCCACTGCTCAAGCCGCGGGAGTGAATGGTGACCACCGTGATTCCCTTGGCATTGAACGAAGCCATCGCTTGAGCCTCTGGGCTCAAAGTCACAGTGTCCGACGCCAGCACGGGCGGATCTTGGGGAGCGCCGCTTGCCGAATCACGCTTATTAGTGCTGGACTGGGTCGCAGGATAGGCAAAGCCATGCAATGCATTCGCAATAGATGGAATCGACATGGTGAACTCCTGTATTACTCTGTTAACCGAAGACGCAGCTGCCCGGCCGACTTATGCCGGCATCCAAGGGCCAGACGGCAATTGCGTGCCGCCTCTGCCATTGGCCGGCCGCCGCTGTCCAGTTTGACCCCGCATCGACGCCTCATCGTCGAATCGATGCGATATTGATGCCAGACAGCCCGGCAGCTAATCGGCATTGACGATTACCTGGCCTCGGCACTTTCAAGAAACGCAATGATGTCGGCACGATCCTGAGGGTCTGACACCGAATAGCCCATTTTCTGGCCTGGGATTAATCTTTCGGGGTTGGTGAGCCAACGATCGAGCGTCTTTGCATCCCACACGATATGCGAGCGTCGCAATGCCGGGGAATAGTCGAACCCGCCGGCCTGAGCCACCCGCCGACCGAAAACTCCACGATGCGCAGGTCCAATGCGTGAGTGATCGAGGGAATGGCAGGACGTACAGCGCGACTCATAAAGCGCTTTCCCTTTTTCGTTGTCTCCCGCGCGTGCTGCACCGTGGCTGGTAGCGAATGCTACGGTGACAGCGCAGAACGTTGCCACGCCGAACCACGTTGTCCGCTTCATACACCGAAGGCAAAGGCGGCCGGCAATGGACGCCCGAGCGCGTTGTTCAGGATTGCAAAGTGGACGGTCTCATCCGCTGCCAGCTGCCCGGATAATTTCGCCAGGGCGTGGTCGGCAAATGAGGGAATAATGCCCAAGTAGGCATTGACGGCGCCGCGTTCCAAGCCGGCTGCGAAGTTGAGCACATCGGCCTGAGTCTTCAGTTTGCCGACCTCGAGCTCCTCGGCATATTCTGCCAACGACTTTTCTTTCACCGGCGTTGCCCCGAGAGTCTGCAATACCGCCAGCAGGCGATCACGGTGGGCTTTGTGATCATCTTGAAATTTGACGGCCACGGCCAAAGTTGATTTGTCGAGCAGATTCGATTGCGCGCCGAGGGTATACGCATTGATTCCCTCGTACTCCAGCGCAAGAGCGGTATTGATCACCGCGGCATCTTTCTGCGCCGACTGCCCACCCGCATGTTTTGCAGCCAGCGCCGGGCGCTCAGCCAACAGGGCGACTGCTGCACCGGAGAGCGTCACCCCTCCCATGAATAGAACACCCCGACGCGAGACTGTACTGGAGCGTGAAGATTTGATCATGTAATTTTCCTTTTTTGCTGCTTTTGGTGTTTTGCACGCCGCCGTTGCTTTGGAGCAATCAACAACGCCGCCGAGCAAAAGGTACGCGCGCTCCCGCGAGAGACACTCACTCGAACGAGTGAATGTGGCAGGGCCAAAAACACGATTGCCGGATTAACAGCTCCGGACGTCCGGCTGGCATTTTCACTCGAACGGGTGAATGTATTTGGAGCGCTGTCGCGTAGCTTCAAATCCCCGCGACTCGTTGCCCTATCTGCCCGATCGCACACTCACGCTCTGCGAGTCACCAGCAATAGCATGACCAGCTCCGTTCAAATCTCCTGTGACGCGGCGCTCGCCCACGCGACCGACTTTTCGGTAGCGCCGGCCAGTCCCACATTGGCGCTGACCGCCGTCATGGCGGCGTCCAGTCTCGCCTACGTTGATGCAGCGATTATTGCCATTGGGTTGCCGGCCATTGGACGGGCATTTGGCATTCAAGGCAATGAACTGCAGTGGGTACTGAACGCCTACTTGTTGCCGGTCACGGCGCTGTCATTGCTCGGTGGTGGATGGGGAGATCGATTTGGGAGACGGCGCGGCCTGATCGTGGGGGCTGTGCTATTCGCTGTCGCAACACTCGGTGCATCACTCGCACCAACGATTGGATTTCTGATCGGTATGCGTCTACTGGAAGGCGTCGGTGCCGCATTGCTCATTCCCAACAGTCTGGCGATCCTGGGGCAAATGTTCTCCGGTGAGGCCGAAGCGCGGGCGGTCGGCCTATGGTCTGTCACCGCCGCGGTTGCAAGTGCGTTTGGACCAATCTTGGCCGGTCTTTTAATTGACTCGGGTCACTGGCGCTCGATTTTCCTCGTCAATCTGCCGGTGGCCGTGTTTGCCATCGCCCTCGCGGCGGCGCACGTCCCCCACGATAGGAAGGTTTCGGCGCGCCGACTAGACCTCGCCGGAGGTGTATTGGTGACCGCTGCTCTCGGCGCCTTAATCTGGTCTCTCACCGCGGTGACGTTCTCTCGGGCAAATCATGGAGAAGCAGCTTTGGCATGGGTAGCCGTTGTGCTCGCCCTAGTCGCGTTCGTCCGGGTCGAGTGGCGACTCGGCAGTAGCGCGATGGTGCCCCTGTCCCTGTTCAGTTCGCGAACATTGACTGGGCTTACGCTCTTCACCCTACTGCTATATGGCGCGTTTAATACCTTCTTGACCCTCACTCCGTTCGTCCTACTGAAAGCGGCGGGCTACTCCGGCGCCGCGGCTGGGGCGATATTCGTCCCTCTGCAGATAAGTTTCATCGTCGTCTCGCCGCTTATGGGGCGGATCGTCTCACGCACCGGCGCCAAGTTTCCCTTGGCCTTCGGGGCCTTAATGAGCGCAGCAGGTTTTCTGCTGGCGATCCGCCTTGCAGCGCAGACAGACTACTGGAGAGGAATCTTTCCCGCCGTCCTGCTGCTCTCGATCGGGATGAGCATCGCCGCCACTCCCCTGACGACGCTGGTGCTGACGTCCGTTGATGCAGCTCATACCGCCACCGCCTCCGGGATCAACAGCACGGCTACGAGGCTGGGCGGGCTCATCACCACGGCCCTGCTCGGAAGTGTACTCGTCAGGCAAGGCGATCAGCTTTTCGCGGCTTTCTCTCCTGTGATGATGGCAGGGGCTGCAGTCTGTGTTCTTGCCGCGTTCAGCGTATTGATCATCGAACCGACATCACGGCGCAATGGCGGCAAGCACCCGCCCCCTTAAGGCTGCACCTCTTTCATGAGCCCAGTGTCGACGTCGAAGATGAAGCCCCGCACCGGGACACTTGCAGCAATCCACGGGTGAGCGCGCACTTTCTTGATCTGTTCGCGCGTGCTTTGTTCGGGGTCCTTGAAGGAGAAAAACCGCATCGGTGCAGGCGAGGCATCCCCCGTCGATGCAGATAGCTTGGCATTCAGCTCTTCATCGGTGAACGTAGCGAACCCGCAGCCGGTATGGTTCAGCAGAAGTATCTCTTTGCTCCCCAGCACGTGGGTCGAGACCACAAGTTCGCCGAGCACATCTTCGGTAACCGCGGGTCCGCCCGTACGGATCACGTCGATATCCGCTTGAGGCAGTCCAAGGATACCGGACAGATCAGAGAGGCGCGGATCCATGCAGGTCACGACCGCAATCTTAGGAGCCGGACGAGCTCCAAAACTTCGGTCATACCCCTTCGCGAATTGGCGATTCGCTTCCACCGTCTTATCGATAATGCTCATGGTCGACCTCCATAATCTTAGAGAGGCGACCCTATCGAATACGATGGTCGACCGAAACACCCGTTAGAGTGATTGTCTGCGGTGCTGCTGGTCTCCAGGGTTTGCGATCACTCGGCCCTTACGGAACTGCAATCGCGCCGTAGTTACGTCTGGCGAATCGCGGTCATCGTGCGGCGCAAGTACGTAACCACACGCGACCAACCTGAACCCTGGCGTTCCGCGAAAGCGATCTCTGCGCGGACATAAATCCTCACTTCGGTCCCAGATGAACCGTTGGGACCAAGCCTGAAGGTAGCATTTAGGTAGCGTGCGCGCTCACGCATTCCGACAATTCCGTAATGGGCGGGCGCACCATGTTGCTGCGCAGGAATGGAAGTAAGCCCGCAACCATCATCGGCAACGACCAGGATCAGGCAATTCCGAGTGTATTCGACTGTAACCGAGATTCGTTGGGCATTGGCGTGCTGGACTGCGTTTCGAATTGCCTCTTGGGCAATGTCCGCCAGCTCGTGGTAGGCATCGCTCGTCAGGAGTTGCGGAGAGCCCCGCAACACAACCTTGAGTACGGGAACCTCGGTCACAGGCCGAGCTTGGGCGAGTGACTTAAGCGTCGCAAAGAGGTCCGTGTGGATGTTATCTCCATTTCGCAGCAGCACAATGCGATTCCGGCTTTCCACCACGATGTCACGAGCCTGCTGCCACGCTTCTCTGATCTCGGCACGTAAATCGCCTGGCAATGTGGGGTCATCGGCCCAAATATTGATCCGCAGCAGCAGTACCTGCACGCCCGGCAGTAGAGTGTCGTGTAGATCACGGGCGATACGCCAACGCTCGTAGGTTCGGGCGGCCATTTGCTGGCGCACCCTCGATCTGGTTTGTTCAATTCGAAGGAGGACTATTAGGATCGCGGTCACGGTGAGAAGCCCCATCCCCGCTAGCGGAATCCAAGGGCTCCAATAGGGGATATCGGCCACCCCCGTCGTCGACCCGCCCATCGAAATCCGGCTGCCACCCAGCCCGAAAACCAACAAGCAAAAGTAGGTGTAGCTGAGTCGCATGCTAGATTTCGAAGATGCAGATCAGTTCGTGGGACGCCTCGAACAAGCCCGTCGCCGGGCGGCCTCGTTGTCGGCCGACTCCAGTGAGCGCAACCAGGTTAGCTTGGGTAGCTTTACGGAAGAAGTAGGCTGGCTGAGAAGCCGCCTCTCACATTTTGAGAGGCTGTAGTGAGCGGCGTATGGCCGGCGTTGCGAAATCCAGAAATCTTCTCATTTTGAGCGGCAATCGACCTTTGCGCGAATGCAGCAGATGCACGGGAATGGCGGCCGGCTCAAAATCCCGCAGGATCACCTGCAACTTGCCGTCCCCCACCGCTTGAGCAGCCTGGTAGTAGAGGACATTCGTGATGCCGATGCTGGCGATTGCCGCATCGACAGCCGCCTCAGCGGAGTTGATGTGCAGGCGGCATGTTGGGCTGATGACCTTCTTCGGCCGACCGCCGGAGGAGAAGAGCCACGAAATCCCAGAGTGTATCGTGGAAAAAGTCACACACAGATGTCGCACCAGGTCCTCCGGTGTCTGAGGAGTTCCATACTTCGCCAGGTACTTCGGACTGCCGCAGACCACCCTTCGTATGGAACCCACTCGGATTGCCACTTGCCGCGTATTCGGAAGTTCCCCAATTCTCACGGCGACATCGACCTTGTCGTCCACGAGATTTATCACCCGGTCGGTGAGATTCATACGAATCGTTATTTCGGGGAAGGCGGCCAGGAACTGATTTACGACGGGCACGAGATGCAATCGTCCGAATGCAACCGGTGCCGTGACGGTCAACTCTCCCTGCGGCATGCTGTATTCGCCGCTGACGCGTGACTCCGCCTCCGAGACCTGAGAGAGGATTTCTCGACACGCCTCCACGTACAGCTGTCCCGCCCCAGTGAGAGTCAGCCGGCGCCCGGAACGGACCAAGAGCCGAGTCTTGAGATGACGCTCCAGCTCCGCCACCTTTCGGCTGATGGTCGGCAGAGAGATGCCGAGCGCCCTTCCGGCGGCAGAAAAACTGCCCTCCTCTGACGAGGTCACCAACAGCGACATCGCTTCTAGCCGATCCATCTGCGCCAGAGTACTCCC